>Ga0315904_10006701_pt1 | contig 15679 bp, 8 predicted proteins | sample LakEriMetagenome_6_FD_203529 | JGI IMG/M metagenome (GOLD analysis project Ga0315904, IMG submission 203529) | Freshwater fungal communities from buoy surface, Lake Erie, Ohio, United States - Buoy 12 MA120 | ecosystem: Environmental > Aquatic > Freshwater > Lake | place: USA: Lake Erie, Ohio... | reverse complement strand
TCGCGACTTCCTCCCCTATGCGCAGCGCCTCGAGCTCACGGCGCGTGTGAGCAAGATCGGCCTCGGCGCCCCGCTCGACGGCGCCGCCGACTTCTGCCAGGGACAGGCGCGCAGCGACCCGTACAGCCGCACGCTGAACTACTACACGTCCATGACGCTGCGGCAGCCCGTGCGCGCGAATCAGGCGCGGGTGCCGTCGCTCACGGTGTTCAGCTCCACCCTCTCCGAATACAAGGCGTACCTGCGTCGCACGCCGATCGGCGGCGTGTTCTCGCTGTCCGATCCGTTCGCGCGGCGGCCGTCGCCGCGCACGCCGAGTACCCTCAGCTACCAGCTGGAGCTCGGGCGCACCGAAGCGGAGCCGGCCTTCTTCTGTGCCGTGTTCAACGCCTGCGACAGCGAACTGCGCACCTTTCTCCAGCGCAACAACCGTCTCGCGGCGCTCGAGTTCACCATCTCGCGGGAGCGGCTCAACGATCCGCTGCGTCCCACCGGCGGCACCATCGTGCGCGCCACCCTGCGGCACGCGAGCACCGTGATCGGTTCCGATCGCACGCAGCAGTTCAACCGCGCCTCCACCGATGTGTCATGGTATCGCCGGGTGGCGGGGGCCACGGTGACGGCACACGTCCGCGCCGGGATCGTGCAGGGGCTCGGCAGCGGCAGTGGTGTGGACGGCTTCATCCCGCCGCAGGAGCGGCTCTATGCCGGTGGACCCACGACGGTGCGAGGCTTCCGGCAGAACGAACTCGGGCCGGCGGTCTACATCGTGAGTGGGTACACCACCGAAACGGCGGGTGGCGCGACGTACTTTCGCGCCGACGAGGCGGCCGTGGCCGAGCGGGTGGTCCCGACGGGCGGCAACACACTCGTCGTGGGCAATCTCGAGGCGCAGTGGGCGAGTCCCGTGTTGCCGCAGCTGCTGCAACTCGCGGCATTCGCCGATGCCGGTCGACTGTGGAACCGGGGCGGCAATACGCTCAGGGCGGACGGGCCGGTGGTGAAGGTCACGCCGGGACTCGGCGTGCGCGTGGCGTCGCCCTTTGGTGCCGTGCGCATCGACTTCGGCTACAACCCGTACGAACTCCCGGCCGGTGCGGCGTACTTCAACGCGCGTCCGCAGGGAGGTGTGGCTCCACTCTACTGCGTGAGCCCGGGAAATACGCTGCGGGTGACGCCGTCGGGGGGCGAGGGGCAGCCGGCCGCGCAGGCAACGGGGAACTGTCCCGCCACGTACCGGCCCGTGCGTCGCACCGGATTCTTCCGCCGGCTCAACCCGAGCATCTGGATCGGGCAGGCATTCTGATGACGCCCGGCACGCCGGTTCCCGCGCCTCCTCGCGGAGCGACGCCCTGATGGCGCCGCGTCGTCGCACGATCGTGCTCGGCACCGCGGCCGTGCTCCTGTCGCTCCTCGTGGCGGTCGTGGGCGGCATCGTGGCGCTCACGCAAACCGATGGCGGGCGGGCGCTCATTCTGCGCACCGTCATGCCGGTCGCGCGCGCCGCCGTGCCGGGGCGCCTCTACGTGGGGCGTCTCGGCGGCAACCTGTTCAGCGACATCACCATCGATTCCCTCGACGTGCGGGCGCCGGATGGGACCCCGTTCCTCAGTACGGGACCCATCCGCCTGACGTACGATCCGCGCGATCTGCTCGACGCGCGCATCGTCGTGACGTCCCTCGACATCACGCGGCCGGTCGTCACGCTCATCGACTACGGCAAGAACGACTGGAACTGGCGCCGGGCGCTCCAGCGCTCCCTCGCGCCGAAGAAGGCGCCGAGCTCGAGTCGGTTCGGCAAGTACATCGTGATCGACACGACGGCGCTGCACGAAGCGACCTTCGTGATGCGGTTGCCGTGGCAGCTGGCCGATTCCCTCAAGGGGGCGAAGCGCGACAGCGCGCTGGCGTTCAATCTCGGGCGCCTCGACGGGGAGGTGCGCGCCGAGGATGGGCGGTACGTGCGCGTGTACCGCTTCGTGCGCGGCAACCTCGCGCTCGGTCGCTCGTGGCTCGCCAACCCCGACACGGCCGGCATGCACTTCCCCGTGCGACGGCTCGACGTGATGTGGATCTATCCGCCGTTCTGGTTCAAGGATCTTTCTGGCGACTTCCGCCGCGTGGGCGATTCGCTGTGGGTGAAGGACGTGAAGTTCGACCTGCCGCGCAGTACCGCGCGCGGCAACGCGAAGATCGTGTGGGGCAGCGACCTCCCCGTGCGCTACGACGTGCGCCTCCGGCTCGACAGCGTGGCGATGAGCGATCTCGCGTGGATCGACGAAACGGTGCCGCACACCGGGGGAGGGAGCGCCTTCCTCACCATGCGGAACGATCCCCGGAACCTCAACATCATCGACTACGCCATCACGGACATGGACGCGCGGTCGCTCAAATCGCGATTGCGCGGCACCATGACCTGGGGCGTGGGCGGGTTCGTCACGCGGCTCACCAATGTGAACCTCGATCTCGAGCCGGCCCACACCGACCTGCTGCGCTGGTTCAATGGCGAACCGTTCCCCTACGATTGGCGCGGCGCGGTGCGTGGCACGGTGCGCGCCCGCGGGGGATACGTGACCGACTGGACGCTCGATGACGCGCGGGTCACCTTTGCCGACGAACACGTGCCCGGCGCGATCTCGCGCGCGCAGGCGAAGGGGCGCCTCGACATCTTCCAGCCGGCCGAGGCGATCCTCAAGGGGGTCGACCTGCGCATCGAGCAGCTCGACTTCCGCACGCCGCGGTACGTGAACCCGCTCTTCGCGGAGCTCAACGGCTTCGCGCGCGGAACCGTGCGGCTCGATTCCCTGTGGTACGATGCGCGCTTCAGTCAGGCCGATGTGGAGCTCGTCGACGGCCCCGGGCAGCCCTCGCGCTTCACGGGGAGCGGGCGCTACACGCTGGTGACCGAGGGAGTCGAGTTCGACGTCGATCTCCAGGCGCTGCCGCTGTCCTACACGACGCTTTCCCGTTCGTATCCCACCATGCCGCTGCGCGGCAGCGCCGTGGGCCGCATCAAGGCGGCGGGCATGGCCGACAAGTTCGACCTGCAGACCACGTTGTCGGGTGAGGGGGGCGAGCTGAGCTTCACGGGGGTGGCCGATGCGCTCGAACCCGTGATGGGGGCCGCCGGGGCGTGGCGCGTGCGCGGGGGCAACCTGCAGGCGATTTTCGGCAGCAGCGCGCTGCCCGCCTCCACGCTCAACATGACGGGGACGGTGGATCTGCTGGGAACGGTCAACGCCCAGGGGATCTTCCGCAACGACAGCTTCACCGGTCCCCTGCGCGCCACGATCGACCAGTTCTCGCGTATCGCCGATGCGCGCGTGTTCGGTGGCAGTGCAGCCCTGCGCTTCGATGCCGGTGTCGTGCATGTGGACACGCTCGCCGTGGAGAGCTCGGCGGCCCGCGTACTCGCACGCGGCGGCGTGGGGCTCGACCGTGGCAAGCGCGACTCGCTGCGCTTCAGCGTGGTCGTCGATTCGCTCGGCGGCTTGCGCCCGTGGCTCAGCCCGACCGACCCGGGCAAGCGCGCGCTCCTGCTGCCCACGGACACACTGCGCGGCACGATGGAGATGCGCGGGGTGCTGCGTGGCTCGCTGGACACGCTCGACACGCGCGGCATGGACCTGCAGATGCGCGGCGACTTCCGCGACCTGGTCGTCGCCAGTTCGCGGTCGATGCGTTCGGCCTTCGATCTCGACGTGCAGGACGTGCTCCGCGGGGCGAACGGCCTGCTCGTCGCCTCGGCGGATTCCGCCTTCGTGGCCGGGATCGACGTGGCTTCGGCGTCCGCGCGCTCCACGCTGCGCGGCGGGCTCGCCGATCGCTTCAGCTTCGCGCTGCGGACACCCTCCGAGTCGCGCGTCGCCATGAGCGGTGGCGTCGTGCGCAATGGCGACTCGACCGACGTGCGCCTCGATACGCTCACCATTCGCGTCGACAGCCTCGGCGCGACGCCACGCGGGTTCCGGCTCGTTGGCACGTCCACGCTCCGCCTGCTCGGTGATGCGCAGGGCACCCTCGACTCGCTCGTCCTGCAGCACACCGACACGGGACGCCTGTCACTCCAGGGGAGCGTGGGTGCCGCTGGTGTCGTGAGCGGACGCGTCGAGGCGCAGCGGGTTCCGCTCGGTGACGTGGGGCGTCTGCTGCGGCGCTCGGGGCTTGAACGCGGTACGGTATCGTCGCGGCTCACCGTGAGCGGGACGCGGGAACGGCCACGCATCGACGGGTCGGTGAACGTCGAGGATGCGGTGGTCGGCCGCCTGCGCCTCGGCGACCTCTTCGCGCAAGCCCGGTACGACTCCATGCGGCTGGCGCTCGAGGGCGCCCTGCGGGTGAACGGCACGCCCGCCATTCAGGCCACGGCCTCGCTGCCGCTGGACCTTGCGCTCGCCTCGCGGGCGAGCCGCAAGATCGACGAGCCGCTCACCGGACGGATCACCGCCCGCAAGACGGATCTCTCGCTGCTCGAGGCCATCTTCCCCGATGTCACCCGGGCCGCCGGCACACTCGAAACGGATGTGCAGCTGGCGGGCAGTTGGGCACGGCCGCGATTGAGCGGCCAGGTGCGCATGGACAGCGCGGCGCTCACGCTCGCGAACCTCGGCATCCGACTGGATCGGGCGAACGCGGACATCGGGCTCACGGGCGACAGCATTCTCATCCGCCGATTCGGGGCGATGAGCGGGACCGCTGCGGACACGCTGGGGATCTCGGGCGTCATCGGCATCGCGGAGATCGCCAAGCCGTCGTTCAACCTGCGGCTCGCCGCCAACAATTTCCTGGCGGTGGACAAGGCGCGCACGGCGTCGCTCACGCTCAGCACGCCCACGCCCATCACCTTCACCGGCACCAGCGATGCGGCACGCCTGCGCGGTGCGGTGCGCGTGGACCGGGGCCGCGTGTACATCAGCCAGCTCACGCAGCGCCGCGCGCTGGATCTCAGTGAGAACCTCGATCTGGTGGACACCACGCGGTTCGCGATGAATGCGCTGCTCCCCAACGCCCCCAGTACGCTCGTGCGGAACCTGCAGCTCGACGATCTCCGCATCGGCATCGGCGACGACGTGTGGCTGCGATCGCCCGAGGCCAATCTCAAGCTGGGTGGGCAGCTGCGCGTGACGCAGTCCAACGCGCGGGACGGGCGCGGTGCGCGTCTGGCGCTCTCCGATTCGCTGACGGTGGAGCGCGGTACGTACCAATTGAATCTCGGCCTTGCCCGTCCGAGCTTCGACGTGGAGCGCGGGCTGGTGCGGTTCTTCGGTGATCCCGATCTCCAGCCGACGCTCGATATCGCGGCGCTGCACACCGTGCGCGAAACGCGCGCCAACTCGAACCAGCAGAACGTGCGCATCCGCGTGAACATCGGCGGGACGGTCGACCGGCCGACGCTGGCGCTCACGAGTGCCGACAACCCGCCGCTCCCCGAGAGCGACATGCTGAGCTACCTCGTGACGGGCGAGCCGGCCTACACGGTACTGGGCAGCACCTACGCCGAGCAGGGGGCGACGCTCGCGCTGCGGCTCGCCGGCTCGTACCTGTCGAGCCGCCTCGCGGGCGGACGCTTCGACGTGGTGCAGGTGGAGCCGACGGCGCTCAACCCGGGCGATGCCGCGAATCTGCGGCAGAACGGGCTGGGAATTCTCGCCTCCACCCGCGTGGGCGTGGGGGGGCAGGTGGCACGCAACACCTTCCTGACCTTCAGCACGGGCTTGTGCGGCCTCGCTCCACAGAGTGGCAGCGGTGATGCCCTGTCGCTCTTCGCCCAGGGGCTGGGGGTGAAGGTGGAGCGCCGCTTCGAGGGCGGGCTGTCCGTGTCGGCGGGCGTGGAACCCGGCTCGAGCGCCCAGGTGTGCGGTCGGGCCGACATCAGCCGGACCTTCCAGCAGACGCCGCCGCAGGTGGGGATCGACTTCTTCCGCTTCTGGACGTTCTGAGCGACTCGGACGCACGACCGATCCGTTCTCGCAGCCCGTCCCCCTTTCCGACCCGGGCGTCCGAGATCCGTTCTGCGCCCGGCGAGTCGCGAATCACGGCAATCCGCTAGGTTTCGCTTCGGGGGGCTGGTTCGTCCTCCGGTTACCCATGATCCGCACGACCCCCGCCTCTTCCGCTGCGGCGTCCCGATCGCTGCCCGCCATGCTCGACGCGATCGATCGCGCCGAGTCGAGCGGCGCGCGTGTCCAGGCGACTGCCGACCTCCTGTACGAGCTCGGTTTTGACCGCGTCGTGGTCACCCTGCGCGATGCGTCGCTCAATCCCACGATCATCGCGCAGGCCGGCAAGCCCGACGTGTCCTCGCTCACGGGGCTCGGGCTCAAGCCGTTGCCCGGCGCGGTGTGGCGCCGCCGGTTGTCACACCTCGAGCGCTTCCGGGTGGATGACCTGTATCTGCTCGACGGCAGCGATCCGTGGGTGGCGCGTGAATTCTTCGCCTCCGACCCGATGGATGCCGGCGATGGCGCCACGTGGCTTTCCACCGACCTGTTGGTGGCGGTCATGCGCGGACCGAAGCAGGAGGTCGTGGGCACGGTGAAGCTCGCGGGCCCGCGCGATGGGCGTCGCCCCGATGAGGCGCGGCTGCGCGACATCGCGGCCGTGGTGCGTCATCTCACGGCGCGCGTGGCCTACGACGCCCTCGAGGCGCTCGCCACGCAGCGTCACGAGCGCCTGACGTTGCTTCAGGAGGCGGGCGCCTCGCTCACACGATCGCTCGACGAACAGGAGATCATGCGCGAACTCGCGCGCCAGGTGCAGCGGGCCCTGCGCTGCGATGGCGTGGCGGTGCTCATGCCCGATCTCCAGAGCGATCTGCTGGCAACGGGGCTGCGGCTCCTGCGTGGCGTCGAACGGCCGCGCGGAACCGTCCGGCTCGGAGATGGCCTGGTGGCCGAGGTGGCGCGCACGGGCCGTCCGGTGCGCGTGGGCGATCGCGAGGCCGATCGCGCGCGCGAAAAGGCGGGGCTCGCGGCGCCGCTCTCGATGTACGACATCGTGGGAGATTCGGGGGTGGCCACGAGCGTGGTGGCCGTGCCCATCCGTGTGGGGATCCGGCTGCTCGGCGTCCTGGCGGTGCACGCCACGACCCCCGACATGTACACGGCGGAAGACGAGGAGATGCTCGCCACGATGGCCTCGCAGGCCGCGACGGCGATCGCGAACGCCCGCCGCTACGCCGAGAGCGAACGCGAACGCCGCACGACCGAGGCCCTCGCCGATGTCGCGCGCGCCGTGGGCGAATCGCTGCGACTGGGGGAGGTGCTGCGCCTCATCCTGCGCCATTCCGTGTCGCTCCTGAACGTCGAGGGGGCGTGCATCGCCTTGTGCACGGGCGACTACCTCCACATCGTGGCGGCCATCGGCAGCGCCGATGTGCTGAGCGGCGTCCACCTGCCGGTCAATGCGAGCATGATCGGCCGCTCGGTGCAGTCGAACGAGCTGATCCTCGTCAACGACTTCGGGCCGGAGCACACGCTGACCCGTTCGGTGCAGCACCTGATGCGCATCCAGCGCACCGTCATTGCCCCGTTCGTGACGGGGCGCGGGACCATCGGGGCGATCTCCATCCTGAATCGCGAGAAGCCCTTCGACGCCGAAGATGCGAAGGTGCTCCAACGCCTCGCCGACCAGGTCTCGGTGGCGATCGTGAACGCCCGCCTGTTCGAGGAGATCGAAAAGGCCACGCGGGAGTGGAAGGTGGCCTTCGACAGCACCGCGAACGGCATCGTCGTGCTCGAGGAGTCGCTCACCGTGAGCCGCTGCAACACGCGCGCGGCGGAGCTGTGCGGCTTCAGCATCCCGGGGTTGCTCGGACGGCGCTTCCGCGAGGCGCTGGTCGGCCGCGGCGATTCCGAGGAGGGACGGCACCTGGACGCCTTCATCGCCCGGGCGCTCAGCGAACAGGTGCCGGTGCGCGAGACGGTGCGCGACCTCGCCACCGGACGGCTCTTTTCACTCCTCGCGGCCTCGCACCCCGACGGCGGGTGCGTGATCACCTTCGACGACGTGACGGAGACGGCGCGCCTCACCGAGCAGCACCGCAAGGTGCTCGAAACGGTGTCCGACGCGATCATCATCACGGGGCTCGACGGGCGTATCACGTTCGCCAATCGGGCGGCGCACCAGCTGTTCGGGCGACCGAATCTCGTGAGCGCGCCGGTGGCGGAACTCGTGACCGACGACTGCGTGGACGAGCTCGAGCGCCAGGAGCAGGCGGTTCGTGACGGGGAGCCCCGCCGCTACGAGTGCGAGGTGCTCCGGGCCGACGGATCGCCGCGACTGGTGCAGGTCAGCAGCGCGCCGCTGCTGGAACTTTCGGAAGTGACCGGGATCGTGTCGTGCCTGCGCGACGTGAGCGAACAGCGGGCGCTGGCGCAGGCGCGGCAGCGGAGCGAGGAGCTCTATCGCCGCCTCGTGGAGAACGCCACGGATGCGATCTTCACGGTGGACGCCGATGGCCGCTTCACGTCGGTGAACGCCGGTTTCCTGAGCGAGGCAGGGCTGACTCGCGAGCAGGTTCTGGGCCAGCACTTCCTGGCCCTCGTCGAACCGGTGGATCGCCCCCTCGCCGACCGCGAAATGCGCGCCACGCTTGCCGGTGAGCGCCGGCGCGTGCAGCTGCGCTGCCGGGCCGAGCACGGATCGCGCCTCGCGATGGTCACGACGGCGCCGTTCACCGAAGGGAACGTGGTGGTCGGGGCCCTCGGCATCGTGCGCGACATCACCAACGACGAGATCGATCGCGAAGCGACGCTGCAGCAGGCGCGTCTCGCCGCCGTGGGGCAGTCCCTGGGCCGGGTGGCGAACGAACTGAACAACCCGCTCGCGAGCCTGCTCGCGGTCGCGGAGCTGCAACTCTCGTCCCCGACGCTCTCCGCGGACGATCGCCGTGCCGTGTCGCAGATCGCCGAAGAAGCCCGCCGCGCCTCGCAGATCGTGGGACAGCTGCTCGATACCACCGGCGAGTCCCCGCAGCTCGGTGGCACCCGCGCGCCGGTCGACGTGAACGCCGTGCTGCGGCGTGCCCTCGACCACCACGGCTACACCTTGCGGGCCTTCGACGTGATCGTGACGCCGGTACTCGCAACCCCCATCCGCCTGGTGAGCGCCGATGCGCTGCAGATGCAGCAGGTGGTCTCGAACCTGATCGCGAACGCCGAGCAGGCGCTCAGCGAACATCATGGTCGCCGTCAGCTCACGGTGTCGTCGGCCGTCGACGGGGAGCACGTACGGATCACCGTGGAGGACACCGGCCCCGGTATCCTGCCGCAGCATCTGGAGCATGTGTTCGAGCCGATGTTCACCACCCGGGGGGCCCACGGGCATCGTGGCCTCGGGCTGACCATCACCCACACGATCGTGCGCGATCACGGTGGGCGTCTCGAGGTGCACTCCGTGCCCGGCGAGGGTGCGCGCTTCAGTGTGGTGCTCCCGGCGCTTCCCGAGGGGACGGTCCTCGTGCCCCCGCCGGTCCCCGAAGCGCGCAATCAGTCGGGCACGCCGATCAGCGAACCGGTCGTGCGCGATGCGCCGGTCATGGACCATCTGCCGCGCATCCTGCTGATCGAGGACGAGGTGACGTTGCGCACGGCGATCAGCCGATTCCTCCGGGGGAGTGGCTACGACGTGGACGTCGCCGAAAATGGCAGCACGGCGCTCGACCGGCTCGCGTCGACCCGGTACGACCTCATTCTCCTCGACCTTCGCATGAAGGGGATCACGGGTGAGGACGTGTACGAAATGATGCAGGCCACGCACCCCGAGCAGTCGACGAAGGTGGTGTTCATGACCGGTGACCTGCACAGCGCCCAGGCCTCGCGCTTCATTCGCCTGACCGGGCGGCCGGTGCTCGCGAAGCCGTTCACGCTGTCGGAGCTGGCCCTGCGCGTCGGTCAGCTGGTGAAGGCGCTGGCGTAAGGGCGGCGAACTACGAACGGCGCCATGCTTCACGGCGCCATGCGCCATGATGACGGCGGGAACGCAACAGCGGTCAGCGTGACGGCGAACAGGCCTCACGATGACCGCTTCGCTTTTGGTGCTCCCGTACGTCGTGCTTCCGCGTCACCCGCTCCCGCAGTGCCAGCCGGGCCTCACCGACCCGTTGCCGCTACGAAACGATGCCCGGGCTCTGCGTCGGCAGGGTGGGCTGCTGGGCTGCGTGCACGGTGAGGGTGCAGGCGGCGGTGTGCTTGGAGCCCACGTTGATGATCATGCGGTACTCGCCGGGCACGTCGAGCGGCAGGTCGAGCTGCACGATCACGGGCATGTCGAGTTCACTCGTGCCCGGCGGCGCACCGCCGATTTCGAGTTCGGCCTGAGAGTTCCACAACTCGTTGCCACGCGGGTTCATCCACCGCATCACGAGCGGGTGAACGCCCGCGTCCTGGGCGGTGGCCTTGAGGCGCAGCACGAAGGTGGTACGCGGATGGAGGGCCGGGAGCTGCGCCACCTGCACGGCGTCGAAGACGCCGAGGATGTTCAGCTTCCCTTCCTGCGAGATGTTCGCCGCATCGGCGAAGAGAGCGAAGGAAACATGCATCGGGACAAGATATATCGGTCGGCTACCCGACGGGGGCCGGGACCGCCTACATTGGGACATGACGTCGCCGTCCACCGCGCGCGCCACCGACGGCGCTTCCACGCCACGTCCGGCTGCCGCGCCGCAGGGGTTCGGGATCACCGACGCCGGGCTCGTGCTCATGGCCGCGATCTGGGGGATCAACTACAGCGTCGTGAAGGCGGGGCTGCAGGCCATGACCCCGCTGTCGTTCACCGCGGTGCGCATGGGTGTCGCGTCCGTGGTGCTCTTTGCGATCGCGCGATTCGCACGCGACCCGTGGCCCGATCGTCGTGACACCGTGCGGTTGCTGCTGCTCGGACTGCTCGGCAACGGCTTCTATCAGCTGCTCTTCATTTCCGGCATGGCGCGCACGCGAGCCGGAGTCGCGGCCCTCATCGTGGCAGCCGGTCCGGCGTGGATCGCCATCATGTCGCGTCTGCTTGGCCGCGAGCGCGTGTCGCGGCTCGGTTGGGCGGGGATCGGCCTCCAGCTCGTGGGGGTGCTGTGCGTGGTCGGGAGCACGCAGAAGTTCGAGGGCGGGGAACAGGGGCTGATCGGCGCGGTGCTCATCGCGGCCGGGAGTATCGCCTGGGCGCTCTACAGCATCCTGCTGCAGCCGCAGACGCAGCGGAACAACGCCCTGCACCTGTCGGCGATCACGCTGGCCAGCGGCGCCGCCATGATGATGCTCGTGGCGGTGCCCGACATGCTCACCCTCGACTGGGGCGCCGTCGGCCTCGTGGGGTGGAGCTCGGTGGCCTACTCGGCGATCCTCGCGATGGTCGTGGGCTATCTGCTGTTCTATCGCGGGGTACGCGTGCTGGGGCCCACGAAGACGAGCATGTACGGCAACCTGCAGCCGATCATCGCCATCGCCGTCGCCTGGGCGCTGCTGCACGAACAGCCCACCGGCTGGCAGCTGCTGGGCGCCGGCTTCATCATGGGCGGGCTGCTGGTGTCGCGTACCGCGAAGGTGCGCCCTGCCCCCGAAGCCCTGGAGGAAGCCGCATGAGGGTCGTGCTCTTCGATATCGACGGGACCCTGCTCCGCACCGATGGCGCCGGGCGCCGTGCCATGGAGCATGCGCTGTTCACCGTCTTCGGGGCTCATGGTGACCCTTCGTATCGATACGACGGCAAGACCGACCGGCAGATCACGCGCGAGCAGATGCGCTGGGCGGGTGTGGCCGACGCCGAGATCGACCGGCGCATGGCCGACGTCTTCACCCTCTACGCCGACCGCCTCGCCCTCGAACTCGCGTCGGGCGCCGAGCAGGCGGTGCTCCTGACTGGCATTCCGCCGCTGCTCGACGAGTTGGGCGCGCACGAGCAGGTGACTCTGGGGCTGCTCACCGGCAACATCGAAGCCGGCGCCCGCCAGAAGCTCCGGGCCGTCGATCTGGCGTGGGAGCAATTCCTTGTGAATGCGTTCGGCAGCGATCACGAGCACCGGCCCATGCTGCCGGCGGTCGCCCAACGCCGGGCGGCGGCGCTGCTCGGTCGCGAGGTGCCGGGTGAACGCATGGTGATCATCGGCGACACGCCGGCCGACATCCACTGCGGCCGGTCACTCAACGTGCGGGCCATCGGCGTGGCCACGGGGCGCTACAGCGTGGACGATCTGGCCGCCCACGCGCCGGCCGCGGTGTTCGAGACGCTTGCGGACACGCGGGCCGTGGTGGAAGCGATTCTGGCGTGAGTGCGCCCCTCGTCGTGCGTGTCGTCGGGATCGTCCGCGGGCGCGATGTGGATGCGACCGCCGAAGTCACGCTCGACCATGAGACCGTGCTGCTCAACTGGCATCACGCGGCCGCGTGGCAGCTCGAGTTCGAGGGGATCGAGGGGATCGGCACGAACGCGTCGTCGCTGACGCTGTACCTGCGTGATCATGACGTGCTGGAGCTCGCGGGCTCCGACGCGGTACGCGCGCTCGGACGCGAGATCATGGACCGGGCGTGCCGCGTCCCTGAACTCACGCGCGGATTGCGCCAGTTCGGGGCGCCACCGCGCGACGGCGGCGCCGCGGGGGTCACCAGCGCCCTGCAGACCGCCCACGATCTGTGGTTTGCGCCGCTCTTCGCCGCCCGCAAGGCGGTTCACGGTGTGACGGACCCGGAACGTCAGGTGGCGCTGATGGATGGCGGTGCCCTCACCGACGCGATGACCGAGGCGGCTGCCCGCATCGCCGCCCTCCTCGCACCGGGCGACGCGGCCGAGCAGCGCGCGCTCGAAGCGGCCATCGAGGACGAGGCGGCCATGCTCTTTCGCGCGCTCGCCCGACTGCATCATGCCGGGGCCACCGTACGAACCGGTGCTCTGGATTCCCGCCTCGCCGATTGGCGCCGCTGGGTGGCCGCGGCGGCGGACGCCTTCGCGGCGGCGGACGAGGCGTGGGGGCAGGTCGTCGAGGTGCTCGGCGAGCACGGCTGAACAGCAGACGGCCTCGCCCCGAATTCAGCCTACGAGCACCCGCAGTCCGAGCCGCACCCGGTCTTCGGCTTTCGCGCCGCGGCCATCGACCGCCAGGCCAAGCGCCCCACGTAGGTGGCGGCAGCGGCGACGATCACCAGTACGACGATCGTGTCCATCGGCATGTCAGCCTCCCAGCCCGAGGGCCGTGCCACCAGCGTACACGAGCCACGCTGCGCCGTAGGCGAGCGCGAGCATGTACAGGAATTGAATGCTCGCCCACTTCCACCCCAGCGCGCCGCCGCCGGCCTCGCGCACGGTGACCGCCACGGTGCTGATGCACATCAGGGCGAAGACGTAGAACACCATGAGTCCGATCGCCACGAGGGGGGTGTACACGCGTCGGCCCGTGCGGACGTCGGTCTCCGTCTGCAGCTTTTCCGTGAGCGCCGCTTCGTTCTCGCTGCCCACGCCGTAGATCGTACCCATCGTGGACACGAACACTTCGCGGGCGGCAAAGCTCGCCGCGATGCTCACACCGATCTTCCAGTCGTACCCCAACGGACGCACGGCGGGTTCGATGGCGTGCCCGATGCGTCCGAGCACCGACCCCTCGAGTTGCCGTTCCTGCTGCGTTTCCGCCGGGAGCGACGGGTCCATCACGGCGCGCGGATACGTCGCCATCGCCCAGAGTACGATGCTGAGCGCGAGGATGACCGTCCCGGCGCGGCGCAGGAACAGCTGACACCGCTGCGCGACGCTCACGAGCAGCGACCACGCACTGGGCAGACGATACGGCGGGAGTTCGAGAATCATGGGGCGCACCGGGCCCTTGAGCAGCGTGCGCTTGAACACCGCCGCCGCGGCGAGCGCGGCCACGGTACCGAGCAGGTACATGCCCAGCATCGTCGCGCCCTGCAGCGTGAGCCCCGGCACGAGTGACGTGGCGGGCACGAACGCGCCGATGAGCAGCGTGTAGACCGGCAACCGCGCCGAGCAGCTCATGAGCGGCACCACCATGATGGTGGCAAGGCGATCCTTGGGATCTTCGATGGTGCGCGTGGCCATCACGCCGGGCACCGCGCACGCATAGCCGGAGAGCATGGGGATGAAGCTCTTGCCGTGCAGCCCCACCGTACGCATGACGCGATCCATGAGGAACGCCGCGCGCGCCATGTATCCGGAGTGTTCGAGCAGCGTGATGAACGCGAACAGGATGGCGATCTGCGGCAGGAAGACGAGCACCGAGCCCACGCCGCCGAAGACGCCGTCGACCACCAGCGATCTGAGGTCGCCGTCCGGCATGCGATCGCCCACGGCGCCACCGATGGCGGCGATCAGGACTTCGATGCCGTCCATCAGTGGTGCGGCCCACGAGAACACCGCCTGGAACACGACGGCCATGAGCGCGAGGAAGATGATCGGGCCGACCACGCGGTGCAGGACGATGCGATCGATGCGATCGCTGAGGTTCCGCTTGACGGACCGCGGTCGCGACACGGTCTTGTCCATCACGTCGGCGATCCACGCGTAGCGCAGTTCGCTTTCGAGCCGGTTCGGGGTGTAGCCGTGACGCGTGAGGGCGGTGAGCGCCTCCCGAACGGCCGTCTGGAGTTGCGGCACCCCCGCGAGATGGGCTTCCATCTGCTGCACGCCGAGGAGGCGCAGCGCCTCCATACCGGCCGCGCTCGGCGTGAGCCCGGCGTCGGCGAGGCGTGTGGTGAGCGGCTCCAGAGCGTCGCGCACGTCGGGGGGCAGCGGGAACCGGCGCTGCGGTGCCGGCAACGCGGCCGCCGTCACGAGTGCCCGCTTCAGCGGGTCGAGCCCCTCGCCACGCTTGGCGACGGTGGGGACGATCGGTACGCCGAGCTGGTGAATGAGTTCGGGGACATCGATGGCGATCCCCTCGGCCTGCGCCACATCGAACTGATTGAGTGCGATGACGACGGGCAGCCCGAGCTCGATGACCTGACTCGCGAGGAAGAGGTTGCGCTCGAGGTGCACGGCATCGACGACGACGAGCACCACGTCGGGGGCCCAGCGATCGGCGTCGCGGGCGAGCAGGACCTCGAGGGCGACCTGCTCGTCGGGGGAACCGGCCGACAGGGAATAGCTGCCCGGCAGATCGAGTACGGCGATGCGGCGGCCGTCGGGGCCCTTGAAGCCCCCCTCCACGCGCTCGACGGTGACCCCGGCGAAGTTGCCGACGCGCTGCCGGAGCCCGGTAAGCGCGTTGAACAGGGTGGTCTTGCCGGTGTTCGGATTGCCGATGATGGCGACGCGGAGCAGCGGCTCGCGCGCGTGATCCTCCCGATGACCGCCGTGGTGCGTTTCGGTCGAACCCGTGGCGCCGGTCTGCGCGGGCGGGATGGTCGTCACGGGGTCACGAACGGTGATCGCGAAGCACGCGCGACACCAGCGACATCAGGGTCGCCGTCGCGCTCAGGCGCGGACAGCGACGGGCTGCACGGTGATTCCCGCCGTGAGCGCGGAGCCGAGCGCGAGGCGCGTGCCGCGGACTTCGAGCAGCATGGCATCACGGGCGTCGATCACGTTGACGGCGGTCCCTTCGCAGAGACCGAGCGCGCGGAGGCGGCAGGCTTCATCGCCCGAGCACTCGATGTCGACGACGGTGGCGCGGGTTCCGGCGCGACAGGCGCTCAGCGCACACGTGGTGCGCGAGGCAGTGTCAGCGGATTGGAGCGTGGGG
>Ga0315904_10006697_pt1 | contig 15683 bp, 14 predicted proteins | sample LakEriMetagenome_6_FD_203529 | JGI IMG/M metagenome (GOLD analysis project Ga0315904, IMG submission 203529) | Freshwater fungal communities from buoy surface, Lake Erie, Ohio, United States - Buoy 12 MA120 | ecosystem: Environmental > Aquatic > Freshwater > Lake | place: USA: Lake Erie, Ohio... | reverse complement strand
TGGGATGGCTGCCGATTGAGGTAGCACAACTTTTTTGCTCCCTGATATCCAAAAAAGATATGCTAATATAGAAATATAACGAGGAAATAAAATTAGTAGAATCAGAGCCTTAGTAGTCAACTTGCGTCCTAGATAAAGCCCTCGCCAAAAACTCTTAAATAAAAATAGCCACCTTCTATACACTATCCGAAAAATCAACCGAACGTCTCTGTATGTGACGTGTTCCTTCTGACCCTAAACACAGGCGCACAAACCCTGATGCCGGGATGGAATGAGAGTGGTGGATTGCGTGCTGCGCTCCTGTAGCTGGGGCGGATAGGGCCGTCACGAAGTATGGGCAGTCGCTGCTTTCCGTGGTGAGGTTCGCTCACTGGGATGGTGATTGCAACCGGTAGAGGTTGTACCATGAGTACTTTGTCTACAAATGAGGGAGGCACCCCTACCTTTCGCCGCCTTATTGCAGGGTCGGTGAAAGGGGTGGCACCTCCCTTTGGAAACGCTAGAAAAATAGACGGCACTTTTACCGCTCCAAAAGCGGTGGAAGGAAGATACAACGCATTATGGCCACTTGAGCAGGCGGTAGACGCAAATCAGAGATCGGCTGATGCTCTGAACAAAGCAGTCAAAGAGGTCAGCGTTGAGAATCAGGAGGCCTGTGGCGCGTGGGCATACGATGTTGAGGGAGCTGCAAGAGTTGTGCAGAAGTTGTCAGAGCTTTTTGGCACCCTATCTTGCGCAAAATCCGCCCAGTCAGCTACCCAAGGCCGCTCGTCAAAAGTTAGCCGACTCCTGGGATAAGTGCCTCTGGAAAACCTCTCGCCAAATGTAAGCCCCTTGGGTCTTCCCAAGGGGCTTTTTTATTTACCCCTGTCCAACACACCCAACACGCCCCTAAATTTACTTCATTTTTAGCCCCTTAGCGGGCCTCAAGGGGCCGTAAATAAGGCTGCCGCGGCGTTTGTACTGCAGGGGCGGATGTGGTATCTCAAAGAGGCTTGGAAAACTGCTGTTTTAGGTAGCGCTGGGCAGGCGTTGTGATCGAGTCGATACACGCGCTGAAAGCGGCTTTGATGAGCCACTTATCAAGGGGTCAAAGCAGAGAGCTAAATAAGTGTAACACGGGGATTGGTAGGGATTGGTTTGGTAGGGATTTGGTATGGTCGGATTTCGTTTTAAAAGTGTTTGTTTAGAGTCGTGCGCCATTACCGTTCCACCGCAGGTTGTTACCTCAGCGGAGATCGAAGACAAGTTGGCCGAAGTTTACCAAGAGCTTGGAATCCCCTTTGGTACACTAGAGCGCTTAACCGGCATCGGCGCGCGCAATTTTTGGGATCTCTCTGAGCGACCAAGCGCCCTTGGAACTGAAGTCGCACGCGAGGCGATCGCTAAAGCCGGCTTTGATCGCAAGGATATTCGCGCACTGTTTAGCTGCTCAGTAACTCGTGATTACTTTGAGCCAGCGACAGGATGTCTGATTCACAGAAACTTAGAGCTTCCCGAAGATTCAATCGCACTTGATGTCAGCAATGCGTGCCTTGGATTTATGGATGGCATCTTCTTTCTTGCCAACCTAATCGAGACCGGCATGGTCAAGGCTGGAGTTGTTGTCTCAGCCGAACACACCCGTTGCATCATCGAGAATACTTTTAAGAGCGTGCTTGAAGGTAAGTCGCTCTCGCGCGATCAGCTGCTGCGCATGTTACCTACATTTACTATCGGTTCTGGCGCTGTGGCCTATGTTCTATGTCACGAGAGCATCTCAAAGACCAAGCATAAAATTGTGGGCGGTGCTACACGCTCGTCTACGCAGCACTGTGACCTGTGCGTTGGAAACGTTGATTATCATCTCGTTGATGGGCCGCCGCTTGGACCAGTGATGGAGACCGATTCGTCAAGGCTTATGGCAGCAGCAGCTCTCTTGGGACAGCGCACCTGGTCTGATGCATCTGAGGTGCTGGGATGGACAAAAGACGATATCCAGCACGTGTTCTGCCACCAGGTTGGTAGACAGGTTAATGAAGCATTTTACAACACCCTTGGGCTTGATCACTCAAAGGAGTTCATTATCTATCCGACTCGAGGCAACCTCGTATCGGCCGCGTTGCCAACAGCCTTTGCCGTAGGTATCGAAGAGCGCAAGCTGCAGAAGAAAGACAAGATCGTCCTTACCGGATTCGGCTCTGGTCTCAATTCGCTTTTCCTCGGTATTGAGTGGTAGGAAATCGCCAGCGTGTTGCCGCAGCTACTCCCATTTCAATCGCGATTCGTTTCCGTTGGTGGGTATCGCATGCACTATATCGACGAGGGCTCGGGACCCGTCGTGCTGCTCTTACACGGAAACCCAACCTGGAGCTTTCTTTATCGCAATGTCATCCGCGAGCTGCGCGATTCGTTTCGCTTAATTGCTCCTGACTTTTTAGGTTGTGGTCTCTCCGACAGAACACCAGGAGTACGCTTTAAAGCGATTGATCGTATCAACCAGCTCGAAGAGTTTGTAACAGCTCTTGGGTTAACTAAATTTTCGATGGTGATGCACGACTGGGGCGGGCCGCTTGGCACCGGTTTTATGCTGAAGAGGCTCGATTCAATCGATCGTATCATATATTTAAACACAACGCTTACAGAAACGGAGAGCCTCCCGCCGATTATTAAACTGGCAGCGTTTCCCGTTATCGGTAAAGCACTTACCCGCCACACCAACACCTTTGTTAGGCTCACCACCAGCATGGGTGCATTTAAAAAGCTCACCCCCGACGTTGTTGAAGGCTACAAAGCCCCCTACAACACCCGCCAGCAGCGTGATGCGATCTGGGATTTCGTAGACGATATTCCCTTTGATGCTAACCACCCAACGTATTCTCAGATGGTTGAAATCGCCGCTGGGCTGCCAAAAGTTGCTCAGAAGCCAGTTAAGATTATCTGGGGGCTACGCGACCCGTGTTTTCACCGAGAAATGCTCAGTAAAGTCGCTGCGCACTTTCCGCAAGCTGAGATCCTTGAGATCGGAGACGCCTCACATCTTGTGCTTGACGATGCTCCACAGATTGCCATCCCAGCCATTAAAGAGTTCCTCTCCCGTCCTTCGCAGGCAGTGACCGCAACTGCTCCCGCCACCGCGCACCGTGAAGAGGGGAGTATCCACGTTATTTACGACCAGGTGATGCGCATCGCCGAAGAGCAGCCAACGCTCTCAGCCGTGATCACGCCGCGCTGGGTGCGCGACCCGATTAACGGCAGTGCGCTGCACTACGCCCACACAACGTACGGCGAGTTAGCCAAGCTTGTGAATCAGTACCAGCGAGGACTGGCCGATGCAGGGCTTGCTCCAGGTGACCGTGTGTTAATGCTTGTGCCGCCAGGGGCTGATTTCTTAGCGCTTAGTGTTGCAATTGGTGGCCGTGGGGCGACACCAGTCTTTGTCGACCCAGGGATCGGCATGGAGCGCCTCTCAAAGTGCATCCAAGATGCTGCTCCGCACGCCTTTATCGGCTCTCCTAAAGCCCATATCTTACGGCATCTGCATCCGCATCTTTTTAACCGCTTAAAATTCTACGTAACTGCAGCCGAGTGGGCCTTCTCGCGCGGAAAATCGCTCGGGCATTTTAAGCGCTTTGCAAACGCCCCGATTGCTCCCGTGCCGCTACCAGTACACCAGTCAAGCGGACCCCTCAAAGCCACCAACGCTGCCCTGATCGCCTTTACCTCAGGTGCTACAGGGACTCCCAAAGGAGTTATCTTCACCAACGAGATGTTGGCTGCTGAACTAAAGCTGATTCGAGATGTACTTGGACAACACAGTGGTGCGCGTGACCTAGCGCTGCTGCCGATCTTCTCGCTATTTAATGTTGCTCTTGGAGTTGCAAGCGTTTTCCCATCGATGCCAGTCGGCAAGCCGCTGGCGCTCGATCCTGCGCAGGTTGTAAAGCTTGTAAATGACCTTGCGATCGATAGCTCGTTTGGTTCACCCACCCTGTGGAACAAGATCGCTGATTACACATTCAGAACGGGCGCAACATTGCCGACCATCCGCAGAGTCTTTATGGCGGGAGCCGCAGTCTCTACAGCAACGATCGCGCGAGTGCAGAGTGTGCTACCAAACGCAGTAGTATCGACTCCGTATGGCGCAACCGAGAGCTTGCCGGTCACTTTTATCACAGCAGAGGAGCTTTCTAACACACAGAAGCAACGTGCCGTCACAGGTGAGCAGGGGACCTTAGTTGGAAAAGCTGTGCCAGGCACACAGATTCGGATTATTAAAAGCTCGCTTGATGCCATCCCCTCAATCGCTGAGACCGTATCGCTTAGCATAGGTGAGATCGGTGAAGTGATCGTGTCTGGTGAGAACTGTAGCCCAGAGTACCTGCGCCGAGTTGATGCCAATCGATTAGGTAAGATCGTCAATGGCGAAACCTTCTGGCACCGCATGGGGGACCTTGGGTACCTCGATGAAGCAGGAAACCTGTATTACTGTGGACGCAAGTCACACTCGGTCTACACAGCCGAGAGAGCCTTCCATAGCGTACCGCTAGAAGAGATCTTTAATCAGCTTCCAAAAGTGAGACGAACAGCCCTGGTTGGAATTCGATCAGGCAAAGAGCCAGCAATCGTTGTTGAGCCACTACCAGAGTTCTGGCCCGATACTCCACAGAAAGAGGAGGCGTTCCGTAACGAGCTAAGAGCCCTGGCGGTGCAGAGCCCACTCACCGCAAGTATCACTACCTTCTTCTTTCACCGCTCATTTCCAGTCGATGCGCGCCACAACGCAAAGATCTTTAGAGAGCAGCTTCAAGACTGGGCCGATCGAAGTTTAATGGAGCAGAAAGCTGCCTAGCTAGAGCCACCACGGAGCACTCCGCCATGACCAAGCGCTATATCATCACAGGTGGTGGAGGTTTTGTAGGAAAGGCTCTCGGTAAAGCTCTGCGCGCTCAGGGCCATGAAGTGTTAAGCCTCGCTCGCGGATCTTATCCAGAGCTTGAGCAGTTGGGAATCACCACAGCCAAAGTTGATATCTCATCAAATATAGAGTCGTGGTGTGAACTCTTTAAAGGCTACGATGGAGTCTTTCACACTGCAGCCAAGGTTGATATGTGGGGCCCATACGATGGCTTCTTTCAAACTAACGTAATTGGCACCCGCAACATCATCCAGGCCTGCAAACGAGCAGGTGTAAAAAACCTTGTATTTACAAGCTCCCCAAGCGTTATTCACGACGGTAACAACCTAGAAGGAATTGACGAGAGCTATCCGTACCCAAGGCACTTTGACGCAGCGTATCCAGAGACTAAAGCTATCGCCGAGCGCGAGGTCTTAGCAGCCAATGACGGAGTAACACTGTGTACCGTTTCACTTCGCCCGCATCTTATTTGGGGACCAGGTGATACCAATCTTATTCCCACCATCCTACAGCGCGCACAGGCAGGAAAATTAACAAGGATCGGCGATGGTTCGAACAAAGTTGATCTCACCTACATAGACGACTGTGTCCAAGCGCACATCGCCGCTATGCGTGCGCTGGAGCAGGGCAAGAGCGATGCATTTGGTAAAGCGTACTTTATCAGCCAGGGCGATCCAGTGCCGATGTGGGGCTGGATCGACCAGCTTTTAATTAAACACAACCTTCCTCCCGTAACGCGATCGATACCGAAGTCACTTGCTGTAGGAATAGCCTGGATCTTTGAGTGGGTGGCGAAGGGATTAAATCTCTGCGGTGTGCGTTTTAAGCCGCTTCTGACCAGATTTTTAGTCTCAGAGATGTCAACGCACCATTATTTTTCAATCAAAGCGGCCCAGCGCGACCTCGGTTACCATCCATCGTGTACGATTAACGAGGCGATGGAGCGGGCGTTTGGGTAGGTATGACCCTCTGCTTCGCATATTTAGCGCCCCATTCCCCCTTGGTCAGAATCCCAGGTAAACACCTTTCCTGAACCCTTTGGATGCGAGGCCGTGCCGCGAAAGCCAGTGTCGGTTGTGGTGACAGCCAGAGTGACACCGGCAGAGAGCCTTTTAATTCCTGGTAATGTTGTACAGCTTTGATCGGCGCAGGCTAGGTAGCGATCATTTTCGATAAAATAAGCCTCTTCAGCCATGGCTACCGAGCGCAGGTCCATCTCAGCGCGGCTATCGTATGCGTTTGCTTTATAGCTTGCGTAGCGCGGCAGAGCAGCTGCGATAAGGGCGCTGATAATCCCCATGACTACCAGGAGTTCAATTAGAGTAAAGCCATTGTGGGCTTTAGTTGAGCGAGTTTTCATAAAACTAATCCATAGAATCAAAGTTATTTTTAAAAGCTATCGAGTATAGCGATTGACAGAAAATCGGAGCGAAATACCACGGTCCAAGGGTGGCGAAGTAACTAGGATCTTTCTTTAAAAAAGCCCAGAAGCTTTTGCTGCTTATCCAGTATCAATCGCTATGTATCTCCACCCCACCATCTCTACGGTCGGGAGCCCCTTCAAAGGGGCGTCTACAGCCAGTGACTGTATTTTGCTACGGAATTCTGACACTTGCTATAATTCGGAAATTTGGCGAAAAAGTTGCGTGAAAAGCAGCGTGCACAAGGAAAAATTCGTAAGTAGCTGGTTTTGGTTAGCGCTTGCGTGGGGGGGTGGGAAACAGTTTTTGTTCGACCCATGAATGCAACGCCCCGCGCCCAGCTGAGTTGGTATCGTAGTTTTTAAGGGCATTCAGGCCAGAATCGTAATAGTAGGAGCCTTTGGTCATACGGATCCGGTACGGCACGCAAGGTACTCGATACATCTCCATGCGTATGTAGACGCCTTCACCAGATTTCGGTCCATAGGGGAATAGATCCGTGTTAGCCCCGTAGACCTCACCGGAGTCCATCGGCACGAGGTCTTCGCTAAGAAAGAGTTTATCCCAGAGTATCTCAGATTCGGAACCGTTCTCAGAGTAGCGCTCGCGCTTGGTTTCATTTGTTTCACAGCGAGAGGGTCTTTGCCATGGAGTAGGGGTCGGCTCTACGACCTCCGGGATCTCGGGCAGAGCGGTGGGAGTCGGTTCGAGTACCACCATAGTAGGATCGGGGAAAGGGATGCCTTCTCTTCCGCGAACTATCTCGCCCGTAAATGGTTCTTCACCCTCATCTTCGGGAATGATAGGTGTTTCACTATTTTCGGAAACCTCACCGCCGGAGGCCGTGTCGGTTTGACGCATCGTTTTGATCTGATCCGAGTACTCATTGGATAATGAGGTCTCAGGATTTACGGGAGACCCAGACGGCGGTGGTTGCGGAGTGGCCAAAGTGGGCAAAGGTGATAGCAGAGCCAGAAGATAGGCGATCATTATGAGATTTCTTAAAGTCTGCTGCACGCTACGCATCACCTTAAAATCCCTCTAGCTTCTCGTCTGCTTTTTTACCAGCACGCTCAACTTCAATCCCCGCAGGGATGGCGAAATGACCGTACTGGTCAAAGAACTGCTCGATATCAAAGTAACCTTCAACCAGCCTCGCGTGTTTCTCGTCGTTTGGCCCGACCTCCGTGACTACCCAAGCGGGCGAGCGGGTTATAGGCAGATTAGTTGGAAGCTCAAAGATGCTCATCAGCATAATACCTTGCGCCTCAAGCGCTTTTTCCTGCTGCGAAGCGACATTGTGCGGGTTTCCCATGTGCATAACCGCGCCAAAGTGAATCTTTCCTCTGCTCTGGAGCGAGAGCACCTTTGCGATTACCCGATTTAGGTGTGCAGGGTCTAGTGAGTTTACAAAGACGCTGACTTCGGTTGCGGTTTGAGAAGAACCACCGTTGGAGTCTCGTAATTGGTGCGTGGGTTGATTTTCAAAGTTTTGTCGCTGGTTCGATGTCGTTTTAGTTGCCGGTTGCTTGTTTAGTTGTTCGGTGGAGAGCGTTTGAGTGAGGGTATTGCTTGGTGATTTAGGCGAGCTAGATTGTTGAACAAAACCCTTGGGATAAAATTCTTTTGGTGAATCCTGGCATGCTGCGGGGGAGCCGCTATGAAAAATATAGAGGGAGCAAACAACCACCAGCCAGTTGATGTATTGAAGGCTGGTTGAATTTCGCTGACATGAACCTGAGGGGCAATTCTTTTTCATCACGAGTGGTTCAGTGCATATCGAAATAAGTTGATCTTACGGTGCGCCATGCGGAACAGGACTTCCGAAGTTTTCTTCGCCGCAAAATTGCTCTAAGTTGCTGATGAGCCCCGCTGTGGCATGGCCGGCGGGAGGCCTCCACCGCACATATCCAGCCGGGCATGTTGCAAAAGCTCTAAACGCCGCAGCGTAGTTGTTTAGCTTTCTGTCAAACTCCTCTGATTGCTTACTTCCGGTTTCACGCTTTGCAATCTGCTTTTTCAATTGCTCATCAGATTTAGCCCATTCTTGTCGGTATTTGTTAAAGGCATCTTCGTCCTTACCCACATTGATGATCGGCTGATCGGTGAAGGAGCGGTGGGTACGGTCGCTTATGTAGAGTTGGTCAGAGTTGTTCTTCTCTTTGTAATTTTCGCCTGAGAGCGAGGTGCATGGTTTTAGCAGCTCGTTCATTCCTAGTCCCTCAAATTTGTTTCCCTTAAAGATCTTAAATTCTTCGCTCTGACCTTGAAAAGTGTATGGGCGTGGCTCAAAGCGTTTGTAAAATGATCGTGAGCCATCACGCATGGTAGTAGCGAGGCCACCAGAGATGAGAAATCCAAGTACGTGGTCACCAATCGCTGTGCGGCGATCGACGGCAGAGTGTCTAAAGAGGGTTACTGGAACCATGCCGCCATTTAGCTTACCACCTTCACGGCATGTATAACCTACCTGAGCCTCCGTCCAAGCTGGGGCACCTTTACCACTTTGGCGGATCGCATCTCCGAGTCCTGTTTTGTCCATATTTGGGTTGCTCAGGTTCATCCTCTGGCAATACAGAGGGTCTTGGTTCCACGCAGCCATACCCTTCTGAAAGTCTGTGTCTGTTTGGTCGATGTTTTTAAGGTTTGAGTTATCGGATTTAGTCATGAAGTCTACGCCTTGTGGGCAGTAGTTGGACCAAATTGGGATGTTTTTCGCGAGAACTTCTGGATGTTTGCTCCCGTTTAACTGTAGCAGATCCTCAGCACTCATAAGTTTCATGAACTGATCGGGATGCATGCAGAAGCGAGTAGCAAGATCTCTTCTAAATGATCGATCGAGCGCAGCAAAATTCGGCCGCATGGTGAGCCCCTCGCCCTGGAGGCTATCCGAGAAGCGAAGATTTTGGGCTGGCCTAACCTCTTTTGCGTCCTGAGCAATTTTTTGAGCTAGCTCGGATGTATTAACCGCCGAAGGCGTTGTCGAGCCTCCACTCGCACCCGTTTTTTCTGCTGCGTCGACGTTGCGTTTAATGGCATCACTTATCGAGGTGGGTGCTTGATTCTCCATTAACTTATCAGATTGCCCAAGACATGTCTTAACTTCTGCTTTTGTAGCCAGTAGGGTTGTCGTGCGATCGTTTTCCCAGCCGATAGCGGTAGTCGGGAAGTAGTACTCAAACAGCCCAGCCCAGCCGTCGCCTTTAGGGTATTTGCAGGCGATCTCTTCTTCAGAGAGTTGCTCATCGCTCTTCCGTACGCAGCAGGTTTTAAAGTTAGAAGGCTGAGTAAAGCTAGCATATTGAGCAGTGCCAGGAGGATGAGGACCAGATCTCCCGAAACAACATTGTCGGTTAATATGATGATCCTCCCACGGAACAGTCCATGGGCATGGCAACGCATTGCAGAGATCGCAAGCGGTCTGAGGGGCGCCTATTCCGAGTCCGTTTCGACAGTCAAAGCAAGGCCCCCAAAATAAAATCCAACGGAATCGTGGCCTCAGCCAGCGATTGCCAGCTCGTGCTCTAACTGATGCTTGAATCCCCTTGTTCCCTTCGTCAAAACGATCATCTCTCAAATGTGGGCTATACCACTTATCAGCCTCTTGGCCTGGCGTGAGTATCGGAGTAAAAAGCTGCTGCATATTACTCTTCACCTCTGCAAAACTATCCACACCGCCCCGATATTTATTCTTCTCCTGCTCAGGATTATCAACACCGCGTTGTAAACGCTCAGCGAGCTCTTTAGGGGTGGCTGCACTTTGGGCAAAGGAAGGGTGAGCGGTCGACGCTAGGAAGCAAAGTGCGAAAAGAGCGAATACAGGGCGCACCAGGATAGAAACCCAAATTTTGCGCGTAGCAACACGGTGTGCCGAGCAGGCTAACTGCATGAGGCTCCTAGAGGAATAAACTCTTTATATTCAACACTATCCATCGGATTTGAGACACCCCTTCCCAATAGTTTGGGGCGTAATTGTCCCGTATAACTAGCCTTTACTCTGGATATGCGGGAATCCCCTAGAGTAGTGCCTTAGTAGCCTAAAAAATCGTTGGACTTAGTAGTATACGAGAAATCAGTAGAAGATAGGCTACATTAGAGTATCTAGCCCCCATAACCCTAATAGGACACAGGTGGATGTTGTTCAAGACTGGTATCGCCGCTTAGTGTTCGGCCTGGGTGAATCCCAGAGAAGCTTTTAAAGAAAACCGGTTTTACAAACGGTGCCCCTATGAATCAAATCCGTCGACGCTGTCCCCTTATCGTTTCTTCCTTCTTACTCGGAATCACGTTGTCATTCGGCAGTCCCGGCGACGTCCATGCGCAGAATTGCGCCAACGGTCAATGTGGTATGCCTGGGAATGATATGCTGGATATCGGTAATCTCTTCCCGCCCTCACAGCCTCGGTGCACGGGGCCCAACTGTAACAGTGGCAATCGTGGTGGAAATCGAGCTGGAAATATCGGCGGTCTAGGGGGCACTCACGGCTACGCACAGTGTCCCCCGGGTGGCTGTGGCCAGGGCAACCAGAATGGCGGAGGGTGTAGCGGTGGCAGTTGCAGCTCAGGTGGCGGAGGCGGATGTAGTAGTGGTAGCTGCGGAGGCGGCGGTGCCGGTGGAAGCGGTCGTGGTATCGGAGGTGGCATTGTGAGAGGCGGCAACGCCGGTGGACTTTTTGGTCTTGGTCGCAAGCAGCCGGGGTGGAGAAATAGAGCTCGTAGTATCGCTGCAGGCCTCGGTGCTGGTGCGATTGGCGGGGGTCTCTTTGGCGGTCGCGACGATGATAAAGATGAAGACTCTTCTGATGATGAGGCAGCATCACAAACTACCCCTACTCCGGCTGCGCCCATCGCGCCCACCTCCGCTCCAGCAGAGAAAGTCTTAGGTGACAAAGCGAGTGAGGCTTCACGTGCAGTGAAGAGTAAGAGCGAATATGAGTTTTAGTGTACCTACCTAGGGGCGTTCATGACATTAGCAGAGAATCTCTACGCAAGATGTATTCGATGTGGGGTCGCAGCCTCTGTGATCGTTCTCGTTAATCTGGCTCACAATGCCTGTGCGCAAAGTACGTCTCCGTCAGTGCCTCCGAAGACCTTGCCAGGGCAGCTACAACTAAACTCCAAAGACTCCAAACCAAACCTTCCTGGCGATCGTGGCCAGGTTGGCGGAAATGACGTTCTTAAGCCGATGACAATTGAACAGCAGAAAGAAGAGGCGCAAAAGAAAAGTGAGCTTGTGGATCTGCAGAAAGAAGCCTACGAGCATGCTGTTGAAAACATGTTAGAGGCTGTCGAATAATAAAAATCCTAGTACTGAGCTGTAGGGCGCAGATTCACCTACTCAAAACGACGAAATGATTGCGTTGGGAGTCGGTGTAACTTTCTTTCCACCGCGCTTGGCTATCATCTCAGCCATCTGGCGCTTGTAGACGTGCCACTGCTTGATTCCATCGATACACTGTGGCGAATACCATCCGTCACGATGGCAAGTGGGTGAGGGGAAATTGGGTAAGATCTTCGATGTCTGCTCGATGTAGTCGTAGCAGGTCGGTAAAACGACGCGCCTACGGAGTTTGCCCGCAGCAGTAATGCCGCTTTCACTCTCTGGGTTGTTAATGACTTTAATCCGCTCAAGGATAATTCGCTGCCGCTCTTTATCCTTGCCTGAGCGCGCAAGCTCAGCTTCGGCTTCAAGCAACATCTGTCTCTGATAGTCTTCTCGAAGGGCAGGGGGAATCTTCAGTAATTTTTCGCGCGCCTGGGTAATCGAGGAATCCTCTTTCGGTTTAGAATCTTCTCCGGCAGGTTCCTCAAGCTCAAGAGCAACTATCTTACACGAGATGCTTAAAAGCTGGTCATACAGCTGCGTTGCATCGTTCATGTGCTTTTGCTTCTCTTCGTCGGTAGTCGCGCGTTGGTACTCTGCGTTTACGTTACGCAGTGTTTCAGAGAGAGCGTTTATTTTTGCGGTATCTGCCGCTGAGAGTCCAACTTTTAAGGCTGGGTCTGGGATCGATTTTAAGTCACTTCCGCCGGTAAACTTCTTAAGGCTCTGATTGCGGTAGGCGTCACGACAGGTTTGCGCTCCTAAGCCATCGCGCAAGCACACACCGACTGGATTATCCGGATAGACCTGGAACAAGCGATCCATACGAACTATGCAATCAGGATCGGTAAGGGGTCCGTCGTATTGAAGGGTCTGTAAAAGATTGCCAAAACAGTTCTTAGTGAGGTAGCTCTCAAGTGCAGATGCTAACTCAGCTACGCCACGCAGCGTTGGATTGACCTTAAGACTGCTCTCAGCCATCTGAATCTTTAAGTCGGTAATATCGAGTGTGGTCGAGGCAGTGGGTTTTGTAGGTGCGGTCGGGGTGGTGTCTTGGGCTCTGACGTGAGCGCTCCATACGAGAGTTGCACACACTGCAATCACTACATGGACTGAGAATGTAAGGCGCGATCTCATAGTGAAGCTGCTTCAGCAAAGTACGGTGTCAGTAACGCTCCTAATATCCCATGGCGCAACTCGCTTGGATGGGGATCGAATGAGAGAGTCAGATCCTTTTCTGGAATCTCCTCCCTTTTAATATACTCTAAAAGCCCATCTCTGAGAGGTATAAATTGAATCCCAGATCGCTTTTTTAGCGAGGGGAGTCGACTGAGGTCTCTGCGCCACGACTTGCGTGGATTGATGGTCAGGTAAGCCTTAAACCCGTGTTGAGCTGAAAGCTCTCCGAGGCGGGCCATGGCGCGATTTGGATCAAGGCCGAGATTAGCGATCTGTTGACTGAGGGAATCTGGCGAGAAGAGTTTCTGTCCTAGCTCGACAAATTTAAGTGATGAGAGGATCCCGCCTGAGCCTGAGATATCGCGAATAAAAAACGGCATCCCAAAGTCGTTCTGGACGAAGTAGACAAGCACTGCATCGGGCTGAAAATCAAGCCCAATCTCCTCAAAGAGCGCTACCTCTTGAAAAGTTGAGTAGCCTGGGACTCCGAAGTTAAGCACTTCAAATCGCGGCGAGCCTTTTGAGAGCTTGTTTAGATTGTCTTCAAGCTGTTGGGCAAAGATCTTATCCTGTCTAACTCCCCAGCCAAACGCAAACGAGTCTCCAAGCAAAGCGATGCGATACACCCCGCGCGGCTTCGCCACTGATCGCTCAGGTGAGCGCATGCCGCACGAGTTTGTTTTTACCCGTGCGCGCACAAAAGTTAGATCGAGGTTTGGTTGTAGAGTGTAGATAATCGAGTTGCTTGAGTGGGGCTGAACGATAGCTCGCAGAGAGATATTCCCGGTTTTAGGATTGGAGGTAGTAGTGCCAGCTGCTTCCGGTGCCATCATCGCGCGCCGCACCTCGTCGATTGAGTTAAACTCGGTTCCCTTCGGGGCGAGTGAGACAAACTGCAGCGTCACTGCGCTGATAACGAGTGCGCTCAGAAGACCAAACCCTACCAAGAGGAGCTTGGCTTTGAGTGGCAGGGGGGTAGTAGTGGAGGGGGATTTAGACAACTGCTGCATAACGTAACGAGCGTTACAGTACTTTGTTTTGGTAAGAGTCGCAAAAAAGATCCACCCTGGCCACGGACGGGTTTTGCACTGGGTGTCGCAAGCTTTTGCTGCTGGGCTTGCAATAGCCTGGTATAACGGATGTTTTTATTAATGAAAATAGGGTTTTACGACCTATTCCCAGGCATTCCGATTAGTCCTGATTAACTTGATCCTCAGGCTCTGCTTTGGTAGCGTGGACTGTAGGGCCCGTTGTCGGTGAATGCGTTGACCATAAGCGCCTCATGTAGGGGGGGCTGGCTCGTAAAAGGTAGCAGTTAGTAATGACCTATTCAGTTCTTGTATCAACCTCAAGCTTTATCGACACGCCTGGTCCCCACGTCAGCAAGTTGCAGGACACTGGGTTTGAGGTTGTCAAAGCGCGTGGCCCCTTAAACGAGGAGCAGCTGCTATCGTATATCGGTGACGGGAACAAGTTCGACGCCTTTGTGTGCGGAGAAGATGATTTCAACGCAAAGGTTCTGCAAGCCGCAGCACCCCGTGCAAAAGTTATTAGCAAGTATGGAGTCGGTCTGGATAAGGTCGATCTGGCCGAAGCCGAGAAGCTTGGAATTGCGGTAACCAACACGCCCGGCGTCAATCACACCACCGTTACTGAGTTAACCTTTGGGTTACTGTTGAGCCTGACCCGTTTCATTCCAGAGCAGAATGCGCTTGTACACAAAGGCGAGTGGCGTCGTCACACAGGTCGCGAGCTGGCTGGTAAGACCTTTGGTATCCTTGGTTTCGGTCGTGTTGGTAAGGAAGTTGCCAAGCGAGCAATGGCGTTTGGCATGAATGTGCGAGTCTTTAACACCTCGTGGTCTCAGCAACACGCCGCATATCTTGACGATTTAACGCAGGTGTTTAGTCACAGCGTGTTCTCTGAATACCGCCCTGTGATTCAGCGAGCGCCGCGCGATGAGGATCTGTTTCCACATGTCGATGTGATCTCTGTGCACATGAGCCTTACTCGTGACAATCAGAATTTCGTTAATCGCCGCAGGCTCTCGATGTGTAAGCGTGGTGTGTACATCGTCAATGTGAGTCGTGGCGCCCTGGTCGACCAGCGAGCGTTAGCTGATTTTGTGCGCTCTGGGCACGTGGCGGGATATGGAGCCGATGTATTAGACCCCGAGCCAGTACAGCTAGATAATCCGTTACTTGGTTTGTCAAATGTCCACCTTACCCCACACGTTGGCAGCCGCACCTACGAGAGCGTCGTTCGTCAGGGCAGTGCCGCGGTGGATAATCTGATTAGGGCCCTCAAGGAGCGTGAGACTGCAACAGGAGCAGCACCGCGCTCCCCAGCTGCAGTGTCGTAGCGTTTGCGTGTGGCGCTCTGTGGGCGAGTCGCCTAGTTTCTCGTGCACCTCTGCTATGGATATTCTTCGTTTCCTCCCTCTTTCGTATCTTAGTTGGTTTGTCGGCTTTTGGGCTAATCTTCCGTTGCCTCAACCGTTAGCGCGGTGGACGATCTTAGTTTTCGCGCGTGCGTATGGAATTGATCCAACGCAGGCGTCACGACCGCTTGAAACGTTTCGATCAATTGGGGAATTTTTTACTAGGGATCTTAAACCAGAGCTGCGCCCGATACTTGCTGATTGTGTGTTTCCTGTTGATGGAACTCTGCGTAGCTGTGAAGATCTTACCAGTGATTGTGAAATCTCGCAGGTAAAGGGTAAAAGCTACTCTCTACGAAAGCTCTTAGGTGACGATGAGTTTGTGCAGAGACTATCCTCAGGGCAGCTATGGAACATGTATTTATCGCCACGAGATGCGCATCACATCTATGCGCCTGTAAGTGGAAAGATCGTGAAAACGGT
>Ga0315904_10006694_pt1 | contig 15688 bp, 18 predicted proteins | sample LakEriMetagenome_6_FD_203529 | JGI IMG/M metagenome (GOLD analysis project Ga0315904, IMG submission 203529) | Freshwater fungal communities from buoy surface, Lake Erie, Ohio, United States - Buoy 12 MA120 | ecosystem: Environmental > Aquatic > Freshwater > Lake | place: USA: Lake Erie, Ohio... | reverse complement strand
TGGAGCAGATGAGCAAGGGATCGGAGGTGACCCGATGATCGGATATGCGATCACCGAAGGCGCCTTGGAAAAACTCGTGGAGACCGAGGCACCGGGATGGCTCAAAAAAGCCGCGGAACGCACCGTTCAATTCAAAAAGGACGGCTATTACAGCGAGAAAAAAGGCATCTGGAGTGCGGTAAAGCCCGTTTACATGCGCCTGCAAGGCGAGTCGAAGTGCGCCTACTGCGAGCGCAAGCTGGAATCCGAGAATTTCGGTAAAGGCGAGCAGGACGTGGAACACTTCCGTCCCAAGAAAAACGTCCGCCCGTGGAAGCTCCCGAAGTCGTTGGAGAAACTGGGCGTGACATTGAGGCCGCCCGATCCTGCTGCGGGAGGTTACCATCTGCTCGCCTACCACCTGCTCAACTACTGCGCCGCCTGCAAACCCTGCAACTCCGCACTCAAAAGCGATTGCTTTCCCATCGCTGGAAAGTATCAGACCAAGGGAACCGATCCGGCGAAGCTTGCGACGGAGAAACCCCTCTTGATCTATCCGCTTGGTGGATTTGATGACGATCCCGAAGAGCTCATCCGGTTCCATGGCATCTCGCCACAGGCGGTTGCGAAATCCGGTCACAAGCAGCACCGGGCGCTCGTCACCATCGAGTTCTTCAAACTGGATGATGAGGCGAAGCGCAAGAACCTGATGAGGGAAAGGGCGTTCATTATCGTCAGTTTGTTTCCGCAACTGAAAAAAGCTTCGGCTTCCGGTCCCGATGCGAACGAAGCGCGTGATTTTGTGCGACTTTGCACGGCCGCCACCGCTCCACACGCGAATTGCGCAAGGTCCTTCCTTCACCTTTTCCAGACGGATCAAGTCGAGGCAAAGGCGGTCGCGGAGAAAGCCAATCAGTTCTTGAACAGCATCTCATAAGCGATTTTCTCCCATGGCTCGGACTTCTCCCCAATCTCCCTCTCAAACCACCACCCAATCCCTCGGCTCCCTCCTCAAATCCGCGCGCGACATCATGCGCAAGGACAAGGGCTTGAACGGCGATCTCGACCGATTGCCGATGCTGACATGGATCATGTTCCTCAAATTCCTTGACGATCTTGAAATCCAGCGCGAGCAGGAGGCGAAGTTGGCGGGGAAGAAGTTCAAGGCGGCGGTTGAGAAGCCGTATCGCTGGCGCGATTGGGCGGCGCAGGCGGACGGGATCACCGGCGACGAGTTGCTTTCCTTTCTCAACTCCGAGGAAACCACCCGGCCCGACGGCAAGCGCGGGGCTGGATTGTTCCGCTACTTGCGGACGCTGGCGGATGCCAGTGGCGACGACCGCCGCGACGTGATTTCCACGGTCTTCAAGGGCGTCGATAACCGGATGAAGAGCGGCTACCTGCTGCGCGATGTGGTCAACAAGATCGCGGGCATCCATTTCACCTCCAGCGAGGAATTGCACACGCTCGGCACGCTCTATGAATCGATGCTGCGCGAGATGCGCGATGCGGCGGGCGATTCCGGCGAGTTCTACACGCCGCGCGCCGTGGTGCGGCTGATGGTGGAGTTGACCGACCCACGTCTCGGCGAATCCGTGCTCGATCCGGCCTGCGGCACCGCCGGGTTTCTGGTGGAGGTGTATCACCACCTATCCGCACAGGTGAAAACCGTGGCTGATCGCAAGATCCTGCAAGAGCGCAGCCTCTACGGCGGCGAACCGAAGCCGCTCCCCTAGCTGCTGGGCCAGATGAACCTGCTGCTCCACGGGCTGGACGCCCCGCAGATCGATCACGGCAACTCGCTGCGCTTCAAGCTCAGCGACATCGGCGAGCGCGACCGCGTGGATGTGATTCTCACCAACCCGCCCTTCGGCGGCGAGGAGGAGAAGGGCATCCAGGGGAATTTCCCCGAGGACAAACAGACCGCGGAGACCGCGCTGCTGTTCCTCCAGCTCATCATGCGCAAATTGCGACGGTCACAGACTGCCGCTACAAGGCCCGCCCGCGCGGCGGTCGTCGTGCCGAATGACACCCTCTTCGGCGATGGCGTGTGCGCACGGATCAAGGAGCAGCTTCTCAAGGAATTCAACCTGCACACCATCGTCCGCCTGCCCAACGGGGTGTTCGCGCCCTACACCGGCATTCCCTCCAACCTGCTTTTCTTCGACCGCAACGGCCCAACCAAGGACGTCTGGTTCTACGAGCACCCGCTGCCGGAGGGGCGGAAAAACTACACCAAAACCCAGCCTATCCAGTTCGAGGAGTTCGCTCCGCTCATCGCCTGGTGGGGCAAGCGCAAGGCCAACGACCGCGCGTGGAAAGTCGCCGCCAAGGACATCCTCGCCAACGGTTGCAACCTCGACCGCAAGAATCCCAGCGCCAAGGACGACATCACCCACCTCCCGCCCGCGGAACTGGCGGCGAGTATCCTTGAAAAAGAGAAACGCATCGGCGAGATTGTGAGCCGCATCCAGAAACTGCTCCGCCAATGAACGAAATCATCTTTCTTGTGGAAGAAGCGCCGGAAGGCGGCTTCACCGCCCGCGCCCTCGGCGAATCCATCTTCACCGAGGCCGATACCATGGACGAACTGCGCCAGCAGATCCGCGATGCGGTGGCGTGCCATTTTGAGGATAGTATGGCGGCTTGAGAATGGACTGAATCCGTGGTATCCCATCGTCATGAGCGCCACCGATATCGCCGAAATTTGCAACGCCCTTCCGCCCGACAAGCGCGAGGAGGTGGCGGACTTCGCCCGGTTCCTGCTGGCCCGCCAGGAAGACGAACGCTGGGAGGCGATCCTCGCCGATGGCAAGACACGGCCTCGATTGGATGCGTTTCTGCGCGAGTCGGCTACGGAAACAGACGAAGAGTTCGATCTCAAACGCCTGTGACCTCTCGCGTCCGTCCCAGCTTCTGGCGCGCCTACGATGCGCTCGATCCCAAGGTGAAGGATGCCGCCCGGCGATCCTACCGGCTCTTCATGGAGAATCCCGGCCATCCTTCGCTGAGGTTCAAGAAACTCGCCGGACATGACCGGGTTTGGTCGGTCCGGATCAATGAGTCCTTTCGGGCCATCGCAGAACGCAATGGCGACACGGTGACCTGGGTCTGGATCGGCTCGCACAACGACTTCGACAAGCTTTTCGGATGACCACGCATCGCGCAGACCTCCGGAGAGGCCCGGACCCACACCCGCACCGCGCAGGGCAGGTGTCTCAAGTCAAGGGCACACGGCCCGGATACGTGGCACAAGGAGGAGCGATGCATGATCGCCCAGCCCATGGGATGACCATGCAAGCAGCGGTTTCCTCTTCACATTGGCGTTCCATTGGCATCGGCGGACACGTTCCGCCGCTCCTTGGACTATCCGCTGGACGGCTTTCCGGGGAATCCGCACGCAACTCGACCCGCATGCCAGCAGGGCTGCCGGAAAGGAGCCGGAAATGAGCAAATCATGGCCCATGGTGAAGCTGGGGGAGGTTGTCACGCAGGCTCTGCGCGGCACTGAACCGATGCCGGGAACCGCGTATCGCCAGATCGGCGTCAAATTGTGGGGAGAAGGTGCTTACGAACGCGAGACAATCGATGGCTCCCAAACGAAATACGCACAATTGTTTCGCGCTGAAACCGGAGACATCATCGTGAACAAAATCTGGGCGAGGAACGGCAGTGTGGCTGTTGTGCCGGAGGCTCTCGATGGTTGTTTCGGATCAGGCGAGTTTCCAATGTTCACGCCTGATCCAGCCAAGCTCGATTCACGCTGGATGCATTGGATCACAAAAACGCGTGACTTCTGGGAGCAGTGCGATGAGAAATCCAGGGGCACTAGCGGCAAAAACCGCATCAAGCCCCACCAGTTTCTCTCTGTCGAAATCCCCCTCCCGCCCCTCGCCGAGCAGCGGCGGATCGTGGCGCGGATCGAGCAACTCGCCGAACAGATCCACGAGGCGAAACGACTGAGAAAAGAGGCGGCGGAGGAAGCGGAGGCGATGATGGCTTCGGAAGCCAACGCGATCTTTACCAGTGATATGGCGCATACTTGGAAGAGACTCATTCTTGATGACATAGCCGATATCAGGGCCGGCGTCACATTGGGTCGGCGGTTGACTGGTGATACCATCCTGCTTCCATATCTACGCGTTGCGAATGTTCAGGACGGGTATCTTGATTTAACTGAAATCAAGGAGGTGGAGGTTTACGTGAGTGAAGCCGAAAAATGGTCGTTGCAAAGCGGTGATATTCTTCTCACCGAAGGCGGGGATTGGGACAAACTAGGAAGGGGAACCATCTGGCGAAACGAAATTGAGAATTGCATACATCAGAACCATGTGTTCCGCGTGCGTGCACTGGTCAAAACCGTGACTCCGGAATTCTTAGCCAAACAGATCAGTTCGCCAGTTGGAAAGGCTTACTTTCAATCAGCATCGAAACAAACCACCAACCTTGCATCTATCAACCAGCGGCAACTCAAAGCCTTTCCCGTTCTTTGCCCACCCCTCCCCGAACAACGCCGCATCGTCGCTGAACTGGATGCCTTGCAGGCGGAGGTGGATGGATTGAAGCGGCTGCAAGCGGAGACCTCCGCCGAGTTGGACGGCTTGCTGCCTGCCATTCTCGACCGCGCGTTCAAGGGGGAATTGTAGTGTGAAAACCTCCGGTCATGGCCTTGGAGTTCGTCTCTCGGGTGAGATCGAGGCCCTTCTGGAACGCCTTTCAGGGTGCTGATCCAATCGACGCCCAGACCCGGGGTGGTCGTCGCTGTCGCTCCTCGACCCCGGGCTAACGTCTGACATCCTTTCAGGATGAGGAGTCGCGGCTTCTCCAAACTCCAACACCGGAGCATGAAGCACTGCTATCCAGCCCAAGGCTTTCCCGGCTCGAAGTCCGCGCCGGTGTCATCCGCCACGAAGCCATCGGGCAGATAGGTCACCTCGCGCGGATACCACGAGCAGGCGAGGCTTTCACCGGGTAGTTTGCCGGCCTCGAAAAGCTCGCAGCGGCGGCGCAGTTCCCGGGCAAGGCCACGAAACGCGGACTTGCGGTCCGGATAGACCAGCCAGCCTTCGTCATCGTAGTCCTGCGGAACGGGACCGTTCCAACGATCATCTTCATAGAGGCACCAGCCATACAGGATCCGTCCTTCCGGCGGAGGGCTCAGGCGCGGGATGTCATGTGGATCAGACACTGCGGAAGGTCGGGATCTTGAGAATGAAATGTTGGATTGTAACCGCCAGGCTGGAAGCTCTTTGCAATGTCCTCGACGCTCGCAGAGCGCCGCTACAGGCGCTTCAATGGCTCAGAACGGGATGTCGTCATCATCGATCTCGAACACGGGCACCTTCGGTTTCACCTTCTTTCCACCGACTTTGGCGATGCGGACGGAGATGACGGTGTGGGTGCCGTGTTTTTCGCGTTTCACCTCGAAGAGGTCGATGGCCTCGAAGAGATCGACGAGTTTCTTGAATCCGAAGGTAATGTGGTCGAAGGGGCCTTCGTTGCTGATGCGGGTGGCGACCGCGGCCAGATTGGCCCAGCCATCCTCGTCGGCGGACGCGCCGATGGCGGTGCGCAGGGTCTTGATCAATTTGGCGTTGCCCTTGAGATCGTGGCCGTTCTGGGTGGTCGTATCAGCCGCCGGCTTGCCGGTTTTCGGTTTTGAGGCCGGAGGCTTTGTGGGTTTGGGTTCCTCCAGATAGATGAAACGCGTGCAGGCGGCGATGAAGGGCTCCGGCGTCTTGAGTTCTCCGAAGCCGAAGACTTCTTTGCCATCGGCGCGGAGGCGCTGGATGAGCGGCGTGAAGTCGCAGTCCGAGGAGACGAGGCAGAAGGTATTGACCTTCTTCGTGTAGAGCAGGTCCATCGCATCGATGACGAGGGCCATGTCGGTGGCGTTCTTGCCTTTGACGAGATCAAACGACTGCATCGGCTGGATGGAGTTTTCGTGGAGGACCTTGATCCATTTCTGGAGTTCGGGCTTGGTCCAGTTTCCGTAGGCGCGGCGGATGTTCACCACGCCGTGCGCGGCGAGTTCGGAAAGGATGAACTCGATTTTACCGGCAGGCGAGTTGTCCGCATCGATAAGCAGGGCGATGCTGTTGATATGGGCGGTGGTCATGATTTTCTTTCCCCCGCCACAGTGATTCGTATCCAGTCAAAGAAGCAAGGCATCTCCGGCACCGTCATCCTGACACAGGCCCGCCGTCTTCCCGAGCGCGGGTGCAGGTGTTGGTGTGGTCAGGCCCGGATCATTCCACAACAAATGTGTTGTGTAACTGATTTGTTGTGGATTCCGAGCCAGCTCGAGTTTTCCCCTCACTGCGGAGGCGCATGTCGCAGGGCCTTGACGCCGCCGATCCAGGTGGTGGCCATGACGGCGATGGCGCCGATGAGGAGGAACTGGCCGGAGGTGTCATCGAGCACGGGATCGCCCGGGGATTGGCCTGAGGCGCGGACGGCGATGCCGGCACCGCAGGCGAGGACGGTGAGGGTGATGCCGGTGAAGAGCAGGCGGCCTTTTTGGGAGGGATTGTCGAAGACCATGGAGCCCGGGACGGCGGCGGCCATCATCGCGCCGCCGAGAAAGGCGATGCCCATGGGCAGCACGGTGAGGCCGGCGACGAGCAGGATGGCTCCGCCGAAAAACAATCCGCCGACGAGCAGGCCGTCGCGTTTCTCCTCGGCATTGAGGGTGAGACGGGCGAGTGGGTCCTTGAGCAGGAGGAAATGCCCGAGGCCGCTGGCGAGCCAACTGCCGAAGCAGAAGAGCAGGTAGGCGATGATGAGCGGCACAGCAGCCAGCGGGTGGATGGCGGCAAGCAGCGCGCGCCCGAAGCGGTAGGCGAGATAGAGGCCGATGATGAGCAACCAGCGGTTTTTCTCGGAAAAACCCTGCATGAAGAAGGCCCAGCGCAGGAACAACCGATAGAGGAAGGAGCGACCCTTGTAGGCCTCGCGCAGGCCGACGCGGGCGTGTTCCATTTCCGGATTGAGGCGCAGCGATTCGCGGAACAACTGCTCGGCGCGTTTGACATCGCCCTGGTGCAGGGCGGTCCAGCCGGAGGTGGCGAAGGTCCAGGCGTTTTCGGGATCGCGGGCGAGGTGGCGGTCGATTTCCACCTGGGCTTCGTCGAAACGTTTCTGAAGGCGCAGGATGGTGGCGAGCAGGTTGGAGGAACCGGAGTCCTCGGGATCGAGAGCGAGGGCCTGCTTGGCGGCTTGCTCGGCCTCGGCCAGGCGGCGTTTTCCCAACAGCGCGTGGCCGCGGCAGAACCAGGCGTAAGGAAACTCGGGCGCGAGCCGCAAGGCTTCATCGGCGGCGGCAAGGGCCTCGTCGTGGCGTTCGAGCGAATCGAGGATGGAGGAACGGATGGCGTGGGCGTGCGGGGCCTCGGGATCGAGACCGATGGCGCGTTCGATGCTTTCGAGCGCGGACTTGTGGTTGCTGCCCTCGGCGTGGCGGGTAATGGCGAGTTCGAAGTGGCCATCGAAGTCATCCGGATCCGCGGCGAGGTGCTGGTGAAGCGCGGCGATGGCTTCCTCGTGGCGGTGGCGGTCGCGAAGGAAGCGGGCGCGTTGGAGATGGTCGCTCATTTTTTCAATCCGAGGTAGTGGAGCACGTCGTCGTAGAAGCCGCTTTGGTTGGCGTAGAGCGCGTGGTTTTTCGCGCTTTCGAACCACTTGCGGGTGGAAGGTTTCACCTCCTTGCAGGCACCTAACAGCATTTTGCCGGAAACCGGAACGACGGTGCCGCGGCGCATCGCTTCTGTTAGGGCGGACTCGGTGGCGAGATCGAAGACCGCCTTGAGGTCCGCGCCGGAAAAGCCATCGGACTTGGCGGCGAGGGTGGCGGGATCGAAGTCCACGAGCGGTTTGTTGCGCGCGTGAATGCGGGCGATTTCCGCGCGGGCGGAAGTATCCGGCGGCGGGACGAAGACGAGCCGGTCGAAGCGGCCGGGGCGGAGGAACGCTCCGTCGAGATGCCATGGCGCGTTGGTGGCACCGAGGATGAGCACGCCGTCGTTGGACGTGCGGGAGCCGTCGAGTTCGTCGAGAAACTGGTTGATGAGCCCGCGGCCGGCGGACTGCCGCATGTCGCGCCGGTCGGCGGCAAGGGCGTCGATTTCATCGAAGAAGAGGACGGATGGCGCGGCCTTGCGGGCGAGTTCGAAGATCTTGTGGAGCTTCTGCTCGCTCTCGCCGATGAACATGTTGAGCACGTGGTGGAGGCCCACGGAGAAGAAGGTGGCGTTGATCTCACCGGCGGTGGCGCGGGCGAGCAGGGTCTTGCCGCAGCCGGGCGGGCCGTAGAGCAGCACGCCACCGCCGGGCTTGCGGCCGTAGGCGGCGAAAAGCTCGGGGTTTTTCAGCGGGTGGATGATTTTCATCCGGATGTCTTCCTTCACCTGGTCCATTCCGCCGACGTCGTTGAAGGCGATGTCCGCGCGGACCCGGAATTCGAGGTCGAGGTCGCGGGCTGTCACCGCGTCGAGCCCGCAGAAGGGGGATTCGTCATCCTCGTCATCGTCGCCGATTTCCACCGGGCCCTGCGGCGTCATGGCGGCACGGGGATTTCCACCGCCGGCCTTGAGAATGCCGGCTAACAACTCGTCATCGGCCACCGATCGGTCGATGGCCACGGCGCGGTCGTAATATTCGCGGGCCGCGCGGGCTTCGTTCTCATCCAGCGCGAGGCGGGCGCGTAGCAGCCATGCGGCGGCATGCTGCGGGTGGATGGCGCAGAGCGCTTCGAGGCGGACGATGGCTTCGGAGGTTTCGCCGGCGAGGTCCATCAGCCGGGCGATGCCTAACAGGGCGTCCGCATGGCGCGGATCGAGGTCGACGACGCGGTCGAAACACGCGCGCGCGTCGGCGAGTTCGAAGCGGTCCTCGTGGGCGCGCGCGACGAGCAGCAGCAGCGGGATGTTTTCCGGCGAAGCGGCGAGCGCCAGTTTCAGGGCTTCGATGTCCATCCGGCGAGCAAAGCAGGCGCGGCGGATCATTCAAGCGCGGGTCAAAGGCGGAGGAAAGATCCTTGCGGGCGACGGCATGGGGACCAAACTCCGGCATCCATGGCCATCCGGTTGTTTTCCCACGCGTTGGCGCTCGCGGTGTTTCTGTTAGGTCGCGCGGCGGCCGAGACGGAATCCGCCGCGCCGCCGCGTGTGCCACCGGGCTTGAACAGGGGCTACACGCTTGAGGTGAAACCCTCGGTGCGGATCGACGCGCGCTATCAGGTATCCGTTTCCGCGCCGGGAGCGAGGGCGAGCGAGTGGATTTTCCTGATCCCCCGGCCGCCGGATTTGCCGTCCCAGCGGATTCTCGGCGCGGCCACTGCGCCACCGGGCGAGGTGGTGCTGGAACGCAGCCCGCTGCGCCGGCCGGTGCTGAGGATTCACATGCCGGTAACCGCGGCCGCGATGGCCACCACGGCGCGGGCAGAGGCGCGCACGGCGGCCTTGTTGTTTTCACGGAAGCTCCGGAAAGGTGTCGCGACCACCCCGGTGGCGGAGCTTTCGGATGCCGATCGGGAGCTGTATCTGCGGCGGACGGTGAAGTTTCACCGCGACTCGCCGGTGCTGCGGAAATGGATCGCCGACGAGCGCCTCACCCGCGGAGCGGCGGAGGGTGAGATCGACTTCGCGCGGCGGGTCTTCCAGCACATCGGCCGGAACTTCGAATACGAGTATCTCGGCGAGCAAGACCGCAGCGCCCCCCACGTCTGCGCGGAAGGGAAATCCGACTGCGGCGGCTTGTCCGTGCTTTTCGCCACCGTGCTCCGCTCGCAGGGAGTGCCCGCGCGCACCCTCGCCGGGCGCTGGGCGAAATCGGCCGATCCGAAGGAAAAGGTCGGCGATGTGATCTATCGGCAGGAACACATCACGGCCGAGTTTTTCGCCCAAGGTGTGGGCTGGGTGCCGGTGGACCCGGCCGGGGCGATCCTGCACGACCGTAGCAGCGAAAAACTCGCGCATTTCGGCAATGATCCCGGACTGTTCCTCACGCTGCATCTGGATGCCGAGCTGTTGGTGGATACCGGGCGCTCCGGCGTCCGCCCGATGGATCTCATGCAGCGTGCCTCCTATTGGATGCGCGGTTCCGGCACCCTGAAGGAGTCGGTGATGAGCGAGGAATGGACGGTGAAACGCGGACCGGCACGGCCTTGAATGGAGGTGCGGGGACGGACGGTCGGCTTGACATGGGGCAGCTTGGCCTATATTGAAATTTCGGTTCAATTGAATTTACATTGAAATGAAACTCACGTCCCGCGCCATCGCTCTGGCATTTTTCATCTCTCTCACCGGAGCCCAGGCCAGGTTGAAGACCACCTCTCCGGTCAAAGTCGACCCGGACGTCATCAAGGAATCGCCCTACCGGGTGAACGGGCTGGTCCTCACCGAATCGTCGCGCGGCAGCGGTTTCTGCGCCGGAAGCGCGAAGACGTTTTTCACGGCGGCCCATGTGGTCCATGATGAGACCAACGGTTGGGGCCCGCCGCCGGGTTGGGTGCTGCGCGCGAATGACACGACGTTCGATCCCACGGACGTGATCGCGAGCCGCGGTTACTACCGCTTCGACAGCTATGCCGAGTTGGTGGAAACCAGGGGCGTGTCGGGAGCGTTCGGCCGGGATGTGGCGCTGGCCTTCGGATTCCGGCCCTTCATCGACGTCAAGCCCGCCCGCCTGAGCCTGAACGGGTCCGCTGATCTCCGTTCCGGCAAACGCAAGCTCATTACCGGCTATCCGGCCGTAAGGGACTACACCGGGGACGATACCAAAGGGTTTTTCCTCCACGAAACCGGCCCGTTCCGCGATGTGTTCCAGCCCGCGTCGAAAGGATCGGTCACCACCACGCTGGTCGCCACCGGTCCGGGCAACAGCGGCGGACCGGTATGGACGGCGGCGAAACCCAAGGCACCCTGGATCGTTTCCGGCATCCTCGTCGGCGGCCTGCCCTCCGAGTGCGAGGTTTACACCATCGCGCAGGACACCTTCACGCTCCAAAACGCGGCGCGCAAAGTGATCGCCAAGCGGCCGGAAACCCCCACGCCGATCGGGGGTGTCAGCGCCAGCTCGCTGTTTTTCCCCAACAACGAGTCCAGCACGCTGCCCGACGGCACCACCCGCTGGTCGCGCTTTCCGGTGGGCGTCACCGGCTTCGGCGAGTTCTCGAAAGTCACCGCGGTGCGCGTGAGCGTGGAAATCAAAACCAAACACCGCGGCGATCTCCAGGTGATGCTCGTCGCCCCGGGAGGATACAGCACCGTCCTTCACAACGAACAGGGCGCGAACAAGAAAAACCTCGTCATCGTGGATCGTGATGTCACCGAGGACTTCACCGACATCAATCCCAGAGGCCGCTGGACGCTTCAGGTGCGCGACCGCCTAAGGGGCGATATCGCGGTCTTCAAGGGCTTCCGCTTGGAGGTCGCCGCCATTCCCGTCGAGGAAGATGGCGGCGGTGAAATCGAGCCCACGCCATGAGGCCGGCGCTCACCGGGTCGGTCGCGGTCGTCCTGATCGCCGCCGCGTGGTGGCTGGCATCGCGCGACGATGCAGCGGATCAAACCCGGCCGGACGCCGCAAAACCACCCGCGGCGGACGCCGGACGCTCCCAGCGAAGCTCCGCAGCCGCCGATCCTGCAGGCCGCTCCGCTCCGGCGGGCATCCGCTCCGCCTGGAACGACCTGCTCGACTGGCTCGACGGCGAACCACCGCCGGACGCCGCCGAGGTCCGCCGGAAACTGCTGGAACTCCGTAACGACTGGGCGGAAACCGATCCCCACGTACTGGCCGAAACCATCGCCCTGCTGCTGCGCGAGGGCCGGGATGCGCCCACCGGCCTGCGGTTTCGCGTCGGCCTTCACGGCATGCTTGATGAATGGCCGAGCGCACGGGTTTTCCTGCTCGATGCGCTCGCTCCGGCCGATCCGGACGCCACCGCCGATCTAGCCCGCGAAATCCTCGCCACCACCGGCTCGCCCGAGGAATACGCCCTTGCCCTCCGGCCGCTCGCCCGCGCCGGACTTGCCCGCGCGCCGGATGCGGAGTTGCTCGGCTGTTTCCAAACCCTGCTCGCCCGCAACGCCTGGCACCAGTCGCCCGGTTTCGCCGAATCGCTCGACCTCGCCCGCACCATCGGCACACCGGAAACCGCCGCCGCCCTCCTCGCATGGAGCGGCAACGCCGATCTCAGGTCGATGGCGCTCCATGAATTCGCCGCCGAACATCCTGAGGCTTTCGCCCAAGCCCTGCCCGACGCACCGAACCTCACTCCCGCCGAACGCGCCCCGCTCATGGCCCGCCTCGATCCGGCATCGCCGGACCAAGCCGCCGCGCTCGACCGCTACCTCGCCGACCCCTCGCGAAAACCGGAGGAAACCCAGCGGTTTCTCAAACTCTTTCCCCTCCGCAGCGCCACCACCGGCCACCGCCTCTACTCGCGCACCCCGTCGCCCTACACCGCCGATTCCATCGGTGCCTCGGATCGCGCCGCGCTTACGCTCACCCGCCAATGGCTCGCCCGGCCCGACCTCGCCGGACATCACGACTCCCTGCGGACGCTCGAAGCCCGACTCGTGGAGTGGGTCGGATCAAACCAACGTTGAGCGCCCTCACGGGCGGACAACGATCCGCCCCTGAGAATGGAAAGAGGGCCGGGAGGAGCGGAGTCACCCCATCATCCGCACCTCATTCCCGGGAGCGCATCGGCGTGCGCTCCTCCGTGTTTCACTCGCCCTTCGCCACGTAGTCGATCACCAGCACCTTGTCGATGAGGCCTTTGAGCATGGCGCCGAATTTCTTGTGCTCGGGATGCGGCAGATAAACCTCCAGCCCGGCCTTGTCGCGGAATGTCACGAGAAAACAATGGGTGAAACCCTGGTCCTTGCCCTCCGGACTCACGTTGGTGCCCCACTCGAAGTCCTGAATCTCGCTGATGCTTTTCTTCATCGCCGCAAAGGCCTTCTCGACCTTTTCGATTTCCGCCTTCGGCGCGTCGTCCTTGAACTTGAACAACACGATGTGGCGGTAAGGCGCCTCGGCGGCGAAGGAACCGGCGAGCGTCACGGCGAATACGGCGATGCAGAGGATCAGGCGGTGCATGGACTGGCTTGTAGGTCCGCGCTCACGGCGGCGCAAGTAGGCAATTCCACCGCTCCCCGGCGCTCTGCCATGAGCAACCATGAAAACCATCCTCATTTCCCTGTTGGCCGCGACCATCGCCCATGCCGACAACATGAAGGCCTTCCCTCCCGCCGAAGACGGGATGAAACGCCACGTCATCCAACTGCCAAAGGCCGACAACGAGGACTCGATGAAGGTCGAACTCATCATCGGCAAGACCGTTTCCACCGATCCCGTGAACCGCTACTTTTTCGCCGGGGAGATCCGGTCCGTCACCGTCGAAGGGTGGGGCTACGAGCGCTACGTGGTGGAAAAACTCGGACCGATGGCCGGCACCCTGATGAAACCGCCTGCGGGAAAGCCGGATATCGATCGTTTCGTCGCACTCGGCGGCGATCCGTTTCTCATCCGTTATAACAGCCGCCTGCCGGTGGTCGTGTATGTGCCCAAGGACGCCGAAGTGCGCTACCGGATCTGGCGCGCCGATGGCACCACCGATGCCGCTCCGGAAGGATGATTTCGCCAGCGGGTGGTGGATCGAAGGGGCATTTTGGTGAAAGACTGCGCTTTCCGGCAGGCGTAAACCGGCCAGTCCATGAGCCAATCCCCTTCCATCCCGCGCCGGAAATTCCTCGCCACCAGCGTCGCCGCGCTCGGTGTCGCGCCCATGGCCATGCTCCGCGGCCAGCAGGGGTCGCCCAATGACGAGATCCTCATGGGAATCGTCGGCTGCGGCGGGATGGGCATGGGAAACATGAACAATTTCCTCAACATCCAAGGCGTGCGCGTCGTCGCCGTCTGCGATGTGGATTCCAATAACGCCCAAAATGCCAAGGCCAAGGTGGACGGCCATTACAAGAACTCCGACTGCAAGGTTTTCGCCCATCACGAGGACCTACTCGCCGTCCCTGGGATCAATGCCATCTGCCTTTCCACTCCCGATCACTGGCACGCCCGCATCGGCATCGACGCCGCCAACGCCGGCATGGACATCTACGGCGAGAAACCCTTCACCTGGGGCCTCGCCGAGGGTCGCGCGCTGGTGGACGCAGTCAGCAAAAACAAGCGCGTCTGGCAAACCGGATGCTGGCAACGCTCCGGCGGGGAGTTCCGCCGCTTCAAGGCGCTCATCGAAAACAACACCCTCGGCAAGCTCACCCGCTTCGAATGCGGCACCCCCGCCGGCATGTCGGTTAGAAAGCTCATGCCCGAGGACCAATGGGCCGCCGCCATCGGCAAGCCCCCCGCCCATCTCGATTGGAAACGCTATGCCGAGCCCGTCGGCGACTATCCCTATCACCCGATGATCCACCCGTGGAACTGGCGCTGGATGGACGAATTCGGCGGCGGCCAGCTCCTTGACTGGGTGGGCCACCACGTGGACATCGCCCTCTGGTCGCTCGGCCTCGACGGCACCGGCCCGGTCAAGGTCGAGGGCAGCGGCGAGAAGGGCGATCACAAGCTCTTCAACACCTACGTCAAATACGCCTATCAGGGCACCTTCGCCGATGGCCGCGTCATCGAGGTCCGCAGCAACTTCGGCGGCACCAAATTCACCGGTGAAAAAGGCTGGATCCACGTGGACCGCGGCCGCCTCACCGCCTCGGACAAACCGGACGAAACCAAGGGCGACCCGCGCCACCCGCTGCTCACCAATCTGCCTGCGGATTTCGCCCAGAAAACACCGGGGCACCAGCAGGACTTCATCGACTGCGTCCGCTCCCGCAAACTCACTGTCGCGCCCGCAGAGTCCAGCCACCGTGCCGCCTCCTTCGGCCAGCTCGCCATCGTCGCTCTCGACACCAAGCAAACCCTCCACTGGGATCCGACATCTGAAAAGGTGAAGGACAACGCCGCCCAGGCCGCCCACCCGCGCCTCGGCGCACGCCTTAAGGCTTGATTCTCATCCGCTTGCGCGAAATCCTCCTTCCCACCACCAACACCATGTCACACGAATCCGAAGACTCCTGCTGCGCCAAGAAACCCTGCTGCGATTCCAACTCGCTCGCTCTCGTTTACGCCTCGCTGCTCGCCCGCCTCTGGCTCGGCGTCCGCGCCGTCCAAACCGGGGTGGAGAAATTCGCCGGAACCCGCGCGGGCGATGAAGTGGTGAAGGTGGACGGCGTCCCCAACGAGGAAGGCCTCACCGCCGCCGGATCGCTCAAATATTACGCCCTGGAGAACTACCACGGCGTCCCCGCCGCGCTGATGAAGAAATTCGAAGGCGAGCCGCTGATGATGAAATTCGCCTTGCCGCTGTATGACAAACTGCTCGGCCCCGCGCTCATCATCCTCGGACTTACTATCCTGCTGGGCGTCGCCTACCGCAGTTCGCTTTTCGTACTTGGTCTCCTTTACATCAGCCTCACCTGGGGCCTCATCCTGATCAAACAGGACGATGGCGTCTCCTGGCTGGGCGTCCATATGATCCTGATCCTCGGAGCGCTGGCCCTTGCGCGGCACAACCGCTTCGCTATCCTCAACAAATGGTAACTCCCATGAATCCCGAACCTTCCCCACTCAGCCGCCGCGATTTCCTCTCGAAGTCGCTCGCCGGCGCGGGCGCGGGCCTCGTGCTCGGCGC
>Ga0315904_10006690_pt1 | contig 15693 bp, 16 predicted proteins | sample LakEriMetagenome_6_FD_203529 | JGI IMG/M metagenome (GOLD analysis project Ga0315904, IMG submission 203529) | Freshwater fungal communities from buoy surface, Lake Erie, Ohio, United States - Buoy 12 MA120 | ecosystem: Environmental > Aquatic > Freshwater > Lake | place: USA: Lake Erie, Ohio... | reverse complement strand
TGATGCTGCTCAAGAACGAGAAAACAGCCAAGCTCGGAGTGAAGAACAAGCGGCTTTCAGCCGGATGGGACGAAGACTACCTGCTCAAAGTCCTTGTCGGCTCATGACATATGGTGCAATCGCCCTGTCTCACAACCCGCCTCACTGTTTGCTCGCAGGCGGTCGCAGCGCCGTGCATCCGCCAGGCAGGCCGCGGCGATCAGGCCGCCCGCGGTGGCAGGCTGCGTTGCCGCGTCTCGGGCGCCGCGTGTGGCGGCGCGTTGAGTCGGAAGATGAGCAGCGGCACCTCGAGCACCTTCTCGTGATGGATTGCATGACCATACAGCCCCTGCTCACCGAGGCATTCGCCATGGTCGGCGGTGACGACGACCGTAGTCGGGCGGCCGCGAGCCACGAAGCACCGGAGCAGATCAGCCATCTGTGCGTCGAGGAACTCCGCGCATGCGACCTGGCGGGCCCACAGGTCTGTGTCGATCGTCGCGGACGCGTCGTGCAGGCCCGACGCGTTGAAGAGCCGACCAAGGCTCATGCGCTCGCCCTGCGGATCGGCTCCGGCAGCCATGCCTTCGTGCCGGAAGGGGCTGTGGGTCTCGCCGAAGTTGGCGAACACGAAGCACGGGCGGCGGCGCGCCCGACGGGCGATCTGCTCGCAAAGCATATCGACCTGCATCCGGGCCCGCGTACCGGTGACGCGAAACCACTCGAAACCATCCTGCAACGGGCTGGGTTTTTTGAACCAGTCCATCGCCGCCACGCCCAGCGTCGCGTAGCCGCGGCGGCGAAAACCGTTCACGATGTTCACCGTGCCTTCCGGGAACGTCACCAGCGGCTTGACGGCAACGTTGCGATGGGAGATCCGCCACAACTGTTGGACGTAGCGGTTGTAGAACGGCAGGGGCTCGAACACGTGCGGCAGGAAGCCGTTGAACATGGCCTGATGCGCCGGGAGCGTGTACGTGGCCATGGCCCAGGCACGCCTCGCGGCGGCATGCCGGTCGAGCACCGGGGTGCGGGCCCGCTCGAAGGTGTCATGGCGGCACGAATCCCAGGTGACGAGCAGGAAATCCTCGGCGTCGCCGCCGGACTGGAGCCGCCGATGCCGCCACTCGTCCCAGGTGCGGCCGATGATGCTGGTGCTGAGCCGGCTCATGGCGAGTCTCCGGACACTGGACGCCGGCAGATGCCCACGTTGAATCGGGGTGTGCCGTAGACCGTCGCCAGGGCCGCGGGAACGATCGGAAAGTCGGCGAGCCCGGGCGCCGCAAGCCCCTGGAGCCGCGTCCAGCCGCGATCCGCCTTGCGCCGGAACGGCCACTTTCGCCAGGCGAAGGCCGCCACCGGGTTGCAGGCGGTGAGCCCCTCGCGCACGGCGGCCACGGCCGCGGTGCGGGCCTGCAGGGCCACGGTCTCCACCTGCACCCGCAGTTCCACTTCGTGGAAGTGGCGGCCAAGCATGGCGACGAATTCGGCGGTGAACCATTCATGCTCGTGAAACCGGTTGCGGGGCCGGCCATCCACGAACGCCGGCGTGCTTGCGCGGTCGGGAGTCGATACCAGGAGCACGCCGCCAGTGGCCAGGAGGCGACCCGCCCGGGCGAGGAAGGTCTCGGGGTGCCGCAGGTGCTCGATGGCCTCGAAGCAACAGATCACGTCCCAGCCGCCGTCCACTCGCTCCAACGTCTCGCAGTCGTCCAACACGAACGAGAGGTTCGGCGCCGTGAACGTGTCCCGGGCCGCGGCCACCGCGCCGGCATCCACGTCGACGCCGAGGACGACGGCGGCACCGCCGGCGCGGAGGATCGCCGCCCCGTAGCCGGCACCCGCTCCGGCGTCGAGCACGCGGCGTCCGGCGGTGAACTCCGCCGCCATGAGATAACGGGCCAGATGCGGGGCCGAGAGATCGGCCCACTCCGCTCCGCCCGGGATGGCACGCTCGCACGTCATGCTGCGCCTCGCTGCGAGGCCGAACGGGTGCAGGCAGCCGTCACGATCGCAGCCAGCCTCGGTCCCCAGCCAACGACGCTCCACTCCCGCTCCACGCGGGCCCGTCCCGCCTGCCCCATGCGGCGACGCAGGTCCGCCGAGGCGGCCAGCGTGGCGATGGCCCGCCGACAAGCCGCGGGATCATCCGCGAGAAATCCTGTTTCGCCGTGGATGACCAGACGAGCGTGAATGCCCACGGAGTTGGCCACCACCGGCAGGCCGGCCGCCATGTACTGCAGCACCTTCAGCCCGCATTTGCCGAGGCTCCACGGGTGATCGGGCAGCCAGGAGATGCCGATGTCGCCGCGGGCCAGGTCCGCGGTTTCCGTCGCTTCTCGCCAGGGGACGTGCCGCGTCCGCACGCCGGGAAGTTCGGGAACCGAGTCACTGATGAGCGTCAGCCGTGCCGTCGGCGCGGCCGCGCAGGCCGCACGCAGCCAGGGTATGGCTGCGCCGAGGGAGGCCGCCGTGCTCCCGCTGCCGATCCAGACCATCTCGGGCCCGCCGGCCGGCCTGTCATGCGCGGCGAGTGCGTAGCCGCTCGGATCGATGCAGGTCGGCACGAGTTGCACCCGAGCGGCCGGCGCGGCGCGAACCGCCTGCGCCACGAGTTGCGGCGATCCTGCCAAGGACGCATCCGCCATGCGGACCATCCGCCGGAACCTCGACCAGCGAACCGGGTCGTCGGCCGTGGGTCCGCTGTTGCTGTCGCGCATGTACACGGCGTCGTCGAAGTCGTAGAGCAGCGTGCGGGCGGTGCGACGGATCAGCCAGGCCTTGCCACCGGTGATGAGTCGCCGTTGGATGACGACGGCATCCGCGGCGGCGATGGCCTTCAGCGTGCGGACGAACTCGCGCCCGCCGCGTGGCCGCTGCACGTGCTCGAGCCGCCAGCCCGCAGCCGCCAGCGCCGGGGCGAACGCCGCCCATCGGTAGCGGTAGCAGACGAACTGCTCGCCCTCGCTCACCACCAGCAACTGCCGCATCACATGCCAGCCCCGTGAAATCCACGCCGTGCGCACGGCCGGCCTACATGCGCCGCGGCTCGTGGCGCCGTAGGTATCGGCTGCCGGACTCACGGTGATGGAGATCGTGCGGAAGAATTCTCGCTCCTTGAATCCGGCGTCTGCCCATCCTTCGCGGCTTGTGCGGCGCGTCGGCAGGCTGGGAGAGGTGTGGACTCGGGGCAACGGCCGGGCACCTGCGGCGATGGGTGCCCGACACATGCGGTGCGGGAGCGGCGGCCCCGCAGCCGAAAGAACCCGTATGTCAGTTCCCGCCGAGCAGCAACAGTTCGCGATCCAGGAAAGTGACGGCGGCCTGCGGCCGCCACGGGTCGGGGTCATCATCGACAAGTTCGATGCCGCCCGCGGGGGCGCCGCCGTCTACACCCGGGACCTCGTCGCCTGGTTGATCGACCACAGCTTCGAGGTGCACGTGGTGGCCCGCACCGTGGGGGAGCAGGAGCGCAGGCTGCCGTGCGTATGCCACGAGGTCGGCTCGCGGTACGGCGGGCACGACTTCGCGGCCGCCGGGATGGAATGCCTCGCCGACGTGGCGATCGACGTCAGTCACGACATGGGCGTGGCCGTCGGTTGCGACGTCTTTCAGTCGCACGTCGGGTCGCCGGTGGCCTGCCAAATGGGCATGGATGCCGCCATGCCGTGGTGGTACAGGCATGCCCGCCGCCTCGTGCAGGGAACCCGGCGCCGGCGAATCCGCGGGCTGGCCGCGCAGCAGTTCGGAAGCCCCGACTCGCTGTTCATCGCCGTCTCGCATCGGGTGGCGAACGACCTGAAGCGGCTCCAAGGCGTGCCACCGAACCGCATTCGCATCATCCACAACGGAGTCGACATCGATCGCTTCGATGCCCAGCGGCATGTGGCGGCTGGTGTCGCCGTCCGCCGGCGACTCGGCATCGACGCTGACGACATAATCGTGATCGTCGTCGCCCACAACCATCGGCTCAAAGGCGTCCACGTCGTTTCGCACGCGGTGCGCCGCCTCCGTCGGGAGGGGCTGCCCGTCCGGCTGCTGGTCTGCGGCACGCCGCAGCCGGGATCGAGCTGCGGCCGAGCCGTGTCCGAATGCGTCATCCACGCTGGCAGCGTCATCGACACAGCCCCCTTCTATGCCGCCGCGGACATCGCGGTGCAGGCCTCCTTCTACGACGCCTGCAGTCTCGCCACGCTCGAGTCACTGGCCAGCGGACTGCCGGTGGTCACGACCCGCGCGAACGGCGCGGCCGAATTGATCACGCCCGGGCACGACGGCATCGTGCTCGACGATCCGGCCGACGTCACGGCCCTGACCGCGGCTCTTCGGATGCTGGCTGAGGATCGTTTGGGCCGGATGTCCATGGGCCGGGCGGCGCGTCGCTCGGCAGCGGCCTACGCGGCCGCGAGGACCTTTGCGGCGATGGTGGATGTCTACGCGGAGGTGCTTGCGTCAAAGGGCCGAACGCTCGTGGCCTTGGCGGCGTCCGACCATCGGCTGAGACCGCGGGCCGCCTGAACAGCGAGCCTCCTGACGTGCCAACCACGGCAGGGAATCGCTCTCGGAGGCAGGCGTCGCGGCGCGGAGCGTACGATAACGGGGCGGGGTTGGGGTAGGCGTCAAGTGGCCGCGGACGCGCATGGATGAGCAGCCGAAAGACAGCCGGTCGCCACGCCGCAAGCTTCCACACTGCCGATCCCGGTCGTGATTACGAGTTCGTGTTGGATCTCCGCGAGACCGCCGATGACGGCGGCGTTGCCGAGGCCTTGCTGGCGAGTGCGAGGAAGGCGATCGAGAAGGCGAGGGCGATCTTGGCCGCGCTCAAGACGCTTTTGCCGAATGACGCTCCCGGTAATGCTTGAGGGACGCTGCTCGGTGCGGTTCGATACGAGCCCGTGCAGCACCCTGCGGAGAAAAGCTCCCCGAGTAGGATTGCGCACAATCGCGTTTTCCCGCCAGAAAAACAGGGCTTGCCGAGTCAAAGCGACGCAGAATCCGACGCAGCGTGAACTTCGCACGGAGCCGCAGGAGGTCACACGCGGGTGGCGGTAGAATGAGTTCATCATCTGATCGTCAGGGAAACTGCCGTGAGAGCGTCCCGGATACTCGCTGAACTCAAGGAACGGCTTTCGGAGGCCTACGGCGAACGGCTGCACGCGGTTGTCCTCTTCGGTTCTGAAGCCCGAGGAGATGCCAGGCCGGATAGCGACATCGACGTCGTGGCCGTTCTCGATAAATTGGCCGGCGACTACGGCGATGAACTGGAGAGAGGACTAGCAGCGGTGTATCCGGTTGCCCTACGAATCGGTCGTCGCGTCAGCGTGAAACCCCTGGCACGCGATGAGTATGAACAGGGCGACAGCCCGCTGCTTCGCGAGGTGCGTCGCTCGGGTGTTGCGGCATGAAGGAGTTCATCCGCAGTCAATGGATGAAGGCGATGCGTTCGCTTGCTGCCGCCGAGGCAACTCTCGACACCGACCCAGACTCAGCGGCATCACGAGCGTACTATGCCGCGTTTCACGGGGTAACCGCAACGCTCGCGGGGCGAGGCATGGAATTCACGAAGCACACGGCGGTGCGGGCGGCCCTCCATCGGGATCTCATTCAGTCCGGTGCGCTCTCTGCGCATCTCGGTCGTGATTACGACTTCCTGCTCGATCTTCGCGAGACCGCCGACTACGGCGGCGTCGCCGAGGCGTCCCTCGCGAGTGCGACGAAGGCGATCGAGAAGGCGCGGGCGATCCTGGCCGCGCTCCAGCCTCTGTTGCCGGATGGCGCTGTCTGAAAGATGCCGCCTGGTGCGGCCCTAGGCGAGCGGGTGCGGCACGCTGCGAAGAAAGCTCCCCGAGTAGGAACAGTGCGAATCGTTGTTTTCGCGGAGAATACGGCAAAGCCGGCTTGGACGTGACGTAAAAAGCGACGTAGGCCCGGAGTGCGCAGGGAACGGCACTACCCGGCAGGGAGCACCTTGGGGCTCGGTACCGCCTACGTCACGGGAACCTAGTCAGCGCGTGTACTCATCCAGAAGAACCCCTATCCGATGGGCCGAGGACGATGCGTTTTCGGGAATCGCCAGCCCGTGGGCCGGCAACGACCGCGTCGTCCCGGGCTATTCCCGGGCTATCATGAGCGATATGCCACCCCTGGAATACTTTCCCGTCATCGACGTCGGCCCGCTCATGAAGGGGCTCGTGATCGGCGGCCTGGGCATCTTCCACGTCTTTCTCGCCCAGTTCGCCATCGGCGGGGGCATGCTGCTCTGCTACCTGCAGTGGCTCCACATGCGGGGTGCTTGCCGGCTGGCCCGCCGATTCGCCGACGACTACTTCAAGGTGCTCGTGCTCGTGAGCTTCGTGCTCGGCGCCGTTACGGGCGTGGCGATGTGGTTTACGAGCATTCAGGTCAGCCCCCGCACGATCGCCACGATGGTGCGGGAGTTCCACTGGGTGTGGGCCACCGAGTGGACGTTCTTCTGCCTGGAGGTCGTGGCCGGGTATCTCTTCTACCGCTACGGGCCGCGGCTCACCGACCCGGCGCGGCTGCAGCTGCTCCTGCTCTACTCGGGCGCCTCGTGGATGAGCCTGTTCTGGATCAACGGGATCCTGTCCTGGCAGCTGACCCCCGGCGGCTGGCTGGAATCGCACGACGTGTGGGCCGGGTTTTTCAATCCTGGATTCCTGCCCTCGCTCATTTTTCGCACGATCTCCGCGGCGGCGATCGCGGCGCTGGCAGCCTGCGTGCTCGTCAACGCGGTGGGGGGGTTTTCCCGCGAGGAGCGGCACGAGCTGGTGGCCGTGTGTGCCCGGCCGCTGGTCGCCATGCTGGCGATGCCGTTGGTGGGGGCCTGGTATCTGGCGACCATGCCCGCCGACAGCCGCGGCTGGACGACGGGCGGCAGCGTGCCGATGACGCTGTTTCTCACGATGGCCGTGGGTAGTTCGACGCTTGTCGGCCTGTACGCGGTCGTGGCCATCCTGCGCCAGCGGTTGTGCGTCAACGGCGCCACCGCCACGCTGCTGCTGGCCCTGGCGTTCGCCGCCACGGCCGGGGGCGAGTTCGTGCGCGAAGGCGTGCGGAAGCCGTTCACGATTCGTGAGTATCTCTACTCCAACTCGATCGCCCGCGACGGGATCGGGCAGCTCCGGCAGAGGGGCTGTGCCACCGACGACCCCTATCCGCTGCGGGATGCGGCGGCGTATCCCAACGCCCAGCTCGCCCTCGGCGCGAAGGTGTTTCGGGTCCAGTGCTCCGTGTGCCATACGCTCGAGGGCATGAACGCCGTGTGCGAGCTGGCGGCGACCTGGTCGATCGACCAGCGGCGGCTCAACATCGCGCAGCTCCAGCGGACGAAGCCCTTCATGCCGCCCTTCGCCGGCACGCCGGCGGAGGTCGAGGCGGTCGTGCAACTGATCGGCTGGATCCGGGCCGGCAGGCCTCCGGACTGGGAGGAGGCGCACGATGCCGCGGTGCTCGCGCAGATCGGTCGCTGGCTCGACGAGGCGGGCACGGGCCCTGGTGACGCGCGACTTGCCGCAACGGGGCCACTGCGATGAACGCGGCCCTTCCCTTCGGCCTGCCCGGTGCCACCGCCTTCTATCTCGCGCTCTACCTGGCGACCTTCGTGGTGCACATGGTGTTCATGCACTACGTGCTGGCCGGAGCGACGTATCTCGCCTGCGGGCGGTTGCTGGGAAAAGCCCGCTGTGCGGCCTGTGAGTGGCAGGGGATCCTGCTCGACTGGCTGCCGTTTGCCACGGGGCTGGCCATCACGGCCGGAGTGGCACCGCTGTTGTTCGTCCAGATGCTCTACGGCCGGGAGTTCGCCACGGCCAATCTGCTGCTTTCGCATCGCTGGATGGCGATCCTGCCGGTGCTGATTGTCTGCTTCTACCTGCTCTACCTGCAAAAATCGGCCTGGATCAGCAGGCGCCAGTGGGTCTGGCGGCCGCTCGTCTCCGTCGCCGTTTGCGCAGGATTCCTGTTCATCGCCCTGAGCTGGACGGAGAATCACCTGCTCATGCTCGACCAGGCGGCGTGGCCGCGGCTGTATGAATCCGGAGGCCTGCGGTACGAATCCGCCGGCCTCCTGCCGCGGCTGGCCGCCTGGTTTTTCCTGGCATTTCCAAGCCTGGCGATCGAGCTGGCATGGCAGGGCAGGCTCACCGGCGTCGGCACCCACGCCGTCCCGCAGCCCACCGCGGCGGTGGCGGGGCTGTCGCCGGTGAGACGGCTGGCCCTGACGGCCGGTGCCGGGTTGGTCGGTTGCGTGACCGCTGCGGTGCTCTACTGGTCGACGCTTTCGGCTGCCGTCCGGGCCGCCGTGGCGGGGCCACTGGCCGGTCCGTGGCTGGCCATCCTCGGCGGGGCGGTGGCCGTGCAGGCAGCAGTCTGGTTCATTGCGGCGATCCGTGGCCGGCTGTCGTGGCCCCTGCTGGTCGCGGCGACCGCCGGCTGGATCGTCGGCCTCGTCGCCGTCGCGGTCGTTCGCGAAGCGATCCGCCTCACTGCCGTCGATCTTGCCGCGTCGGCCGCATCCCATGCCGCGGCGCTCCGGATCGGGGGATTGCCGGTATTCCTGGTGTTTGCGGTGCTCAACGCCGCAGCCATCATCTGGTGCATCTATCTCGTCCGCATGACGACACACTCGCCAATGAAGGACAAGGTCATCGATCGAGGCGGGTAGTCGGGACGAAGGCACCTCGCGACGAAACGCCGCGGAGCATGCGAACGTCCCGCACGGGATTCAGACCCTCCCGCGGAGCATGCCGTACCAGTAGAGCCGCGGCAGCACCTGTGTTTTCAGAAGCCACATGCTGTAGCGCTCCTTCGACTGGTCGATGGGAAACGATTCCTTCGGCTTGTTGTCGTAGTCGAACTCGGCGAGCACCATCCGGCCGTAGCCAGTGACCACCGGGCACGACGTGTAGCCGTCATAGGCCGCATCGCACGGCTTCCCCCCCATTGCAGCAAGCAGGTTATGCACGAGCACCGGCGCCTGCTTGCGGATCGCGGCGCCGGTCTTCGAGGTGGGCAGGCCCGCCGCGTCGCCCAGGGCGAAGACGTCGGGATAGGTCGGGTGTCGCAGCGTGAACTTGTCGGCCGCGCACCAGCCCTGCTCGTTGGCGAGCGGGCTGCGCTTGATCACGTCGGGGGCGCTCATCGGCGGTGTCACATGGATCATGTCGTAGGAGACGACGCTCCGCTCGTGGGTGTCGAGATGCTCGAGGACCGCCTCGTGGGCGTCGGGTCGCAGTTCGACGAGATTCTGGCGGAACCGGGCGTCGATGCCTTTGCGGGCCACGACCTGCTCGAGCGTCTTGCGATACTTCTCCACCGCGAAGATCGCCTTGGCCGGGGAGGCGAACACGATCTGCGTGCGGTCGCGCACCCCCTGGCGTCGAAACGCGTCATCGGCGAGATACATGATCTTTTGGGGCGCGCCGCCGCACTTCACGGCCGTGTTGGGCACGGTGAAGAGGGCCGTGCCTCCTTTGAAGCCGCGGATCGTCTCCCAGGTGTAGGCGACGTGCTCGAAGGAATAGTTGCTGCAGATGCCGCGGGTGCCGATGCCCCCGGCGAGGCCCGGGATCGCCGTCCAGTCGATCTGGATGCCCAAGGCGACGACGAGCCAATCGTAGGTGAGCCGTCGGCCCGAGGCCGTGGCGACCGCCTTCTGGTCGGGCAGGATCTCGGTCACGCGGTCCCGGATCCAGTCGACCCCGGCGGGGATGAAGTCGGCCTCCTGGCGGCGACTGGCCTCCGGCGGGAAAACGCCGGCCCCCACGAGCGTCCAGAGCGGCTGGTAGAAGTGGCTCTCGGAGGGCTCGACGATCCCGATGTCGAGGCGGGCGGCGGCCCTCCGCAGCCGGGCGGCCACGGTGATTCCGGCGGTGCCGCCCCCAAGAATAAGGACGCGATGGTGGTCAGGCATGGCTGTCGATGCTCCGTTGGGATACGTCGAGTATATATCGACTCATCGCGATATTTCCATTACTGTTGTGGCCCCGCTGGAAAAACTCATTGACACATCGGAATGTTCCGATATGATTCCCAGGCGCTGGGAGTTCCGGCGCGAGTTCAGGCCCCCCAGCCCGCCACCGTCAGAGCCGTGGTCATGGTCGACACGAAGCGCAAACCCGCCCGTCCGCCGAAGCTCACGAGCCTCGAAAACCTGGGCCAGGCGGCCGAATGCCTGAAGACCCTCGCCCATCCCCACCGGCTCCGCATCGTGCAGATGCTGCTCGGCGGCCGCTACACGGTGGGCGAATTGGCCGAGGCTTGCGAGATTCCGAGCCACATGGCTTCCGAGCACCTGCGGCTGATGCAGCGGTGCGGCTTCCTCGACGTGGAGAAGGAGGGGCGGTGTGTCTATTACACGATCGCCGAGCCCCACCTCGCCAGCATCATGGCCTGCATCGAGTCCCGCTTCGGCGGCCCGAAGTCCCAGCGAACCGGGGTGTCCACCTAGGCGTCGTGCCGCTACGGTCCCGCTGCCGGTTTCAAAACGTATCGTAATATCACGACACCTCGACTCAAGTGATTCGTTCCTGACCCCACGGAGGATGATTTCATGGTTGCCACGATTTCCCCGACGACGCTCGCCGATCTTCGCCGCAAGGGCGACAAGTTGACCCTCATCGACGTCCGCACGCCCGCCGAGTTCGGCGAGGTGCATGTCGATTTCGCCCACAACATCCCGCTCGACCGGCTCGATGCACAGGCCGTGACGTCGCTCGCAGGCAGTGGGCCCGTGTACTTCGTCTGCAAGTCGGGCACCCGCAGTCAGAAGGCCTGCGAAAAGCTGCTCGCCGCGGGCATCAAGGACGTGGTCAGTGTCGAAGGGGGCACGGCCGCCTGCGAGGCTGCCGGGGTGCCGGTCGTCCGCGGCCGCAAGGTGATGTCGCTCGAACGGCAGGTGCGGATCGCCGCCGGCGCGCTCGTCGCCGTCGGTGCGGCGCTGGCCGCCTTCGGCCCGGAATCGCCGGTCAACTGGCAGGCGATCGGCGCGGGCTTGGCCGGCTTCGTGGGCTGCGGCCTCGTGTTCGCCGGGATCACCGATACCTGCGGCATGGCGATGCTGATCGCCCGTATGCCGTGGAACCAGGCGTCGGGTGGGGCCTGCCGTACGGCCACGACCTGTTCCCGCGCCATCCTGCTCGGGCTCGTGCTCGGAGCGGCGTCCGGCACTGCGGTCGCCGAGCACACGAAGGACTCGCTCGACGTCGTGAAGCAGGCCGTGCGCGAGCAGAAAGCGGTGATCATCGACGTGCGCGAGCCGGATGAGTGGCAGCAGGGACATCTGGCCGGGGCCGGCCTGCTTCCGTTGAGCGTGCTCGAGCGCGGCGTGCCCCCGCAGGAACTCGCGAAGACCCTGCCCAAGGACAAGGTCATCTACTGCTACTGCCTCGCGGGCGGCCGCTGCGCCGAGGCCGCCGCGATCCTCAAGCCGCTCGGGTACGACGTCCGGGCGATCAAGCCCGGCTATCCGCAGCTCGTGAAGGCCGGCTTTCCTGCCGTCGTCGGCAAGTGACGCGCCGGCTACCCGTTCCCCCAACATCACTGGAGACATCGCCATGAAGATCCAGCAGTATTACCTCGCATGCCTGTCGCACGCGTCGTACATGATCACCGACGAGAAGACGAAGACGGCCGCGGTGGTCGATCCCCAGCGCGACATCGATCAATACCTCGTCGACGCCAAGGCCGGCGGGTACACGATCAAGCACGTCTTCCTCACGCACTTCCACGCCGACTTCATCGCCGGGCACATCGAGCTGCGCGACAAGGCCGGGGCGACGATCCACCTCGGCCGGCAGGCGGAGGCGGAATTCGAATGCGTCCACATGAAGGACGGTGACATCGTCGAGTTCGGCGACGTGAAGCTTGAGATCATGGAGACGCCGGGCCACACGCCGGAAGGCATCTCGATCCTCGTCTACGACCTGGCGAAGAGCCGCACCGAGCCGCTGGCCGTGCTCACCGGCGACACGCTCTTCATCGGCGATGTGGGCCGGCCCGACCTGCTGGCGAGCATCGGCGTGACCGCCGACGAACTGGCCGACATGCTCTACGACAGCATCACCAACAAGCTCGTGAAGCTGCCCGACGCCACGCTCGTCTATCCGGCCCACGGGGCGGGCAGCATGTGCGGCAAGAGCCTGTCGAAGGAGACGGTCTCCACAATCGGCGAGCAGAAGAAGTTCAATTACGCCCTCCAGCCGATGAGCCGCGAGGCGTTCAAGGCGATCGTCACGGCTGACCAACCGGAGGCGCCGGACTACTTCGTGCACGACGCGATTCTCAACCGCAAGGAGCGGGCATCGCTCGGCGCGGCGATGGAGAAGACACTCAAGCCGCTGTCGCTCGACGAGGTGCTCGCGCTCGAAAAGTCGGACGGCCAGCTGCTCGACGTCCGCGACGGCATCGACTTCGAAGGGGGGCACCTGAAGGGATCCCTCAACATCGCCTTGAACGGCAAGTATGCGACCTGGGCGGGATCGATGCTCTCTCATGACAGGCCGATCGTCGTGATCGCCGAGGAAGGTGGCGAGGAAGAAGCCGTGATGCGGCTCGGCCGGATCGGCTTCGACAACGTTGCGGGCTACCTCGCCGGCGGCATGAACGCCCTGGCAAAGCGAGACGATCTCGTGGAGCGGACGGCGCGGATCACCGCGCCGGCCCTCGGCGAATGGCTCGCCGGAAAGCGGCCCGACGCCGGTGCGGCGCCGATCGTCGTGGACGTGCGGAGCGAGGCGGAGCATGCAGGCGGGCATATCGCAGGGAGCCTCAACATCCCGCTCACGCATCTCGACGAACGAATGAGTGAGATCCCGGCCGGCCGGCCCGTGGCCGTGCACTGTGAAGGAGGCTACCGCTCCGCGATCGCCGCAAGCCTGCTGCAGAAGCTGGGCCGCCGTGACGTGCACGACATCGTGGGCGGTTACAAGGCCTGGCTCGCCGCGAAGCTCCCCGCATGATCGCCTCCCTCCTGGCGACCATCGACGCCGTTGCGGTCACGACTCCCCCCACGTGGGCAGCGGCGGCGTCGGTGGCGGCCGGTGGCATCGTCGGCCTGTCGCTCGGCCTCACCGGCGGCGGCGGCGCGATCTTCGCCGTGCCGCTGCTCGTCTACTGGATCGGCGTCGATCCGCGGACGGCCGTGAGCATCTCGCTCGTCACGGTGGCGGCGACGGCGCTCTTCGGTGCAGTCGAGCGGTGGTGGTATGGCCAGGTCGAAGTTCGCACGGGGCTGCTCTTCGCGGCGGCTGGGATGCTGACCGCTCCGGCCGGCAGCTGGCTCGGCGGGCACGTGCCGCCGCAGACACTCATGGCCGCGTTTGCGGGACTCATGCTGCTGATCGCCGCCAGGATGTGGCGCAAGGCGGCGGATCGCACCGAGAGGGCGGCGGCCGGGGTGTTTGCCACGGGGGTCGGCCCGACCTGCAGTCGCAATGCCGAGGGCCGGCTGCGGATGACCACGCGCTGCTTCGTGCTCCTCACGCTCGTCGGGCTCTTGGTCGGGCTGCTCTCCGGCCTGTTCGGTGTCGGGGGCGGGTTCCTGATCGTGCCGGCGCTCGTCGCCTTCGCCACGATGGACGTGTTTCGCGCGGTCGGCACGTCGCTCTTCGTGATGACGCTCGTGGGCGCCGCGGCCGTAGCCGCCCAGGTTGCCGCCGGTCGCAGCATTCCGCTCGACATCGCCGGCAGCTTCGTGGGGGGCGGTGTCCCCGCCCTGTTCGTCGGCTCGTGGATCGGCCGCAAGATCGGCGGCCCGACGCTCGCCCGTGTGTTCGCCGTGGCGATCGTCATCGTCGCGGCCTTCATCATCTTCAAGACGTTCCTTCGCTTCTGATCGCCTCGTATCCCCAGGAGAGAACACTGATGAGTTCTTTGCATCGCCGCCTCCCATTCGTACTCCTCGCCGTCGTCTATGCCTCGCTCGTCACGTCTTTGTCTCCAGCGGCGGAACCGGGCGCCGGGCTGCCGTCCCTCCAGTTTCCGCAGATCGAAAAGTATGGTTCGGTCGTCGCGCTGCCGGACGCCGGCGAGCGGATCCGAAGTGGAGGAAAGATCTACTTCGACACAACGGCGGCGGCACCGGCCGGCAAACCGAATCGGGGGCTTGAGAGTGCAGCCCGCCTGGTCAACCTCCATGCCCTCCAGGGCCTGTCGGGCCCACGGCCCCAGATTGCCGTGATTCTCCATTTCAACGCGACCGTGGCGGCGCTCAAGGACGAAGCCCATGAGAAGTCCCCAGCCGGCGGCTCCAATCCGAACCGCGAACTGGTCGAAAAACTGGTTGCCAATGGCGTGGAAGTGTGGGTGTGCGGCCAGTCTGTCATTCGTGGCGGCAATCCGCTGTCGGACGTGCTGCCCGGCATCCGCATCGCGCAGTCCGCCATGACGTTCAACATCAACCGCCCCGCCGACGGCTGGACCGCGATCGGCGTCTACTGACCGGAAGCCACATGCCGACAAGCCGAGGGCTGCGACACGCGATCGTGCTGGCAACGCTGATTGCCGGATCGCCGGCCCGCGGTCAGGAGCTTCAGGAGCTCGATACCGACCGCGATGCATTCACCCCCGCCACACGGCCTGTGGCGGTGGGCCACGTGCTCACGGAGGCCTCCTACTCGTTCATCGACAACCGCGGCACACCGGCCACGAACAGCTTTCCGGAACTGCTCATTCGCCGCGGGGCCACCGAGCGTTTCGAGTGGCGGCTCGGTTTCAATTACGAATCGGGCTCGGGAGGCAGTGTCGTGACGGCCGTCGAGGGGGGCGAGGGCGTCGAGGGAGACGAACTCGCCTCGGAGTCGAACATCCTCTACGGCTTCAAGGCGCTGGTGACTGAGCAGGGCGGTTGGGCGCCGCGATCGAGCGTGATCGTCGAGGCGTTCACGCCGCTCTCGGGTGATGTGTGGGGCACGGAGCCGGCGATCACCTATGCGTTCGGCTGGGAGTTGCCGCGCACATGGCGGCTGGACGCCGCGATCCGCTACGTGCTTGCCGACAGCGCGGAGGGGCTCTTCGACAAGTGGTTGCCCTCGGCCGTGCTCCGCATGCCGGTCACCGAACGCTGGGAGGTTCACGCCGAGTGGTTCGGCAGTTGGACCGACGGCCTCGAGGACGAGAAAGTACGGCCCTTCGTGGGCCCCGGCACGCACTTCATGATCACGCCCAGCCTCGAGATCGGCTGCCGCATGGGCTGGGGCCTCACTCAGGATGCGGCGGCGTACTTCGTGGACTCTGGCCTCGGGTGGCGGTTCTGAAGTTCGCCGCACCCCTGCATGGATGCGACGCAATCCGTGCGGCCGTGCCCGCACGACTCCCGGTTGGCGTGGAGCCCCAGACGCCGCACTGGACTCGACAGTTGGCCGGCAAACTCCCCGAGTAGGATCACGCACAATTGCGTTTTCCCTAGGAAAAATGGGGGATGGCGTTGGAAGGCGACGCAGAATCCGACGCAGCGGGAAGTCCGTATTGAGCCGCAGGAGGCCGCACTGACCCCGGCCGGCTCAGCCCCAATCTCGCCTCGTGACCGCGAAAGCATCTGCCGAGTGCGACTTCTGCGATCATCAACCGCCGAGTGTGAACGCCGGTCGAAAAGTGCAGCGCGCGGTGGGGTAGCCCGGCCGGTCGAAAAATGCAGCGCACAACTGTGCAGCGATATCGGTGAGGAGAATCGCGGCGGAGCCGCGATTTCCCCTTTAC
>Ga0315904_10006687_pt1 | contig 15698 bp, 15 predicted proteins | sample LakEriMetagenome_6_FD_203529 | JGI IMG/M metagenome (GOLD analysis project Ga0315904, IMG submission 203529) | Freshwater fungal communities from buoy surface, Lake Erie, Ohio, United States - Buoy 12 MA120 | ecosystem: Environmental > Aquatic > Freshwater > Lake | place: USA: Lake Erie, Ohio... | reverse complement strand
GCGTGGCGCTCGATCTGCAGTACCTGCGAGAGTGGTCGCCTGCCCTGGATGCACGCATCCTGTGGCGCACCGTGGCGCAGGCCGTCAAGGGCGATGATCGGGCTTACTGAATCGGGCTGACTGAATCAGGATGACTGAAGCAACTGACGCAGATCGGCGGCGATGTCGCTCGCCGGGGTGTCGTGGCGGATGTAAAGACGCAGGCGTCCATCGGCTCCGATGACATAGGAGGCGGCCGTGTGATCGATGGTGTAGCTGCCTGGCGTTGCGCCCTTGTTGCGCTGAACGATCACCCGGAACTCCTTGCGGACGACGTCAATCTGCTCCATCGAGCCCCGCAAGGCGATGAAGCTCGGATCGAATGCCTTGACATAAGGCGTGAGCACTTCAGCCGTATCCCGATCGGGATCCACGGTCACGAAGATCACCTGCACCCGCTGGGCTGCATCACCGAGTTGCTTCATGACCTCGGCCATGGTGGCCAGTGTGGTTGGACACACATCGGGGCACTGCGTGTAACCGAAGAACACCACCACCAGCTTGCCTCGAAAATCGGCCAGCGTGCGGGGCCTGCCCTCGAGATCGGGCAGATCCAGCCGACGCCCGTAGTCGGCACCGGTGAGATCGATGGCCTTGAAGGGCTGACGGCCAGGCAGACGATCGCACCCCGCAAGAAAGGACAAGGGCAACGCGCCCAGTGTGGCCAGTGTCAGTCCATGCAGGAGTCTGCGTCGGACTCGCGAGCCAGGCCTTGCCCTCAGGATCGGCCAGGCCTCGGGACTCGCCAGACGCGGGGGGAGGGTCATGGCCTCAGCCCCACCAGTGATCGACCAGCAAGGCTGCAAAAATCGCGGCCAAGTACCAGATCGAATAGGTAAAGGTGCGCTTGGCGAGTGCGTCGGAGTAGCGGCGCCACAGGCGCCATGCATAGACCACAAACCAGCCGCCAAGCACGAGCGCCGAGACCAGGTAGATCCAGCCACTCATTCCAATCAGCCAAGGCATCAGGCTGGTGGCGAGCAACAGCACCGTGTAGAGCAGGATGTGCAGCTGCGTAAATTGCGGGCCATGCGTCACCGGCAGCATCGGCAGTCCGGAGCGCTTGTAGTCTTCGATGCGATAGAGCGCCAGCGCCCAGAAATGCGGAGGGGTCCAGACGAAGATGATCAGAAAGAGGACCAGTGCCTCGGCCCCCACCGTATTGGCGACGGCCGCCCAGCCCAGCACCGGCGGCATGGCGCCCGAGGCACCGCCAATCACGATGTTCTGTGGCGTGGCGGGCTTGAGAATGAGGGTGTAGATCAGGGCATAACCCACGAAAGTGGCCAGGGTGAGCCACATCGTGAGGCCATTGACAAAGACCCACAGCAACCAGGCCCCCAGCAAGGCCAACCCCGCTGCAAAGACCCCCGCGCCCGTGCTCGAGACCTCTCCCCGAGCAGCCGGACGGGCCCGGGTCCGGGCCATGCGGGCATCAATCCCCCGCTCGACCAGGCAATTGAGGGTGAATCCAGCCCCCGCCAGAAGAGAAATGCCCAAAGTGCCCAGCACCAGGATGCGCCACGGGACGGTGGCATCAGTAGCGAGCGCCATGCCAATGACCGCGCAGAACGCGGTCAGCAAAACGATGCGGGGCTTGGTGAGCTCGAGATACTGGCCAGCAGTGTGGGCGAGCGTAGCCTGGGGACGGTGCAGCAGATCCATCAGTTTGGGCGATTGAGGCGGCGCAAGGCTACCATGAGCACGACCCCGAGCAGCGCGGCGGCCCCACCGGTGTGCGCAACCGCAGCGGCAAGAGGCCAGTCAAGAAAGATGTTGGTCAGTCCGGTGACCAGCTGCAACACCAGCAGACCGCCCAGCCAGCTCGCCACACGCGGATCCTGGGTACGCAACCGCCAGGCCAGCAGACCGAGGAACGCAAACGCCACCCCTGCCCACAACCGATGGGTCAGGTGAATGGCCGTGAGGGCCTGAAACGGGAGCGCTGCACCGTCGGCGGTCTGCCCCAGGGGGCGCCAGATCTCGAACCCTCGGGCAAAGTCGGCTACTGGCCACCACTGGCCCTGGCAGGTGGGGAAGTCCTCGCAGGCCAGCGTGGCGTAATTGGTACTCACCCAGCCGCCCAGCATGATCTGCACGAGCAGCACCAGGCAAGCAACCCAGGCCAGTCTTCTCAAGCCAGCGCCCAGGGGGGTCAATCCGTCCTGTCGGCGTATCCGGACCCATTGGGCCACCAGCAAGCCAAACAACACCATGCCCCCAAGCAGATGCGCCGTGACAATCGCGGGCTGCAGCTTGAGCGTGACGGTCCAGGCGCCAAAAGCCCCTTGCAACAGGATCCAGGCCAGCGTGAACCAGGCCAGCGACAGGCTCGCCCGACGCGTGGCATCACGATGGGCCAGCACCAACAATGCAATGATGATCAGGCCGAGCCCTGCGGCAACATAGCGGTGCAGCATCTCGACCCAGGCCTTGAAGACCGTGACCGGGCCATCGGGCAGAGCCTGTGCCGCTTCTCGGATCTGGGTCATGGCTCCGATCGGGCTGGCCTTGCCATAGCAGCCCGGCCAGTCCGGGCAGCCCAGCCCGGCATCAGTGACGCGCACGAAGGCGCCGAACATGATCAGATCAAACGTGAGAAACAGCGCAAATGCCAACAGCTTGAGAAAAGGCGCGCCTGGGGCCGGGCCAGGCTGCGCTGAGTGCAGAGCGTGCGAGGGGTGTGGCACAGCAGATCAGCCAATACGCGAGGCTTTGAGAAGACGACTGATGTCCTTGTGAATGCGCTTGGGTTCACCCTTGGCGTCGAAACGCATCATGAGATTGCCCTGCGGATCGATCACATAGAGGTAATCGGTCATCGAACGACCCGGCTCCACGGGCAACCATTGCGCCAACTGCTGGGCTGGAGCCCGCCAGGTGACCAGGCCTTCATGACCTTCGAGCACACTGGCCGAGACGCCCAGGTCATCACTGACCAGCCAGACTCGATCGATCCGCTCACGTTCCTTGCCCGTCATGGTCCGATGCTGTCGGAGGGCATAGAGCTTGTCGGCACACGGCGTATCGCAGCGACCACTGTCAACCTGCAAAAGGATCCACTGACCCAGCAGGGGCTGCCATTGCGTGGGCTGACCTTGCAGGGACTGCAGTTGCAGGGCGGGCACAGGCCGTTGGGGCTCGATCAGCTCACCGAAGTTGGTCCGACCCATGGGCGGGAACACGTAATACGCCAGATAGGAGGCGATGACCGGAGAGGCACAGACCAGCAACACAGCCAGCAGCTTGATGCGCTGAATGCGTCGGCGGGCGGCAGAAACCGGGGCCGGAGCGGATGTGGGGCGTTCAGCAGGCTTCATGATCGTCGCAAATTCTACAGAGGCTGAGTACGCTCAAGCCGGATCGCCTTGTTCGCAACAGGCTCGATCCCATGAGACCCACAACTCCCAAACCTGACGCCATTGGGCGCACCGCCTCTCGGCGGCACATCATGGAGTGCCCCTCCCCCCGGCGGCACATCCTTGTTGGACTGGGGACCTGTGCCCTCTGGCCGCTGGCCACACGGGCCACACCGGATGACCTGTCGTTGGCTCTGAGGCACGAGCCCGCCGGACTGACCCTGCACAACGGCTGGATCCTGCGGCCTGAGGATCGCTGAGCGCATGCTGAGCCCCTCATTGGCTGAGGTCGCCGGCGGCCACCGGCTGTGGGATGTCTGCATCATTGGGTCCGGTCCGGCCGGCATCACGATCGCGCGTCGCCTGAGCGCCAAGGGTTGGAGCGTGCTGCTGCTTGAAGCCGGGCAGGAGCAGGTCGAGCCCGACCTGCAGGCTGACCAGCAGGGTCTGGTGATGAGCGATCTGCCGCTGGATCCACAGTGGTCAAGGCTGCGCTGCCTCGGCGGCAGCTCACATCACTGGGGCGGGTTCTGCAAGGCACTGGATCCGGTTGATTTCGAACCCAAGGTTGCCCGCCTGCCCACCGAATGGCCGATCCGCGCCAGCGACCTCGAGCCCTGGGCGCGGGAGGCTGAAAACATCCTCGAGATCGGCCCTGCGCAGCCTGCACACTCGTACGGCGAGCAGTTGCGGATCGTGCAGATGCGCTATTCGCCTCCGGTTCAGTTCGGCTACAAATACCGCGCCTGGATGGAGCGCGACCCTCAGACCGTCGTCGTGCTGGGGGCCTGCGTCACCGACCTGCATGAGCGAGCCGGGGCCATTCGTTCGGTTACGGCCACCGATGGGCAGGGCCGTCGTTTCGAGTTGCAGGCGCGCCAGGTGGTGCTCAGTTGCGGCGGCATTGAGAACAGCCGGCTGCTGCTTTGGGCCCACAACCGCAGCGGGGGGCGGATCGTCAATGACCCCACGGCACTGGGGCGCTACTGGTGCGAGCATCCGCATTTCACGCTGGGTGAAGCCGTGCTCGATGAACGGGCTCCCTTCACCTACGATGCCTGGAACCTGGCCTGGTTGATGCCTCAGCCGCAGGCAATGCGTACTCTGGGCATGCTCAACATCGGTCTGCGACTGGTGCGGCGCAATCGCGAAACAACACAGCAGATCATTCACCGGCTGGCCTGCTCGGCCCCGGAGCTGGGGCAGCAGTTGATGCGTCGGGTGGGTCGCCAGGTCGGGCGTCGGCTGGTCTGCGGAGTTCTGCTGCGGGCCGCCTGGGAACAGGCGCCCCGACCCTGGAATCGCATCGTACTCAGCCAGGAAGCGGACCGATGGGGCGTACCCAAGCCAGAAATCCATTGGCGCCTCGATGATCAGGATCGCCACACCGCACGACGCGGCGCAACGCTCCTGGGCGCCGAACTCGCCCGCCGCGGGCACGGGCGATTGCGCATCGATGAATGGCTGTTGTCGGACGGGGCATGGCCGGTGGATGACGAGACCGTCGGCAACCACCACATGGGCGGAACCCGGATGTCGCATGATCCTCACGACGGGGTGGTTGATCCTCACGGCAAAGTGCACGGCCTGAGTAATCTGCATGTCGCGGGCTCCTCGGTCTTTCCGGGATGTGGCGCAGCCAATCCCACACTGACCATCGTTCAGCTGGCCCTGCGCCTGGCAGACCGCCTGGCCAGGCAGCACGCATGAACGATCATCGGCCATCCGCAAGGGCGGAACACGCCCGCCGTTCGATGCGGTTGCGTTCGGTGCGCCTTCGCTCAGCATCTCACCCCCGGCATCGGCTGGGCCTGAGAGCCTGGCGCCTGGCCGCACTACTGATGGCCTTGCTCGCCTGCGGTGCAGTCGCATCAGCCCTGTTGATTCGATCCCGGACCGCTGTACCGGGCTGGTCTGAGCGTGCCCCGGCGCGCGAACCCCAAACCATCACGCTCGCCCAGATCCAGCAACGGTTTGCGCTCGCCAAGTCAGGGCTGGGTCGCGAGGACTATCGGATGCTCGCCCTTCACCTGCTCGAGGGCTGGAGCCTGTATCGCAGCCCCGAGGGCGCCCGGGCACACTATCCGGGACTGCCCAGCGATGCAGGCCGCGCAGCCGACGGCATGGAGGGCTTCTCTCGCATGGCGCCACTGGCGGCCGTGATGCTGGTGCGGGGCGAAGACCCCAGGGTCAGTCACGACCTGCTTCTGTCCGGGGCCCTCCGGGCCGGTCTGCTCGCAGGCACAGCACAGACGCATCCTGCGCGGTGGGGCCCTGTACGGGCTTACAGCCCGCAGTATGTGGAGGCCGCCGATATTGCACTGGCGCTGTGGCTCGGACGGGCGGCGCTCTGGGAGCCCCTGTCCGTCGACGAGAAGGCTCAGGTCGCCCGTTGGCTGAGCGAGTCCCTGGCGCATCTGCCTCATGACGGCAACTGGATGGTGTTTCCCTTGCTCGTCCATCGCAGCCTGCAGGCCCTGGGCGTGGATGTCAGTCGATTTGATGCGCGCATGCAAACCCACTGGGAGCGTCTGTTGCACCTGCACCGAGGCCGAGGCTGGTTTCATGACCCGCCCCACGGATTCGACTATTACAACGCCTGGGGCATTCACACCGCCTTTTACTGGCTGCGGCGGATCGACCCGTCCTTCGGGGGTTCATTCGTGAGTGAGATTCAAGGAGAGTTCGCGAGTTTTCTTCGCCATCTGATCAGCCCCCATGGCCATCCACCCCTCGGGCGCAGCACCTGCTATCGGATGGCATTGTCGGCGCCACTGCTTGGCTCCCTGCGGGTTGCACCGGGTGCCCTGCCTCCCGGGCAGGCCGTGCGGGCGCTCGATCTGAGTTGGGGTTGGTTCATCGGGCACGGTGCCCTGCAGGCTGGCGCCGTCACGGCCGGTCTGTGTCAGGCGGATCCGGCGCTGCAATCGCACTACAGCGGACCCGCGAGTTGCCTGTGGGCCTTGCGCTCACTCACGATCGCCCTCGACCTTGATCACCTGAGCGGCCTGCTCGATGCCCCCCGAGAACCCCTGCCCGTGGAACAGGAGGCCTTCGTACTGCACCATGCCATTACCGGATGGCGGGTCCAAGGCGACCTGGCCACCGGGCATGTGTCGCTTTATCCGAACGGCGCGCAGCCAGCGCAGACGCCGCTGAGGCTTCAGGAGTACAGCCCCGGGCGGCGCAGCCTCGAATGGCTGTTGCACAAGCCCGGGCGTCCTGACAATCGGGCTGCGCTGTATGAGCGCTCACGTTACGGGACCGACGACGACATCGCGCAGCGATGTGCCCATGCAACAGCGCCCACCGGACATCTGCTCCGGTCGACCGTTGATCGTTAAACAGGCGATCACAGCTTGACAATGACGCCCAGCTTGGCTGCCAGCCGTCCCGGGTTTTCGTCCGACTATCCCTGCGACCCCTTCGTTCGCCCGACCCCTTCATTAGCGTGCCGTCAAGGGCTGCAACCGCATGTCCCTTACGCCCCGCAACCTGGACTCAGGTCAGGTGGTCCTGCATTGACCGCCCGACCCGACCCGAGAAGCGGTTCTCGACCGGCGCTTGCGAATCCAACGGGTCCGCCTTGCGCCGAACGCCTGGATGGACGTTCGACATGCCTCAACCACACGCTTTTTCCAACCCTGCCAGCCCTTCGCGCTGGCCACGCACCTTGATCGCCTCAGCGCTGTTCGCCGCACTCGCCGGCTGCGGTGGCGCAGACACCGCCAACACCACACTGCAATCCGTGGCCAATGCGCTGAACAGCGCAGCGACCGCCCTGGCCGCCAACGGCACCTCAAGCACCCCGCCACCCGAACCCATTGCAGGCGGTACGACCGGAACCACCTCGGGAACCACCTCGGGAACCACCTCGGGAACCACCTCGGGAACCACCTCGGGAACCACGTCGGGCACTACGTCCGGCTCCACGTCGGGCACTACGTCCGGCTCCACGTCGGGGACGACTTCAGGCTCGACCTCGGGCGGCACCGCGACGGCACCCGCGCCTGCGAGTACCACCGTGAACACCATCGATACCCTGATCGGTGACATGACCCTCGCCCACGAGGGCACCCCGATCGCCTTCGCAGGGTGGGGCACGCTCTCCGGTCCCGGCCTGGACTTTGGCAACAATCCGCCCGTCGAGTGGAGCTATGCCCTGCCCTGGGGGGTGATCTTCGTGGCCCGCGAGGGCAGCCCGGCCACCAACACCCGAGTCCAGGTCCGCAACATGCGCTTTTATGTGTTCAGCAAGAGCACGCGTACCTGGCGCAGCCTGGGCAGCTCGCCCACCGTGGATGGCTCGATGTACAACGAGGACTTCCGTCAGGGCGATGATGTCCTGCCCGCCTCGGTGCGTGCCGAGTCAAGCGGCGGGCTGTCGGTCAAGCCGGTCTGGCCGTATGCCTATCACTTCTGGTGCTGCGGCCGCCAGCCGTTTGATCGCGCCGATCTTGGAGGCATCTACGCCACCTTCCAGGCCCGGCTGGTGGTCGATGACCCCGCACGCCCCGACGATCGCTCGAGTGCACGGTTTCTGGGGTACACCGGACTCGACTACTGGCGCGACCAGACCTCAGGATGGGCCCCAGGTCAGCCCAACAATGGCGAGGCGGGTCACGGTCGGATGAAGTATGTGACCAACGAATGGCGGGCGTTCAACCTGACCACGGTCGACGCCACGACCTTGCGCGCCTCACCGCCCCCCCTGGAGTGACGGCGTCGCCTGATGCTCTCGCCAGGCCTGCAGGTCGGCAAACGCCGATTCATGGGCCTGAGCCACGGCATCCCAGCTGAAGAGCCGGGCCACCCGCTCGCGTCCGCGCGCCCCGAGCACCTCCAGTTCATGAGGTGCATCGAGCGCGCGGCGCAGCGCAGCCCGCAGGTCCTTGACGTCACCACGCGCAAAGGTGATCGCGCAGTCATCGACCACATAGCGGTTCTCACGGATATCGCTGCAGATGATGGGCGTCCCCAGCCCCATGTTCTGAAGGATGACTGGCGACAGGCCTTCGATGTCGGAGGGTTGCACATAGGCAAACGCATGGTGCATGAGAGATCGCGCCCGCGCGCCATAGACATACCCGGGAAAGACAATGCGTGGATCCGAGGTCGCACGACAGCGCTGCTCGAAATCAGAGGGGTTGGGTGACCCCCCGACCAGCACCAGGCGCTTGTCGGTCTGCAGGCCCTCAAACGCAGGGATCAGGTACTGCAATCCCTTGTCCGGAATGAAGCGCCCAACGAACAGAAAATAGCTTCCGGGCTGCAAGCCGAGTTCATCGAGTACCGAGTCATCGAGCGTGCCCTGATCCAGGTCTGCGCCAAACGGAATGAAGTCATAACGCCGACCAAAGCGGGCTTCGAACGACGATCTCACAAAGACATTGTCGAAGATCACCGCATGAGGAGCGAAGGCGGTCAGCCACTGGGTGAACCACAGATAGGCCCGGGCATGCCAGGGCCACTTGGCGCGCTGCCAGTCCACGCCGTCTTGCGACAGATAGACCCGTTTGCCAGCCAGCCTCAGCAGCAGGGCGAAGGGGGAGTTTCCGCCGTTTTGCAGGTGCACGACATCCGCGCGATCGTGCACGATGATGTCCCAGGTGCAGCGGGCACTGTGCCAGAGCGTGTCAAAGCCCCGCGTGCGCCAGGGCACCCGCACATGACGCAGACTGACCCCCTGCCAGACCCGATCGCGGCCCGACTCGCCCGGGTAGAGGCGGTTGTAGGCCAGCACCCGATGACCGCGCGCAGCAAGCCGGGGCAAGAGTTCAGCCGCAAAGGTATCGGCACCTGCGCAACCATCACGCAACGGAATCGAGCGAAACCCGAAGGCTGCAATCCGCATGGGCTGGGTCATGCCGACACCCGCTCACGCTGAATCGCCCCACTCCAGGCCTCTTCAACATACTCGCGCAGCGAAACGCGCCAGTCGCGCATCAGGTTCAGACCGCGCAAGGCCAGCTTTCGATTGATCAGACGCTCTGAATCCGGGCGTGGCGCGAAGTATTCCTGTCGAAAGTGGGTCGAGTCGACCACGCGGATGCGCACCCGGTCCTGCTCACCCAGCAGCCTGACCAGTTCCTGGGCGACCTCCACCCGACTCGTCGCGCCTTCGCAGACCATGTTGTAGACGCCCCAGAACTCGGTCCCGAGCAAGGCCTTTACATTCTCGGCAAAGTCGAATGTGTAGGTGGGCGTGCCAAGCTTGTCGCCGACGATCGCCAGCTCGGTGCGTCCGGCCTGAATCTGGCGCATCAACTTGGCGATGAATTTCTTGTCCTTGCGAGGGCCGCCCCCCATCATCCAGCCTGCGCGACAGACCATGGGCCGGCGGGCATGCTGCAGCACATGCACTTCGCCTGCGTATTTCGAACGGGCGTAATGACCCAGCGGATTCGGGCGATCCCAGTCGTCGTATTCATGCTGTAGCCCATCGACGATGCCAGCGGTACTGATGTAGAGCAGCGGAATGTCCAGACGATTGGCGATCACCACCGCATTCTCGACCGCCAGCGTGTTGGTGAGATAGGTGTCCTCAACATGACGTTCGCAATATTCAAGGTCGGTATGCGCTCCGAGATGAAAAAGCGCATCCGGCCGAAAGTCTTCAACATCCTTGCGGTAGTGATCAAAGTCCCGGAAATCCAGGGGCTCGAGCCAGGTCTCATTGACATCCTTGTCGGTGCAGCGCAACTCCGCCTCACGCGAGAACACCTTCTGAAAGGCCTGCCCCAGCATGCCGCCACAACCCGCGATGTAGATCTTCTTCAAGATGCCTCCTTCGGCCGTCTGGTCTGAGGACTCAGTGTCGCGATCCTCCGCAAGCCAGACCATCCGCAAGCGACGCGCCGCAGCGCAAGACAGCAACGACGGCTGTGCTTCCAATTCGCCGATTCCGGTTGTGCGGATTCAGGCCGCCAAGCCAAGCGTCTGATAGAGCGCGCGCATGCGGGCGAGGTATCGGTCCCAACCATGCTCGGTCAGCGCGAACTCCCGTGCGGCGCGACCCACCTCGCTGACCTGGTCATCAGGCAAGGACTGAACCGCAGCAAGCATGCCAGCCAGCGCATCGGGCTGCGCGACCGGAACCAGCCAACCCGTCTTGCCATGAGTCACCATCTCCGGCAGGCCACCCATCTGGGTGGCGATCACCGGCTTGGCGGCTGCAAAGGCCTCGAGTACGGAAAGCGGCGCATTCTCGTACCACTGTGAAGGCACAACGACAGCCCGCGCACTGCGCAGCAGTTCCTGCACCCGATCAGCCTCAAGCCGACCCAGCCAACGGATCCGTCCCTGCGAAGCCGCAACCGCCTGGCTCATCAAGTCACCCAAGGGGCCTTCGCCTGCAACCGTCAGCGACACACCACTTCGGCGAACCGCTTCGATCAGGCAATCCAGACCCTTTTCGACCGATAGTCTGCCGATATAGACAAAGTCCTTTCCGGGTGCAGGTTGTGGCGCGATGCGTGTGGCATCCACCGGGTTGCGGATGAGCACGAAGCGCCTGGCGTCGAATCCCCACGAGACCATCTTGTCGATCACAAACTGGCTGGGGGCCACGATCAGATCGGGGCCTCGATGCCAGCTGCGCAGGCTGCGGTGAACCAGCGCCTCCACGCTCACCAGCGCGCTGGCGAGTACGGAGTCGCGCACGCACCGATGCACCAATGCATTGGCAACATTGCCCCCCCGGCAGCGCTCGCAGACCTGGCCTTGCGTGTACATGCGGTAGTTGGGACAGGCGATCTTGAAGTCATGGGCAGTCATCACGGTTGGAATACCCGCTTCACGCAGCGTGGCCAGAATGGATGGCGACAAGTGGTGATAGATGTTGTGCAGATGTGCAACATCGGGCTTGAACTGCCTCACCAGCGCCTTCAGGCGTTGCTGCGCCTGGATCGACCAGATGCTCGCGGCCGCCTTGCCGATGCGCTCCACGGGTGAATAGGCATGACCGAATTCGATTTCTTCGGGGAAGTACTCGGACCACGGGGTGGGCCGATTGCGCGGATGCTTCATCGAGAACCAGGCATGACGCCAGCCCAGCGTCTCAAAGGCTGCGCCATGCGCCAGATACATTGCATCGGCTCCACCGCGCGGATAGTGGTAGTTGTTGACCGACAGCAGGGCCGGGCCCGCACCGCTGAGGTCACCTTGTGCAACCCCTGAGTTCAAGAGATCCGAGACATCCATGACATTCTCCGGGCAGGAATCAGGGGCAGAGGCACGCGATGCAGCAACCAGGCCGCCGTGACCACCACGAGTAGATCGACCGCAGCTGCCGCGATCACTGCCGCATGGGGGACGGGCCAGCCTCGCAGGGCGAGGCTCACCGCAGGGGGCCCGGCAAGACAGAGCAGGCTGGCGATCGCAAACGCGCCCGAAGCGCCGGCGAGGTAGGCGATCAACTCCAGCACCCGACGCAGGGTATGGCCAATGAGCAGCAGGACCAGACAAGCGAGCAAGCCCGGCAGCACGGGCACTCGCGAGGCCGACAGCCAAGCGAGCACTGCATCACCGGCTGCCAGAGTCAGCAACAGAATGACGAGCACGGCACCCAGGTTGGCCGCCACCATGCGCCAGGCGTCGCGAAGCAGAACCTGCGGATCGCGACCCGCCGCCTGATGGCGGGCGATGACAGCCGGGCGCACCGCGCCCCAGAAAAGATCCACGGGCAGGTACCGTCGAATCACTTCGAGCCAGCGCACCGCGAAGCCGAATGCCGCCGTGGCTTCAGGGCCCAGATGCCTGGCGACCTGAGTGATGAGCAGGTCGGTCCCCAGAAGCAGCATCATGAGGATGCTGAACCAGGCATGAAACGCGAAACGCCAGGCCGGCCACCCCAGCCAGCCCCTCACCGAACCCGACATCGGCTCGCGCGGTCGATCCCGCCACAACCGCCAGGCCAGCAGACTAAGCACCGAGGCGAGCGTGACGGTGCTGGCGAGCACTTCGATCAGGAGCACTTCGTCGGCCGTGATTGGGCGCCCCGAACCGACTGTCGAACTTGCCAACGAGAAAGCAGCGACCGGAATCAGCAGACCCAGCACGCGAATGACCGTGCACCACTGAGCCTGAGCCTGCATCATCAGGATGGGCATGAAACTGTCACGGAGCAGGCGCACCGGGCCCTCCAGTGCAATCACGTATCCCGCCAGCAGCACCTGCCCCGGGCTCACGACCCCGCCAAGCCAGGCCGAAAGGGGCTGTGCAACCGCCGCCACGAGCCCTCCCGCGAGCGCCTGTATCGTCACAGGCAGACCAATGAAGAGCAGACGCACCCGCTGCAGCTGGCGTGCATTGCCCTCGGCCTGAACCGTCACCGAGGTGGTCTGCATCAGCCACTCCAGGCCCAGTCCACCTACCACGATCGTCATCTCGACCACGGCCATGCAGGTCAGCCACGCCGCGTATTCACTTGCCGGCAGCACACGGGCCAGCAGAACCAGCGTGATCAGAGAGAGAGGTGCACTGAGCAGTTTGCCCAGCGCGTAGTGAACAAACCCGCTGCGTATTCGTGCGTTGGTCTGCTGCCAGTCGAGGCTCACCGCGTCGTGCGCTCCTGCATGCGTCGTTGCGCATGACGGCTCTGACACGCCTGCAGATCACTCGCCACCTGGGCACCGATCGACTGATAGTCGCGATGCCGACGAACCCATTCCCGGGCCATGCGGCTGCGCTCCAGCCAATGGCCAGCCTCGATCTCGCGCAGCGTGCGCACCACGCCCTGGGCAAATCCTGCGGCACTGAGATCCACCACATGCCCCCCCTGACTGCTGCGAATCACCGCCGCCTGATCGGGCTGGTCGTTACAGACCACCGGAATGCCACAGGCGAGGGCTTCGATGGCCTTGGTGGGCGAGCCCACTTCGGTCAGCGGCGTACGAGGCACAGGCGACAGGGCCAAGGTGCAGCGGCGCACCCACGACAGGGCACGCGCACGGGGCATGCGGCCGGCAAAGTGCACCCAGGGCAAGGCACCACGCTGTCGCGCAAACTCGTGCAAGGCGCCAACATCACGCGGCTCATCGGCCTCACCGATCACGAGGAGGCGAAAGTCAGGTCGCTGGCGAACCACCCGCAGCGTCGCATCAATCAGGACTTCCAGCCCGCGGGCCCGATCAAGCGTGCCGAGATAGACCCCAACCGAGCGACCGTGCAAGGCCGGGGGCCAGTCGTTTGCAGGAGGAGGCAGTGCGGCCACATCGACTCCCATCGGCACCACGCTGACCCGATCCTGAGGCAGACCCAGCGGGCGCAGGCTGTCAAGCATGGCCTGCGACTGCACAAACAGCCAATCGCTGCGAGGCACCAGCACATGATCGAGGCCGTATTGTCCGAGGAGGCCTCTCATCGCCATCCAGGCCCGGCGGGTCAGGGGCAGATCGGTTCGACGCGCCAGCCAGCGGTGATGGGCCGGCAGGGGGTAGGACATCCAGTAGGCGAAAGGAATGCCGGCCTGCCGCGCCGCCGCCCAACCGATCAGGCCAAGGACAGGCTTGTCTCGCACCACCAGGAGATCCATCCCCCGCAGCGCGTTGCCCAGCAGACTCGCCTGCAACCTGAGATCGCTCGCGAGGACGGCGCTTGCCCCGCGCCGCCTGGGCTGGCGCGCATGCAACACCCCTCCCGGCCAGGGGGCCGTCACCGGTCCAGGCGTCACGGCCAGCAGATCCACCTGGATCCCGCTGGCAGGCAGCGCCTGGCCAAACAGCACCTGCACATCCGGACGGTCCGTCGGATGAGACTCTGCAGTGGCGAGCAAAATTCGCATCGCTTCAGGCTGCCTGCCGAGCACGCCAGGCGGTGAGTCCCAGAATGAGGGCCAACAGCACCTGCAGACTCGGAGCCAGCACCCAGGCCTCGAGCATGAGCCAGATCGGAACGAGCAATGCCGCGCCGGCCGCCAGCGTGCGGCACAGCGCACGGTCAAGACCTTCACGGGCCCGCCCGACCAGACGGCTGGCGCAGCGCCAGGCCCCGATGACCGAGCCCCCCAGCAGGGCCGCACCCACGAGGCCCTGCTCCCACAGATGAACCGAGACGGCCGTCAGGCCAATGGCATAGCCCGGGTACTGTCGGTCCATATGGCCCAGCCGCTCCGTACCCCTCGAACCATGCGCCGATCCGATGCCATGGCCGAACAGCGTACCGGGCAGATCGGCTTCACCGTGACGGCTCCACCAGAAGCCCACCACATTGCTGCGATTCAGGCTTGCCCCTCCGTAGTAGCCCCGGCTGCCGAGGTTGTATTCGAGGTTCTGTTCGATGCGAGCCTGCAGGCTCATCCCTGAGCGGTCTTCGTCGACCTGGAGCGCAACATAGTTGTAGAGCAGCGCAAGGCAGATCGCAAGGGTGACCAGGGCACCCAACAAGAAGCGCCCCGGGTGCGCCCGCATCAGGTCGGCATGGACCACGGCCAGAGCAATCGGCAGGAGCACGATCACCATCTTGGTCTCCCCCAGCAGGAGCGGCGCAGCCAGCCACAGGACGAGCGGCCAGAACAGCCCAGGCCGGATCAGCCCTTCACGACGGACGGCGGTCAGGGCGGCCAGCATCAGCACGAGGAAGAAGGCCATCACATTGTTGTTGGCCCCCCCGGTGAGACTGCCCTCGAAGCTGCCTGCCACGATATCCACCGGTACGACACCGTCAGGCAGATTGAGTCTGCGAGGCATGAGGACGAGTCGCTGGTAGACCGCCAGCGGCAACTGCAACAGACCGATCATCAGCAGGGTCCAACCCAGCCGGCGAACCTGCAGCCAGGGCAGCGGCAGGATGAGCCAGACCAGCAGTACGCCCCAGAAGGCGTACTGACGCTTGAGCCCGGCAATCCCCTGCTCCAGGCTGCCGCTGCCAAGCATCGCGCCCAGCACGGCGAGCACCAGGCTGGCCACCGCCGCGACGGCGAAGCCAGGCCACGGCCTACGCTGCTGCGTGGGTTGATTAGACAGAGCCCCATGCAGGACGGCAGTGAGCATGAGCAAGACGCCGAGCAAGGACAGCATCCAGGGCAGCCGAGCGGCCTGCGGCCAGTGCATCACGACCGGCCCGGCCAGGGCCAGGGTGGCGACCACGACGAGACTCAGCGTCGTCATGGGTCTTTCGATCAGGACCAGGCCCACCAGAGCCCCCAGGATCAGACCCATGAGGATGATCTCGCCGCTGGCCAGCGCCAGGGCTGCGAGTCCTGCGACAAGCAGAAACGCAAACTGCAAAGCCAGGGAACGGTCTTGCAGACCCAGGCGACTCATCTCAGGCAGCATCGTTGAGGGTCGTGCCCAGGAGCTC
>Ga0315904_10006686_pt1 | contig 15699 bp, 9 predicted proteins | sample LakEriMetagenome_6_FD_203529 | JGI IMG/M metagenome (GOLD analysis project Ga0315904, IMG submission 203529) | Freshwater fungal communities from buoy surface, Lake Erie, Ohio, United States - Buoy 12 MA120 | ecosystem: Environmental > Aquatic > Freshwater > Lake | place: USA: Lake Erie, Ohio... | reverse complement strand
GTAGCTGTCGAGGAGCACGAACGTGTGGCATCCTGCGGGAATGCAGCCCGTGGTGGCGACGGGCGTGTTCGTGGTGCCGTTCGGGTACGGCCCTCCCTCCAGCCAAACGCCACCATCGGCATCGACCACCGTCCAGCTGGTTTCGTACCCGAACACGTCGGGCACCACCGTCACGGTCACCGGCTCACCCGGAAGTACAGTGCGCTGCAAGACAAAGGCGTTGTTGTCGGCGTAGGCATCCCCAGCAGCTTCGAGCACCACAGACAGCGTGTTCGGTCCAGCTGCCCATGCAAAGGGCGGAAGGGAAACTTCTGCAGTGGCATGCGGTTCGAGGGCCAAAGCAACCGGGATGGTCCACGGTGCAGCGCCGTTGAGGGACAGCGAGAGTGCCTCTACCACGAGCGGTTCCGTTCCCACGTTGCGGACGGTAGCGGTTCCGCCTTCGGTGCCTGAGACGCAGGTGCCGGAAGGGAAGGTGAGTGCTGTGGCCGCGGCGTCGTGGGCGAAGAGGGGGGTGGCGCCGGGGGAGGCGAGGAGGGAGGTTCGGGCGGTTTCCAAGGTGGCGCGCATGCGCTCCTTTTGGCCCACCGTAAAGGCCTGCATGCACCCTTCCGCCACGTAGTCCATGTAGTTGTCTTGCAAGGCTCCAGCGCACGCGCCCGGCACAGTGCATCCGAGGTTCATCAACGTCGCAGGCGTGTCGCAGACCCGGTCGCCTTCCAGTGCGCAATCGCCCTCGGCGCCGCACGCGGCTGTGGCGTGGAAGGTGTGGTGGAGGCCGAGGTAGTGGCCGAGTTCGTGGGTCAGTGTCCGGTTCAACTGACTGAAAACGTTCAGGTTGCCTACCGTGCCGAAGGCGTCTGCGCGCACGACGATGCCGTCGACCGCCGCAAGAGCCGGCGGGAGGTAGGCGAAGCCAAGTGTTCCGCCGCCACCGGAAGTTCCGTTGATGGCATGCACGACCCAAACGTTCACATAGTCCGCTGCCGGCCAAACCGACAACGCCTTCACCGCCCATTCGGATGCCCCGACCGGACCCGCTGCCGCGACGCCGTCGGCGGCAAAGTCAGGAACCGCAGATCCATCGATGCGGACGATTCCGTCCGTGGGCAGGCCCTCCGGCGTCCGGCGGGCCAAGGCGAGTTCGATTTCCGTGTCCAGTCCACCGCTGACTCCGCGCAGGTCCGCATTGACCGCAGCGATGGCACTTTCGATTTGGTCGGAGGAGAGGTTCGCCCCGAAGCCTTCGGGCTCCCCCGTGTGCACAACGTGCACGACCACCGGCAACGTGAGTGCCCCTTCCGTCATCCGATTTCCAGCCGCCGCCTGCACCCGCAGTGCAGCTTCCAGCCGCGCGAACGACCGGTCAAATCCGGGTTCTACAGCAAGTCGGAGCACATGTACGGCGTCGGTTCCACAGGGAGCCTCAGGCACAACAGCCTGTGGTCGGGCCGCTTCAGACAGCCCGCACAGCAGCAAAAGGGGGAGGAATCGGTTCACGGGTGCGCGTACGCACCCCGCTCGGACAGGGTTACGGCAAGCCGATGAGCTCGACGTCGAAGATGAGCGCGGCGTACGGAGGAATCGGTCCGTTCGGGTTCGGAGCAGCGCCGTATGCGAGGTCTTGCGGGATGTAGAAGCGCGCCTTGCCGCCTACTTGCATGAGCTGCAGTCCTTCGGTCCAGCCTTTGATGACCTGATTGAGCCCGAAGGTGATGGTCTCCCCGCGGTCGTAGCTCGAGTCGAATTGCGTTCCGTCGATCAGGGTGCCGCGGTAATGCACTTCCACCTGGGAGGTAGGGCCCGGAGCGGCGCCGGTGCCGACGACGAGGTGCTCGTACTGCAAGCCGCTGGCCGTGGTACGAATGCCCGGCTTCTTCGCGTTTGCTGCGAGAAAGGCTTCGCTTTCCGCTTTCACGGCCGCACTCTTCGCCTCCTTCCGGGCCGCGATGACAGAGCCTACCAGGGCATTTGCCTCTTCCGGCGTCATCGAAGCGTTGCCGGCGTAGGTGGCGGCAAGGCCCGTGGCCAAATCGCCACCGACCACCCCGTCGATGCCTTGGGACTGCAGGTTCGTGGCGAACAACACGCCGAGGGCGTAGGAGAGAGAATCCATAGGAGCTGGTTTAGAAGGACGCTGTGCACACGCGGGAGAGGCCCAGAGCAGGGCAAGCGTCAAGAAGGAGATTCCGAGCGTTTTCATGGTCAGGAAGGTACGGCGTCCCGGGTGAAGGTCCATTCGAATTCCGAGCTCAATTCCGGGCGGTAGACATAGCCCATGCCCGTGAAGGCCTGCGCGCCCTCCGGTCGGTCGATTCGTTTGCGGACGATGAAGCGCGTCATCTCGCCTCGTGCATGCTTCGCATAGGTCATGAGCGGCTTGTACTCCTCGCCCACGCGGTCCTTGAAATGCACGTGGATCACTTGGGACTTCAGGTGGGGCAGGACGGCCTTCGCGTATTCGTTGCTAGCGAGGTTGAGCACCACGCCCTCGGCTTCTGCGTCGAGGGCGCGGGCTAATCGGTCTCCCCAAAACGCATACAGGGTCTCCGTTTTCTTGTCCGGCCCCCATTTCAAGCCCATTTCGAGGCGGTACGGCTGCATCAAATCCAGCGGGCGCAAAATGCCGTACAGCCCACTGAGGATGCGCACGTGGCGCTGGGCAAACTCGAGGTCCGGTGTGGTCAGGGTAGAGGCTTCGAGCCCGCGGTACACTTCGCCTTGGAAGGAGAGGATGGCAGGCGAAGCGTTGCCCGGATGGAAGGGCGTGCTGAAGGCCGCAAAGCGGTCTGCATTCAGCTGGGCGAGGTCGTCGCTGACGTCCATGAGCCGGGCGATGGAGCGCGCCGACAGCGACCTGAGCGGTGCAATGAGCCGCTCGGCATCGGCGAGAAAGGCGGGTTGCGATGCTGCCTGGACGGCATCGCGCGGCGCGCTTTCAATGGTCTTCGCAGGGGAAAGGAGGACGAGCATAGGCAGGTGAAAAGGCGGGCAAAGGTAGGGCGGTTGTAGCTGGGGCCGTACATTTCCGCCATGACCTGCACGATGATTCGACCGCTGCTCGCTTCGGTAGCGGGCGGGATGCTGGGCCTTTCGGGCCTGCTCGCCCAATGTGAAACCGGGTATACTTCGGTGACTTTCGTCCTTGATACGGACGCTTGGGGGTATGAAAACTACTGGGAGATCGTGCCTGCGGGTGCGGGCTGTGGCCAGGGCACCGTCGCCAGCGGCGGAGCGTCCGATGCCGTAGGATGCGACGGCGATGGAAACGGAGGGTCGGGCGGTACCGAACTCCCCAGCAATGCGGTCCTCTCGGCCGGGCCGTTCTGCCTCGCCACCGGGGCGGACTTCGATCTGATTTTCGTGGACAGCTACGGCGACGGCGGCTTGACCTTTGAAATGTACTTCGATGGAGTCCTCGCAGGGATCTACGCAGGGACGGGCGACGGGAACGTGTGGACGTTCACGGCCGGGGAATCGGCGATGGTTCCGGGCGATTCGCCGTGCGATGCGTTGCCGCTGGAGTTGAATGTTCCGGTGACGATTTCGAATGAAGATGCTACGGCCCAAATCGGCGAAGTCAGCCCCGGTCCCGCGCCCAACGGGGGCTGCGCCCTGACGGGGTGGTGGTGTGGCTCCGATGGCGCGGCCTCGCGCAGCGTTTGGTTCACCTTCACCCCCTCGGTCTCGGACCCGTTGCGGCTGACGACCTGCCTGTCTACGTCTGCCATCGATGCGCAACTCGCGCTCTACCGCGTGGACGCGTGCGGCGATTTCGCAACGTATACCCTCGTCGGCTCAAACGACGACACGCCCGGGGGCTGCGGCGACGGCAACGGCAACGGTTACGGCAGCACCATGTACACGAATTGCTTGGAAGTCGGAGCCCTGTACCTGGTGCAGGTCGACGGTTGGCAGAACGACGGCGGCGACGTCACGGTGCTGATGGAACCCGCTCCGACCTCTGAAACGGGACTTGCGGGCGCGGTATTGCCCGTGCAGTGCCCGCAGGACAAAGACAACGACGTCAACGGTGCCGTGTACCCCACCGTCACCGCCGGCGGGTCGGACTTTACAGCGACGTGGACCGGCCCGAACGGCTTCACCGCCTCCACGCCGTGGATCACGGGGCTCGGAGCGGGGGCCTATACGGTCACTGTGACGACGTCGTGCGGCGCGGTGTTGACGAATACCTACACGGTGACGCAGCCCGCGCCATGGAACATCGCGTTGGAGGTCTCGGATGCGGCGTGCGGCGACGCCGAGACCGGTTCCGTGGACCTGTCGGTTTCGGGCGCTACCGCACCGTATACCTACGTGTGGACCGATGCGGCGGGGTTGGAGTGGACGACCCAGGATTTGGTGGAACTGGGGCCCGGTTTGTACACCGTGGAGATCGAAGACGACCGGGGTTGCGTGCGCACGGCCGCTGCCGTCGTGGAATCCGGCGCAGGCCTTGACTTAGACCTCGGTCCCGACGCCACGGTGTGCGAAGACGAGTCGTGGATTGTGACGGCTCCGGCGGGCTACAGCTATGTTTGGCAAGACGGGTCCGTGAACCAGTTCTTCCTCGTGGAGCCGTTCGACCTGGGACCGGGCACGTACTCGATCATCTTGACGGTCACCGATGGCGCAGGATGCACCTACCAAGACGCCCTCATCCTCACGGTGCATGCCTGCACCGGGGTGGGAGAGCAGCACGGCTTAAGTGGGTTGCGTGCGGTGCCTAATCCGGCCTCCGAGCGGTGTGTGCTCGAGGGTTCAGGTGCACGCATCGGTGACGCTTTTGCCGTGGTGGATGCTGCAGGCCGCGCCGTGGTGAGTGGAGTTCTGGGGTCAGACCGGACGCTCAACCTGTCGGGTTGGCCTGCGGGGGTGTACACGTTGCGGTTCTTATCCAGCGGCGCCGCGGTGCGGCTGGCCGTTCGCTGACCTCAGTCCGGGAGCCGGAAGGACGCAACCGCTTCGGCGGCCCTGTGTACTGCTTCGTTGTCCACGTCGAGGTGGGTGACGAGCCGGACGCGGTCGGGACCGAAGGCAAAGCACAGGACGCCTGCTTGGGCTAGGGCAGCGACCGCCTCGGCGGCCCGTGGCCCGCGGGCGAGGCGGAAGATGACGATGTTCGTTTCGACCGGGTCTACTTCGGCCACTTCGGGGTTCGCGGCAGCCGCCGCGCCGAGGAGGGCGGCGTGGACATGGTCGAGGAGGAGGGAAGGGCCGTGGTGGTCGAGGGTGTGCAGGCAGGCGGCGGCGAGGCTGCCGATTTGGCGCATGCCGCCTCCCAGAACCTTCCGGCAACGGTGCGCCTCGCGGATGAAGTCGCGCGGGCCCACGAGCACCGAGCCCACAGGGGCGCCGAGGCCTTTCGAGAAGCAGACGCTCAGCGAATGAAACAGCTGGCCGTAGGTGCTGTAGTCCGCGTCGGGGGTCAACGCTTCGCCGCGCGCGATGCACGCGTTCCAGCACCGGGCGCCGTCGTTGTGGAAGGCGAGACCGTGTGCATCGGCAGCTGCGCGCACCGCAGCGAGGTCCTGCAGCTGCCATACCGCGCCACCGCCCTTGTTGACGGTGTCTTCGGCGCACACCAGCGAGGTGCGGGCATAGTGGCTGTCCGGCGGGTTGACGCCGGCGATCACGTCGGCGGCGATGAAGCGGCCGCGGCGCTCCGGGGCGCCGATGAGCCGAACGGATGCCCCCGAATTGCGTGCGATGCCGCCGCCCTCGTAGTGGTAGATGTGGCTCAGGCCGCCGCAGAGCACTTCGTCGCCGGGCCGCGTGTGGACCTGGATTGCGATTTGGTTTGCCTGCGTGCCGGAAGGGCAAAAGAGGGCGTCTTCGTGCCCAAACAGCGCGGCGACGCGTTCCTGCAAGGCGCGGGCGGTGGGGTCTTCGGCGAAGACGTCGTCGCCCACTTCGGCGCGGTGCATGGCTTCGCGCATGGCCGGGGTGGGACGTGTGACGGTGTCGGATCGGAGGTCGATGTGCGGCAACATGGCCGCGAATCTACCGCTATCTTGCCGGCATGTTCAGGAAACTCCTCGCTGCGATGGGCCTGTGTGCCGCACTGTTCATCTCCTTCAGTGCCCGGGCGAAAGAAGGCATGTGGATCCCGACGCTGCTCGGCGCCGTGGAGGACGACATGCGGGCCTACGGGATGCGGATCTCGGCGGAAGACATCTATGCCGTCAACCGCAGCAGCCTCAAGGACGCCATCGTCCACTTCGGCGGTGGCTGCACCGCGGAATTCGTCAGCGCAGAAGGCCTGATGTTCACGAACCACCACTGCGGCTACGACCAAATCGCCTCCCACAGCACCGTGGAGCAGGACTACTTGCGCAATGGATTTTGGGCAAAAAATCGGGCAGAAGAACTTCCGAATCCCGGATTGACCGCTACCCTGATCGACCGCATCGTAGACGTGACGGCCCGGGTGCTTGCCGCCTCCGCGGAGGAACGGGACGCGGTGCGCAAGGCCATCGTCGCAGAAGCCACGACCGGCAACGGATTGTCCGGCAAGGTTGTAGCCTTCGACTTCGGCAATTCCTTCTACCTCATCACCACGCGCACCTTCAAAGACGTCCGGCTGGTCGGCGCGCCGCCTTCGTCGATCGGCAAGTTTGGCGGGGACACAGACAACTGGGTGTGGCCGCGGCATACGGGGGATTTCAGTGTTTTCCGGGTCTATGCCGGCAAAGACAACGCCCCCGCCGACTACAGCCCGGAAAATGTGCCCTTCCGACCTGCCCACCACCTTCCAGTGAGCGTGAAAGGCGTGCAGGAAGGCGATTTCACGATGGTGTTCGGCTTCCCCGGCACGACGGAGCAATACCTTACCGCTTCGGCGGTGCGCCACCTCACTGAGCGGTTGAATCCCGCCCGCATCGGCATGCGCGACGCGGGCCTCGCGGTGATCAACGCCGCACGCGCTTCGGACCCGGCGTTGCGCATTGCGTACGCCCCGAAGCAGAGCGATGTGGCGAACGCGTGGAAGAAGTGGATCGGCCAAAACCGAGGCCTGCGCGAGCTCCATGCGGTGCGCCGCAAAGAAGACCTCGAAGCGGAGTTCGCCCGGCGGGCCGGCGCCGCAGGCCGGCCGGACCTTGTGGCCCTCGTCCCAGCCATCGACGAAATCAACCGGGAGTTCTTCCCCTTGCTCGAAGCGCGGTCGCTGTACGTGGAACTGATGTTCTATGGCCCGGACATGCTCTCCCTTGCTTCCGACTTCGCGACGCTTGTGCAAGGATCCCAGGCGCTCAGCGAAGCGGACAGGGACCAGCAGGTGGCGGACCGGACGGCGGCCGTGGAGGCGTGGTTGCGGCAGTCCTCGCCGGAGGTGGAATGCGCTTTGTGGGATGCATTGCTGAAGCGGCTGGTGCAGGAAGCCGGGGATGCGGAGTGGTTCCGACCGGTGGCGGACCTCCTCGGGGATGACACCCCAGAGGCCTACGTGGCGGCGGCCTGTGCGAAGAGTGTCTTTTGCAATCCGGAGCGGTTGCAGGCGCTGCTGGAGAAGCCCTCGGCGAAGACGTGGGCGCGGCTCGCTTCCGATCCGGTCTTCCGGTTTGCAACGGTGTTCAAAGCCGCCTATGCGGAATCGGTCGCCCCGGCCTACCAGCGCCTGTTGAAAGACCGCGACGTCCGCATGGCCGAATACACCGCAGGTCTGCGGACCCTGTTCCCTGAGCGCGCCTTCTTCCCCGACGCGAACAGCACGCTCCGCCTCACCTATGGACGCGTGGAGGGTTCTGCGCCGAACGACGGAGAAATCTACACACCGTTCACCACGTCGCGCGGTTTGCTCTCGAAGCACGTCCCGGGCGATGCCGATTTTGAGCTTCCTGCCGACTTGCTCGGTTTGCTCGAAGCGAAGGATTGGCGGGGCTATGCGCCCGCCGGAGCGGATCTCCCTGTGTGCTTCACGGGCTCGAACCATACGACGGGAGGGAACTCGGGCTCACCGGCACTGAACGCCGAGGGACACCTCATCGGCATCAACTTCGACCGGTCGTGGGAAAGCACGATGTCGGACGTGCTGTTCGACGGCACCCGTTGCCGCAACATCATGGTGGACGCACGCTACGTCCTGTGGGTCATCGACGTCTATGGCGGCGCCCGCCACCTCGTGAACGAGATGACGGTCGTGCGGTGACCCCAGAAACGCAGGGGATTACGCCGCGAGGAAGCCGATGACGGTGATCACCAGGCCGAAGAGGATCAGCGCGAACACCACCGGACCGCCGATTTCGTTCTGTTCCGGTTCGTGGTGGCCGTGGCCGTGGCCGTGGTCGTGGTCGTGGCCGTGGTCGTGGTCGTGCGAGGAATGAGCTTCGTGTGCCATGGGGCAAAGGTAGGATGCAACCTCTGCAGGGGCAACGGGGTCAAGCATCCGACGACTTGCGTATTTTCGCCTTTCACCTGCCTGAATCTGAGCCCATGAACATGTACAAGACCCTGTGCTGCGCTTTGCTTGCTGGAAGTGTAGTGGCTTCTGCCGAAGCCCAAACCCAGTGCGCGGACGGCCTGATGGAAATCGTCGTAGACATCGTTTCAGACAACTGGCCGAACGAGATTTCGTGGGATCTGCTCATCGACGGCGAAGTGATTGCTGAGGGCGGTGCGGAAGGAGCGGTGGTGTGCATCGAGCCGCCTGCGGACAACAGCTGCATCCAGTTCGACATCCACGACAGCTACGGCGACGGCATCTATGCGCCCGGTGGCTATTGGATTTACCAAAACGGAACCCTGATGGGCACCGGCAACGACTACGGCTACGGCGAAACGGTGCTGTTCGACTGTCCGCCGGGCTCGACGTGCAACGACGGGGTGGCCTTGACGGCGGCGGAATACGGAACGGTGGCGCAGGCTGCGGACAACTTTTGGTACACCTTCACCCCACCGGCGAACGGCATGTACACCTTCTCGACGTGCGGAAGCGGATGCGACACGCGGCTGTGGATCTACGACTACTGCAACATGAACAACTTCGACAACACGAACGAAGGCAGCATCTACTTCGATGACAACCAAGGCGGTTGCGGCGAAGAGGCGGCGTTGACGGTGTTGCTCGAGGGCGGGGTGACCTACTGGGTGCGGTTTGCGAACCTTGCAGCCACGTGCGGCGGCTTTGACTGGACGTTCAACTTCGCGGGTCCGCCCACCGGCTGCATGGATCCGGTCGCGTGCAACTACAGCCCCCTCGCCGAAGTGGACAGCGGAAACTGCATCTACCCGGGCGACCCCAACTGCACAGGGCCGGACCTCGTAGTCGTGGAATCGGCCATCGTCAACAGTTTGAGCGTCGGGACGCTGAATGTGGGGCCGAGCGACTGCTACATCCAGGAAGGATGCCTCAACGGCTACGGCACCCGCGAGCTCGTGCGGTTCACGACCCACATCAAGAACATCGGCGACGTGGACTACTACATCGGTCCCACGGCCTCGAACGGCACCACGCAGCAGTTCGAGTGGGGCGATTGCCACAACCACTGGCACTACAAGGGCTACGCGGAATACGTCCTGTTCGACATGGACGGCCAAGCGCTCCCCATCGGCTTCAAGAACGGCTTTTGCGTGATGGACCTCGAGTGTTCGGACGGCGGAACCGCGCAGTACGGCTGCTCGAACATGGGCATCAGTGCGCACTGCGGGGACATCTACGGTTCTGGGTTGACCTGCCAGTGGATCGATGTGACCGACGTGCCAGATGGCCAGTACCGGCTGGTGGTGCGCGTGAATTGGGACGAGTCGCCGGACGCGTTGGGCCGGTACGAGAACGATTACGACAACAACTGGGGGGTGGTCTGCATTGCGCTCGACCGCAGCACGGGGACGCTTGCGATGGACATCCTGGAGGATTGCCCGGAATACGTGGATTGTGAAGGCGCGCCCTACGGCCTCGCCCAAATGGACTGCGCGGGCAACTGCAACGGCACCGCCCTCATCGGCGACCTCGACGCAAACGGTGCCCAGCAGTACGAGGATGCCGTGGCCTACGTCGAGCACATCCTCGGCGACGACATCGCGGCTGCGCCGTGCACCGACATCGACCAGGACGGCGACATCACGGTTACCGACGCAGCGCTGATGTCCCAGTGCCAGTTTTGGAACGAAGCCCACACCCACCCGGACAGCTCGGGTGTCCATACAAAGTGCGACTTCCCGGTGCCGGCCATCACGAACCCCTTCGACACGGTCCGCTTCACGGTGGGCGCAGTGAACTGGGAACAAGGCTACCTCGACATCCACGTCCTCAACCCCGACAACCGCATCGTCGGGTACCAATTCACGGTTTCGGGCATGGGCATTGCCTCTGCGTTTTCGTTGGCCGACCCCATCGGCTACCCCATCGAGCCCGCCCATGCTCCGGGGGGGCAGGAAATCATCGGCCTGTCCTACGCCGGCGAGAGCTTGGTCAAAAATTATGTCTGGACGCCCCTCGTGCGGCTCTACTGGACCACGCGGGAAGACGAAATCTGCCTCGACGCCATCGTCGACGTCGTCAACGACGAATACCACAACACGCTGACAGAAATCGTGGACGGGTGCGTCACCTCGGTCGGGGTGGCGGAGCATGGAGCGGTGGAGGGAGGCGTACAGGTGTACCCGAATCCGTTTTCGGAAACTACCCTGGTGCGGTTCGTGAACCCGAGCCGGGCTACGTTGTTGTTCGAAGTCATGGACTTGACGGGACGCGTGGTACGCAGCGAGCAGGCAACGGGCACTTCCCACGGTTTCGACCGTGGCGACCTCCCGGCGGGCAGCTATGTGTTTCGGTTGTCCGGCAGTGTGCTGGGCACGGCTACAGGAAGATTTGACATCCGATGAGAAACTGCGCTTGGTTCTTGGTGGCCCTGCTGGGGCTGTGTGGCGGGGCGCGGGCCCAAGTCGTCATCAACGAATTCTCGGCGGCGAATTACTCGCTGGGGTTCGGGGGGGGCAACGAGGACTTCCTCGAACTGTACAACGCAGGGCCGACTGCCGTGAACCTCGCGGGGTATTGGCTGTCCGACAACCCGGCAAATCCGCAGAAATTTGAGATTCCCGCGGGCACGAACGTCGCGGCGGGCGGGCGGGTGACGATCCTCTGCTCCGGCGAGGGCGAAGTGCCTGGGGGGCTGATGGATGGGGGGTACTTGAACACGAATTTCAAGGTGACCCAAACCGCGGGCGAGGCCATCGTGTTTTCGTCGCCCACCGGGGCCTTGATCGAGTCGTACACCTTCGGGACGGACTGGACGCCGAACCTCGCGGACCACAGCTGGGCCCGGATTCCCGACGGCTCGGGCACGTGGAAGGTCTGCACGGATCCCACCCCGAATGCGGTCAACCCCGGCGCTGCCGCGGCCTCTGTCTTCAACGGTTACGCACCCGTGCCCGCATTCAGCGTTCCTGCGGGATACTCCGCCGGTCCGGTGAACGTCACGCTGACCGCGCCTGCGGGCTTCTCCATCCGCTACACCACGAACGGCTACGAACCCACCGCCGCGAGTACCTTATACGGCGCCCCGATTGCGATCAATGCGACCACGGTCCTGCGTGCGCGGTGCTTCGATGCTTCGGGAGCCCTCGCCACAGGCTTGACGGAGACGAACACCTACCTCATCGGGAACGATGCCCACAGCATCGTCGTGGTCTCCGTCTCCGGTGACAACGAAGAAGATGGAGAATGGCCCGGTGGATGGTGGGGGCCGGCCGAAGAGCCCGCGCATGTCGAGTTTTTCTATCCCGATGGCTCATTTTGGTGCGAGGCGTCGGGAGACGCGAACGAGCACGGCAACGACTCGAATGCCTATCCGCAGAAGGGGTTTGACTACATCACCCGGGACCAAATGGGCCACAGCGACGCCATCGAGGCCGAGCTGTTCCATGTCAAGAACCGCGATGCCTACCAGCGGCTCATCTTCAAGGCGGCCGCGAACGACAACTACCCCTCCTCCGGTGGCGGCCACATCCGGGACGCATACGTGCAGACGCTGAGCCATTTGGCCCAACTCCACGTCGACGAGCGGACGAACGAGAGCTGCATCGTCTACCTGAACGGCCAGTACTGGGGCGTCTACGAATACCGCGAAAAGGTCGATGACCTCGATTTCACCGAGGAGTACTACGACCAGCCGCGGCATTTCGTCGACTTCATCAAGACCTGGGGCGGAACGTGGGTCGAATACGGCAGCGATGCAGACTGGCAGCCGCTGGTGAACTTCATCACCGGCTCGAACATGGCCGACCCGGCGAACTACGACTACGTCACGAGCGTCTACAATGAGATGAGCCTCATCGACTATGTCCTGCTCAACTCGTTCGTGGTCTGCGCCGACTGGCTCAATTGGAACACGGCGTGGTGGCGCGGCCGCCATCCCGACGGCGACGGACGCCGCTGGCGCTACGCCCTGTGGGACATGGACAACACCTTCGGGCACGGCGCGAACTACACGGGCATCCCGTCCCAACAGCCCGACGCGGACCCCTGCAACCCCGAATCCCTCGGCGATCCCGGCGGGCAAGGCCACATCCCCATCTTCAACGCCTTGCTGGAAAATGAGACGTTTTGGGCCACCTACATCAACCGCTGGGCGGACCTGAGCAACACGCACTTCAGCTGCGACCGGATGCACGAAGTCCTGGACAGCATGGTGGCCGTCATCGACCCGGAAATGCAGCGCCACATCCAGCGGTGGGGCGGCAATTACGGTGGCTGGCAGGCAAACGTGCAGGAAATCCACGACTTCATCGACGACCGCTGTGCGGCCACCCTCATCGGCGGTCTCGAAGATTGCTACGAGGTCGAAGCGGTGAGCGTGACGGTCATCATCGATGGGCTGGGCGAAGTGGAAATCAATTCGGTAGACATCGGTCCCGCCGACAGCCCGCTGTCCGCAACCTACTTTGCCGGTGTGCCGATGCAGCTCACCGCCGAAGCCACGCTAGGGATGGAGTTCATCGGGTGGGAGGTGGTCAGCGGGGACGTGGTCCTCGCCGATCCGATGAACCCGGTGTGGGGCTTCGAGTTGACGGGGGACGTGGAGATCATTGCGCACTTCGCGCCTGCGATGGACCCGCAGCCCATCGTCTTCCGGGTGGAGCCGGCCGGTGCCGGTTCAATCGCGGTAGACGGCGGCATCCTCGCATCGCTGCCTTCTACGGAATTCCTCGTGGGAAGCCACACCTTTGCCGCAACGCCGGTGGACGAATGGCACGTCTTCACGGGGTGGTCGACGACTGGGCTGGGGGTCACCCCCTCGGATGTTTCGCCGACGGTTTCGTGCTTTGTGAACCAACCGGACACCATCACCGCGCACTTCGCGGAGATCGTCCACGTAGACCTCGTGGTCCGCGTAGAACCGCCATACGCGGGTTCGGTGCGCATCGAAGGGGGCGTCGTGGTGGTGGACGAATGGGAGGGAGGCCTCGAGCCCATCGGGCCGGTGGATGCGCTTGCCACCCCTGCGGAGAATTTTGAGTTCGTGCGGTGGGAAGGGGCGTATTCGAATCCTTCGCCCGGACCGGAGTTTGCCGAGGTGGCGTTCCCCGTAGAGGGTTCCGACACCCTCACGGCCTACTTCCGGCCGGTGGATTTTGCCCTGTACGTTCCGTCGGCCTTTTCACCGAACAACGACGGGCTGAACGACGCGTTCCTGCCCGCGGGTGCGGCGTGGGGCGGTGCGATGTACCGGTTCGTGGTGCTCAACCGGTGGGGGGAGCAGGTGTTCTCGAGCATCACACCGGGCGAGCCGTGGATCGGGCAGCACCAGGGCGCCGGTGCGCAGCATTTCGTCCCGGACGGGGTGTATGCCTTTGAGGTGACAGCGGTGGACGTGCACACCGGGGTGCCGGTGACACGGTCCGGGTGGGTTCAGGTGGTGCGCTGAGCGCGGCGGGCGACGAAGGTGCTCGCCACCAAGGCGAGGATGACGATGCACATGCCCGCGGCAGCGCCGAGGCTGAGCCGTTCGTCGAAGAAGGCGTAGCCGAAGAATGCGGCTGCGAGGGCGCCGACGTATTTGAAGGGCATGACGGTGCTGGCATCGTCGCGGTGGAGGGCGACGGTCATCGCAATTTGGGCCAGCACGCTCAGCACGCCGATGGCCGCGGCTTCGCCCCATTCCACGCCCGTCAGCGGATGCCAATCCCACGCCACGGGCATTGCGGTCAAAGGCACCGCCACGAGATGGAACCAGAGCACCACGCCCACCGGGTGGTCCGTGTCGCGGCAGCGCGAGGTGGCGACGTAGGAAACGGCCGCGAAGGCCGCGCTGAGCAGGCCCAGTCCCCACAATTCCCAAGATACCATCGGGTCGAAGCCTTTGATGAGGACGACACCGACGAAGGCGAAGGCGAGCAATGCCCACTGGAGCGGACGCGTGGTTTGGCCCAGCACGGGCCCGGCCAGCAGCAGCGTAAACACCGGGCTGGTGTACTGGATCACCGTGGCGGAGGCCAGCGGCATGTGGCGTACGGTGTGGAAAAACGCGGACAGCGAGAGCACGCCGGCGATGCCGCGGATGAGCATCCACCGCCGGTTCGTGCCGAGCACCGGCAGCCTGCGGTAGACCAAATACCCCGCCGTCACCACCAGCGACAGCGCCGACCGCAAAAACACCAGCTGCAAAGTGGGCAGATGGCGCAGGTCCTTCACGAGCACGTTCGCCAGGGCAAACAGCACGACCGACCCCACCATCCACGAGATGCCCCGGCCCGCCCCGGCCATCACATGTTCCTACGGTAGGCCCCGCCGACTTCGAAGAGGGCTTCGGACAACTGTCCGAGCGAGCAATCCCGCACCGCGTCGAGCAGCGCATCGAACACGTTGCCACCTTCTACCGCCGTCTTGCGCACCCGGTCAAGGGCCGCGCGCGTCGCTGCCGGATCGGCCGCATGCAAAGCGGCGAGTTGGGCGAGCTGGTACTGCTTTTCTTCCTCCGTGGCGCGGATGACTTCGCCCGGCACGATGGTGGGTGAGCCTTCGCGCGAAAGGAAGGTGTTCACTCCGATGATGGGGTACTCGCCCGTGTGCTTGAGCATCTCGTAGTGCAGGCTCTCTTCCTGGATGCGGGAGCGTTGGTACATGGTCTCCATGGCGCCTAAGACGCCTCCGCGTTCGGTGATGCGGTCGAATTCGGCAAGGACGGCTTCTTCCACGAGGTCCGTGAGTTCCTCGATGATGAACGCGCCCTGCAGCGGGTTTTCGTTTTTTGCGAGGCCAAGTTCCTTGTTGATAATCAACTGGATGGCCATCGCACGGCGGACGCTGTGCTCCGTGGGTGTGGTGATGGCTTCGTCGTAGGCGTTCGTATGCAGCGAGTTGCAGTTGTCATAGATCGCGTAGAGCGCCTGCAACGTGGTGCGGATGTCGTTGAAGTCGATTTCCTGGGCGTGGAGGGAGCGGCCGGACGTCTGGATGTGGTATTTCAACATTTGGGCCCGGGGCGAAGCGCCATAGCGCTCGCGCAGGGCTTTTGCCCAAACCCTCCTCGCCACCCGCCCGATCACCGCGTACTCCGGATCGATGCCGTTCGAGAAGAAGAAACTCAGGTTCGGCCCGAACGCATCGATGTCCATGCCGCGGCTCAAGTAATACTCCACGTAGGTGAAGCCATTCGCCAGCGTGAAAGCGAGTTGCGTGATGGGATTCGCCCCCGCTTCCGCGATGTGGTACCCGCTGATCGACACGGAATAGAAGTTCCGCACCTGTTCGCGGAT
>Ga0315904_10006682_pt1 | contig 15710 bp, 19 predicted proteins | sample LakEriMetagenome_6_FD_203529 | JGI IMG/M metagenome (GOLD analysis project Ga0315904, IMG submission 203529) | Freshwater fungal communities from buoy surface, Lake Erie, Ohio, United States - Buoy 12 MA120 | ecosystem: Environmental > Aquatic > Freshwater > Lake | place: USA: Lake Erie, Ohio... | reverse complement strand
ACGCCGCCAAACCTAGGTTGAAGAGCGAACAGGAACTCCTGTGAGATCAACAACTTACGAATCCGACCCTGCGCCGTTGCTGGCTTCCCGTACCGTCACTTATTGCACTGAAAACGAGTGGACCCCGATGCCCCGGCCGCTTTCGTCGGGTGAAACGTGTAGGCCAGCAGGCGCAGTGCGTTCACCACCAAGATGACCGTCGAGCCCTCGTGGGCTGGCCTTCACTAAGACCTACGCAACGGCGGCTGCCGCCGACCTGTCTGCGACGCTGATTCCCGTGCTGATGGGTCACCTGAGCTTCGGGTTGCTGCTCAACTTCGCCTGGGAGATCTTGCAGGCGCCCTTGTACGCCGGCATGGCCGGCCTGCCGCACGCGCAGGTGACGAAGGCCTGCCTGCAGGCCACCCTATGCGACATGGTCATCATGCTGCTGGCCTACGGTGCTGTCGCTGTCTTCGCCCGCCGCCGTCGCTGGGTCGTGGCGGCGAGCGGCTGGCTGGCCTGGTTCGTTGCCATCGGCGTTTCGATCACTGCTGCCATCGAGTGGCTGGCGACACGCGGGCACTGGGTCGGGAGCTGGAACTACCTGCCGCTGCTGCCCGGCACCGGGATCGGCCTTGCGCCGCTGCTGCAGTGGGTGCTGTTGCCACTTCTCACCGTGTGGTTCACGCGGCGGCAGATGGCCTCGGCTCGAGACAAGGCGGCGTTGTGAGCAGACAGCTCTTCGAGGATGGGGCAATCCGTGACGCGCAAGGTCAGCCAAGCCGTCGAACGACGAGCGCCCGCTTGCAAAGCGACGAAAGGCGGCGATCAACCGAGTTATCGGCGGGTGCTTGGATCTCGCCCAACGTGTACCGACAAGGGTTTGGCGGGAAACCCGGCAGGGGCAATCTTGACCACATCGACCGCACGACCGCCGAGCCCGTTGAAGGTCCACGAAAACTGCTGGCCCCCGCTGCGGAAGGTCACGGTCTCACCGTAGGCGATGTTGATCGGGGCGGACGAGGCAATGTCGACGACACGGGCTGCGGAAGCTTGCGAAGTTGGCTGGCCATAGTAGGACTGCCCGTTCATGAAGGTGTCTGCTCCGTTGGCCGCATAACTGGCCAAGGACAGGGTGGTCAAACCAAACATGGTTGCGGCTTTGAGCGATTGGATCGAGCGCATTGAGGTCACCTTCTCGGATGTTCGCCCGTGCCGCCGGTGCGGCACAGGCGATGCCGCTTCTGGCATCGAGAAGGACTGTAGGAAGTTGCTTCCAACAGTCTCTGAACGGGAACATGACAAATCTGTCATGTCCGGACCGGCCCACCAAGGGCTTCGCAAGAGCCTCGGAAGGGCGGCCCAGTGCGACTGCCGTGCAAGTCAGTGCGCGCCGCGGATGTGCCGGTGGGGTGAAGCCGAACTGCCGTGGCTCGCGGCGCCGTCCAATTCATTCAGGATGCCGCACGCTTCGATGGCATGCGGCGCGCTGCAGCGGGCGCGAAGGGCTTTCAGGTCCTTCTCCAGCGCGCGCAACTCGCGGATGCGCTGGCCGACATGGCCGATGTGTTCGTCGAGCAAGGCATTCACCTCGCCACAGTCCTGTGACGGTGCGTCACGCAGGCGCAGCAGCGAACGGATCTCGTCCAGCGCCATGTCCAGGTTGCGGCAATGGCGGATGAAAGCCAGCCGATCGGCATGTGCGGCGGTGTACAGGCGGTAGTTGTTTTCAGACCGCTGCGCGGCCGGCAACAAGCCCTCACGCTCGTAGAAGCGGATGGTTTCGACCGGGGTGCCGGTCTGCTCAGCCAGATTGCCGATGCGCATGCGAAGTCCCTCTTGCCGTCCAGGGCTTGACTCTACACCGGCTACAGGGTTTTCAATGACTGCCACAAGCAGAAGAAAGCCACAAGTGAGCACCACCGAATCAAGCGCCGAGACAGCCCCGGAAACCAAGCCCAAGCCCGCACCGGCGGACAGTTGCGGGACCTGCCATTCCGACGCGCCCGCGAAAGCGCCGACACCTGAACGCCCGACTGCAAAGGGCTGGTCCCGTTTTCGCGTGCCAACCATGGACTGCGCCAGCGAGGAGTCGGAGATCCGTCGGGCGGTCGACGGCATCGACGGCATCCGGGCGCTCACATTTCAGCTTGGGCAGCGCACCTTGGCCCTTGATGCGCCAGGAGCCGCCGTCGAACTGGCCGTCGCCGCGATGCGCAAGGCGGGCTTCGATCCACAGCCGCTTCCCGACTCCGGCGCCAGTTCCACCGATGCTGCGAGTCAGGCAGAGGACGACCACGACCACGGTGCCGGATCGGCCGGCGCCTGGCGCCTGGGGTGGGCGCTGTTGCTGGCCGTCGGCGCCGAATTGCTGGGCTTCTTCGCCCCGGACACGCAGGTCTGGAAGGGCGCGGGGCTGGCCGTGTCGGCGGTGGCCATTTGGCTGGCCGGCTTCGATGTCTACAAGAAGGGACTGACCGCGTTGCGCCACGGCCGGCTCAACATCAATGCGCTGATGACCGTCGCGGTCACCGGCGCGTTTGCCATCGGCCAGTGGCCCGAGGCGGCGATGGTGATGGCGCTGTATGCCATCGCAGAGGCCATCGAGGCGCGCGCGGTCGATCGCGCCCGCAACGCGATCAAGGGCCTGCTGGAGATGGCGCCGGAAGAAGCGGCGGTGCACCAGGCCGATGGCACCTGGTTGAATGTGCAGGTTGCGTCGGTCGCATTGGACGCCGTCGTGCGTGTACGCCCTGGCGAACGCGTGCCGATGGACGGTGTTGTCACCGAAGGCAATTCCAGCATCAACCAGGCCCCGGTCACGGGCGAGAGCATCCCGGTCGACAAGGCGGTCGGTGACCCGGTGTTCGCCGGCACCATCAACGAGACCGGCACCTTCGAGTTCAAGGTCACGGCTCTGGCGTCGAACTCCACGCTCGCCCGCATCATCCATGCCGTCGAGGAGGCGCAGGGCACACGGGCGCCAACGCAGGGTTTCGTGGACCGCTTTGCCGCCATCTACACACCTGCTGTCTTCGTCATCGCCCTGGCCGTGGCGTTGCTTGGCCCGTGGCTGCTCGACTGGACATGGCTGCAAGCGATCTACAAGGCGCTCGTGCTGCTTGTCATCGCGTGCCCGTGCGCGCTCGTGATCTCGACACCCGTCACCATCGTCAGCGGCCTGGCAGCGGCAGCGCGTCGCGGCATTCTGATCAAGGGCGGCATCTACCTGGAGGGCGCCCGCAACCTGAAAGCGATTGCGCTCGACAAGACCGGCACGATCACGGAAGGCAAGCCCAAACTTGTGGCCCGTGAGGCGATCGACCCCACCGCCGACCCGGCCCATGTGGAGAGCGTCGCCGCTGCGCTGGCCGGTCATTCCGACCACCCTGTGTCGCGGGCCATCGCTCAGGGTCTCAAGCCCTCGACGTTGCAGGTCAGCGACTTCAAGGCGCTCGCCGGCCGTGGTGTGCAGGCCGACATCGACGGTGTCAGCTATGCGCTGGGCAACCACCGGCTCATCGAGGAGCGCGGGCAGTGCTCGCCAGCGCTGGAGGCCACGCTGAAGGGGCACGAGGAGGCCGGCCGCACGGTCACGCTGCTGGCCTCGCCGACGGGTGTGCTGGCGCTGTACGCGGTGGCGGACACCATCAAGCCCTCGTCGCGCGAGGCGGTGGCATCGCTGATGGCACTGGGCATCACGCCGGTGATGCTGACTGGCGACAACCAGGCCACGGCGACGGCCATCGCCCACGAAGCCGGCATCGACGAAGCGCGTGGCAACCTGCTGCCTGAAGACAAGCTCGAAGCGATCAAGGCGCTGAAGGCCAAGCACGGCCCGACCGCCATGACCGGTGACGGCATCAACGATGCACCCGCGCTGGCGCAGGCCGATATCGGCGTGGCGATGGGCGCGGCCGGTACCGATACGGCGATGGAGGCGGCGGACGTGGTGGTGATGAACGACGACCTGCGCCGCATCGCCGAGACGGTCGTGTTGTCGCGGGATACGCACGCGGTGCTGTGGCAGAACATCTCGCTGGCACTGGGCATCAAGCTCGTGTTCCTGGTGCTGGCGGTGTTCGGCAATGCGTCGATGTGGATGGCGATATTCGCCGACATGGGTGCCAGCCTGCTGGTCGTGGGCAACGGGCTTCGGCTGCTGAAGAAGGGAGTCAAAACGTCATGAAAACGGTCTCGCCGCCGATCACCACACGTACAGCTGCCTTCGAAGCGGCCCTGTCGGAAGCCAGCCTTCGGCTTGCCGCTGGCGATGCCGCCGCCGCGATGAAGTTGTTGGAACGCGCCCATGTGCTGGGCCAGAACGACTTTGGACCGCACCTGCGAGTCCACTTGCGCATGCTGCATGTCGGCTGGAGATCGCACGACTGGCACGAAGTACGCGGCCAAGTCCTGCGCATCGCACTCGTTCCCCTCGGTCACCTGCTGGGGCGGTTGCCGCGCGGCAACACAGGCGCGGCGAGCGTCAGCGCCTTCGCCCCGATGGCCATCGCACCCGATATCGAGCGCCTGCTCGACAACAAGGAGTCATGACATGGATTGTCCCGTTTGCAAGACCGAGCGCCTCTCGATGATGGAACGCCAGGGCATCGAGATCGACTACTGCCCCAAATGCCGTGGCGTCTGGCTTGACCGGGGTGAACTCGACAAGATTGTCGAACGCTCAGTGGTGGAACTGGCTGCGGCCGTACCGGGTTCAGCGCCCGCCCCGGCGGCTGCACCGCAGCCCTATGCACCGCAGGCCGAGTACGGTCACGGCGGGCATCGCCCTCGACATGACGACCGTTCTTCCGGGGGACACCGGCGCAAGTCGTTCCTGCAGGACCTCTTCGATTGAACAACCGGCGGTTCAACTCACGCGACAGGTGGGGCGCGAGCCTTCTGCTGGCTGCGGTCCTGGCCATGCTGGACCAGCTTGTCAAGGCCGGCGTGGCAGCGAGCCTCCTGCTCGGCAGCAGCGTCACGCTGACGCCTTGGTTCAACCTCGTGCAGGTGCTCAATCCCGGAGCGGCCTTCTCATTCCTGGCCGACGCGGGGGGCTGGCAGCGCCACGCCCTCAGCGGCATCGGCATCGTCGTCAGCCTTGCGCTCGCCGTTCTGTTGTGGCGCGGCGTTCGCAGCCGTCTCGAAGCGGCTGCGTATGTCGGCTTGATCGGCGGCGCCCTGGGCAACGTCATTGACCGGCTGCGCATCGGTGCTGTGATCGACTACCTCGATCTGTACTGGCGCGGCATGCACTGGCCAGCGTTCAACCTGGCGGATGTGTTGGTGGTCGGCAGTGCCGGCCTGCTCGTGCTGGCGTCGTTCAAACCGGGCATGCCCCGGGAGCCCCGCGGTCAAGAAGAAGCATCCTGACGTGGTGCCTCGGCGCGGTATGCGCGCATCGACAATGGCAGCGCGCGGTTCGCGCCCACGTTCAGCCCTCCGAAAATCTCAAGCGACATTCACCCGCCCGCCCCATGCCCACGGAACATGCTCCAGACCAGCTTGGCGGTCATCGAGTCCAGAGACTCTGGACGCCCCTGTTCCTGGCCTGGCTGATCGCATTGCTCGCCACGGCGGGTGCTCTCTTTCTGGGTGAAGTGATGGGCATGACACCCTGCGTGTTGTGCTGGTACCAGCGCATCGCGATGTTTCCGCTGGTCGTGGTGCTCGGCCTGGGCCTGCTGGAGGCCGATGGCCGCAGCGTGCGCTACGCGATGCCCCTTGCGGCGGCCGGGTGGGCGATCGCGCTGTACCACTGTCTGGTGTTCTGGGGCCTCGTGACCGAAGCGCTGGTGCCTTGTGGCAAGGGCGGCTCTTGCGCGGACGCGGAGGTGCAGATCGTCGGCTTCGTGCCGATCCCGCTGTTGTCGGTCGCCGCCTTCACAATGATTCTGGTGTTGCTGTGGGTGTCGATGAAGGAGGTCAAAACATGAACAAGAAGTGGCTTGTCGTTGCCACCGTAGCGGTGGTCGTGCTGGCCTTCGCGGGCGGTGCCCTGGTAATCAAGGATCGCTCCGCGCAAGAAGTGAAGCAGCTTGCGCAGAACAACAATGAAGCGCTGGTGCGCCCGCACGCGCCGGTGTTCGGCAATCCAGCGGCCAAGGTCACGATCGTCGAGTTCTTCGACCCGTCGTGCGAGACCTGTCGGGCCTTCTACCCGTTGGTCAAACGCATCGTCAACGCGAGCTTCGGGCAAGTGCGGCTGGTGGTGCGCTACGCGCCGCTGCACAAGGGTTCCGACACGGCCATCCAGATCCTGGAAGCGGCCCGCCTGCAGGGCAAATACTGGGAGGCGCTGGAGCGCGCGCTGGTCGATCAGCCCCGCTGGGCGGCGCACCACAACCCGCAGCCGGCGCTGATCTGGGACTCGCTGACCGATCTTGGTCTCGATATGGCGAAGGCCCGTGCCGACGCCGCCAGCCCGGCCATCGCGCAGGCACTGCGCCAGGACATCGCTGACATGCAGGCCTTGCAGGTCAAGCAAACGCCGGGCTTCTTCGTCAACGGCACGCCGCTGCGCGACTTTGGCGAGGCGCAGTTGAAGGCCCTGGTCGATCAGGAGGTCGCCAAGGCCAAGGTCCCGTAGCGAAGACGCGGTTCGGTCTGCATCCCGGCGTGGGCGGCGCGGGCGTGCAGAGCTGGCAAGACCGATGTCGCCCCGCATCGTGCCCGTCGATACGACACTGTCCGAAGCCAAGCGCGACAAGGCTGCAGCGAATCCGGCCACCGCGATTGCCATGCTGGAGCAGGACGTGTGTGTGCAACGTGTCGAGCGCGACACGAGACAATGAGCCGTCCGGCGGCCCCGGGTCGCCGCCCTCCCGATCCACCGAGTCCACGCCGATGCAATCCAAGCCAAACGTGTTCGAACGTCTTCTTGAGTCGGCGATCTTCTCCAGCCGCTGGCTGCTCGCGCCCTTCTTCCTCGGCCTGATCGTCGCCATGGTGGTGCTGCTGGTGAAGTTCGGCAAAGAGCTGACGCGGCTGCTGCTCGGCGTCTTCGGCTATGTTGAACACGACTCGGTGATCTCGATCCTGACCCTGGTCGACACCGCGCTGATCGCTGTGCTGCTGTTGATCATCGTCTTCAGCGGCTACGAGAACTTCGTCTCCAAGCTCAGTATCGGCGACCACGAGGACCGCCCCGCCTGGATGGGCAAGATCAGCTTCTCCGACCTGAAGATGAAGCTCATCGGCGCCATCATCGCGATCTCGGCGGTTGAACTGCTGAAGGCCTTTTTGGTCAGCACGCAGCTGACGGGCGAGCAGATCGGCTGGAAGATCGCCATCCACCTCACCTTCGTGGTCTCGGGTCTGCTGTTCGCGGCGTCGGACTGGATCAGTGACAGCCGCAAGTCGCATTGACTGTTCGGCTGGAAGCCCTGCAAAGTCGATGGGATGACGCCGGGGTTCTTCGTCAACGGCACGCCGTTGCGTGACTTCGGCGAAGCGTAGCTGCGGGCTAGCCCGAGCAAGAAATCAAGAAGGTGAAGGCTCCGTAGCGGAGGGCGTCGCAGAGACACCCGGCGCGGGCAGCACGGTGAAGCCGATCGAGGTGATGCCGCTGGCTGAACTTGCAAAGGGCCTGCCACCATGCATGCGGGCGATTGCAGCGACGATGGCCAGACCCAGGCCGTGGTTCTGATGTGCACCGCTGCGTGCGCGGTCGCCACGGAAGAAGCGATCAAACAACCGCGGCAAGTGCGACGGTTCGATGGTTGCCCCGTGATTGGCTACCGCCAACCGCACTTCGCCGCCCGTCAGGGCGTCGATCTCGATTCGGATCGTCGAGCCGCGGGCCGAGTAGCGCGTGGCATTGGCGACCAGGTTTGACAGCGCGCGTTGCAACAGCGGCAGATCAAACTCTCCGCCGGTGTCGCCGATGACCTCGACCCGGACTCCGGCATCGTCCAGCGCGGCGTCGTGATAGTCAGCCACCTGCCGAGCCACCCCGGCCAGGCTGGCCGTGGCCACACGCCGCGCCGAACTGCCTCGATCGGCCTGTGAGAGAAAGAGCATGTCCTGCACGATGCCGGCCACGCGCTGCAGTTCTTCCAGGTTCGACCCGAGCACCTCGCGCAGTTCTTCGGCACCGCGCGCCCTGCGCAGCGCCAGTTCGGTGCTGCTGATCAGGGTGGCGAGTGGCGTGCACAGCTCATGCGCCACATCGGCATTGAATCCTTCTAACTGCTCATAGGCCTGTGACAAGCGGCCGAGCAGTTCGTTGAACTGCGCAATCAAAGGTTCGAGTTCTTCGGCCTGGCCTGAGCCATCCAAACGCCGATGCAGCGTATCTGCCGCAAGCAGGCGTGTCTGCTCCACCAGTTCCCGCACGGGGCGCAGCCCCAGGCGCACCAGCACAAAGCCGCCCGCCGAGACCAACGCAGCGCCGCCCAGGGCAGCGGCCAGCAGCGTGAGTGCAAGCCGACGCAGCAATAGGCGGTCATCGCCCGTGTCCAGTGTCAGGACCGCGGTCAGCTTGTCCGGTGCGGTGGCCGGCGCGGCCACTTCGAAGCGGGCCACGCGCGCGCTACCGGGGGACGACGCGCCCACGGCGCGCTGGTAGAAGACGCTGCCATCGGGCCGCGCCAGCGACAAGGCCAGATCCTGGTGCCCGACGAAGAAGTCGTCGAGCTTGTGGGTCAACGTGCTGGCGTCGCCGCGCTGCGGCTCTTCGGTGAGCAAGTGCCGCACCTGCGTCTGCTTCTGCGTCAGCGCCTCGATCTGCCGCGCCTCGAGGTTCACCTGCGTGACGGCGTAGACCGCGACGCAGACCACGGAGAGTCCGGCCAGGCTCTGAAGCGCCAGCCATGTCGACAGACGCCGCCCGAGGGAGCCGACGCGGCTCCTGCTCATTGGGGCACCCTACGGCCTGCGGCCGGTCCCGCCAAGCGGGAGCATGAGCACCTGGGGCGGCCCGGCGTGCTCATTCCCCGCGCTCCTCCAGCACGTAACCCATGCCGCGCACCGTATGCAGCAGCGTGCGCTCGAAGGGCGCGTCGAGCTTGCCGCGCAACCTGCGTACCGCCACGTCGATGACATTGGTGGCGCTGTCGAAGTTGATGTCCCACACCTGCTCCGCAATCTCGGTGCGGGACAACACCTCGCCCTGGCGACGTAGCAGCAATGCCAGCAGGGTGAACTCCTTGGCTGTGAGGTCGAGCCTTCGGCCGGCCCGGGTGGCCTTGCGGCGCATCAGGTCCATCTCGAGGTCAGACAGACCCAGGACCGTGGCACCTTCAGCATCGCGCGCCGGCCGCGCGCGGCGCAGCAGAACCTGGATTCGGGCCACCAGTTCGGAGAACGCGAACGGCTTGACGAGATAGTCGTCTGCACCCCCTTGCAGACCCTTGACACGGTCCTCGACCCGGATGCGCGCCGTGAGCATCAGCACAGGCGTTTGCTTGCTCTGGCGCAGGGCAGCCAGCAAGCCCAGCCCGTCGATGCCGGGCAGCATGCCGTCCAGCACGAGCAGGTCGTAGTCAGCCTCCATCGCCAGGTGCAGACCGTCGACGCCGTTGTGCGCCACGTCCACGACGTAGCCTTCTTCGGTCAGCCCCTTGCGCAGGTATTCGGCAAGCTTCACCTCGTCTTCGATCACCAACAGTCTCATGCCGTTGAAGCCCTCATTTGGCGACCCCAGCAAGTGACCGACTTGTCATCTGCTGGACCGAGTCTTGTTGGAGGCTGGTTTCTAAAGTCATGGTCATGCCATCAGGCATGCCGCGACGCAGGGTCGACGGCCACTTCTTCAAGGAACCTGGACCATGAACTTCCGTAACCACGTTGCTATGCCTCTCATCGCCCTGGCGCTGACACTGCCGGTGCTGGTGCAGGCCAACTCGGTGTACCACCCGGCATCTGGCGAGATCGGGTTCACCGAGCACCCCGACCACTGGAAGAGCACCAGGACGCGCGCCCAGGTCCTCGCCGAGGTCGATGCCGCGCGGAAAGACGGCACCCTGGTGCTGATCCAGCGCGGGGCACCGCTTCCGCAAAAGTCCACCGGTCCCGCGAAGACCCGCCAGCAGGTGATCGACGAGATGCTCAACGAGCCCGCCGATGCCCGCCGCGCGCGCCTGGCGCTTCAGACCGGCGGTTGACACCCTGTCATTCCTCACCGCTCGCGCGGGCCACCAGACTCTGGTGGCCCGCGCTTGCCTTTAGCTTTGCCCGCGGCAGCCCGGCGCCCGGCTGCCAATCTCACGCTCAACGACTGACTGTAGGCAGGCTTGGGCGGGATCTTGGGCGGCGGATGCGCCCGCCGCCATCGTTTCCACAAGGCGAACAGCACAAGGGCGACGAGCACGACGGCAATCCAGATCCACAGCATGAACTGCGCGATGTCCGCATCCGGAATCCGCTTTTGCATGGCGGGCCGTCAAATCAGCCGATATCGGCCACCAGGCGCAACCCCAGAGCGCGCGCACGCGATTCCGCTGGGTCCCCGATTTCCAATCGGTAGCTGCTGCCCCACGACCAGACCGAACCGATCAGTTCGATGAACATCACCTCACCCGCCTTACCGGTGACGTCGAGGGTCGTGCTGCCTTCGTCCCAGTCTGCAGCCAGCGTGTGTGAGCCTGGTTTGAGCCGCAACCGCACGAACGACTCAGGCACCGTCGCGATGACCGAACCAAGGTCGGGTGTGAGCCGAACGACGTTCCTGGCATCCCCCCAGCGCTTGCGCACAACATAGACCGTCAGCCTGTCTGGCGCGGCTTCAAACCGCTTTGCCGCCGTCTCGACCTGCTCCGAGGGGATGGGCGCGGTCGTGCAGGTGAGCTTGCGGCTGTACGACTTGCCGGTCGCAAAGCAGTAGGTGCCGTCCGCGTTGGCCGGGCGCATCGGTTTGGTCATGCAGCCCGCGAGTGGGACCAGCCCGACTGCCGCCAGGCCGATCAACAGGGTTCTGCGTTGGGGAAGTCTGGAGTGGTCCATGGCGGTGTTCCCTACTTGATGGTGAAACGCACAGTGCCGGCGGGCTTGCCGCCGATGGTGACGGCGGCGACGGCCTTGGTGCCCGGCCCGACCTTGAAGCTGCCAGTGGCTTCCAACTTGTCGCCCGCCGGCTTCAGTTCAACCTCCTGCTTCTCGGTGCCGTTCAGCAAGGTCAGCTTGGCGCTGGCCTTGCTCACGTCGGCGGGCTTGCCGTGGTCGCGCAGGTGCAGCTGGATGGCGGCGGGCTTGGCCACCAGTTCGTAGTCCATGTCCTTGACCTCGACGACCACGCCGCCGTGCATGGGCTTGTGCTCGTGGCTGTGGTCGCCGGCGGCAAGAGCCGAACCGGCCAGGGTCAGTGCCAGGGCGGCGAGGAGGGCTTGCTTTTTCATGAGAGTCCTTTCAAGAGATCACGTTGGTGAAAAGGAGGTGGCGGGCGAGCCCGCCACCGGAGGAATCAAAGAGCCTCGGCGTCCTTGCTGTCCATCAGCGCTGCAGCAGGTTTGCGGCCGAAGAGCCAGAACATCGCGGGTGTGAGGAAGGTGTCGAGCAAGGTCGAGCTGATCAGGCCGGAGAAGATCACCACGGCCACCGGGTGCAGCACCTCGGTGCCGGGCTGTTCGGCCTCGAACAGCAGCGGCGCCAGCGCGAAGGCCGTCACCAACGCCGTCATCAGCACCGGGCTCAGCCGTTCCAGCGAGCCACGCAGGATCATCTTGTGGTCGAAGTTCTCACCCTCGAAGCGCATCAGGTTGATGTAGTGGCTGACCTTCAGGATGCCGTTGCGCACCGAGATGCCCGCCAGGGTGATGAAGCCCACCAGCGCGGCCACGCTCAGTGGTTGGCCCGAGAGCCACAAACCCAGCACCGCACCGACCAGCGCCAAAGGAATGTTCACCATGATCAGCGCCGCCAGCACACTGGACTTGTAGCGGCTGTAGAGCACCACGAACATCAGCGTCAGCGACACGATGCTGAGCAGGCCGACCAGGCGCGAGGCTTCCTCCTGCGCCTTGAACTGGCCGCCCAGGGTGATGAAGTAGCCCTCGGGCAGCTTCGTCTCGGCCACCACCTTGCGGATGTCGGCCACGATCTCCGACAAGGCCCGCCCCGACGCATTGGCCGACAGCACGATTCGCCGCTTGCCGTCGTCGCGGCTGATCTGGTTCGGACCGTCGCCGTCTTCGATGGTCGCGATCTTCGACAGCGGGATGCGGCCGTTCGGCGTCTCGATCAGGATCTGGCCTAGACCTTCCACCGAGCGCGCCGACTCCGGCAGCCGTACCACCAGCGCGAACCGACGGCTGCCCTCGACGATCTGCGTGATCTTCTCGCCCTCCACCAGGTTCTGCAGCGTGGTCAGCACCTGGGGCGCGGGCACGCCGTACTGGGCCGCGGCAGCGTAGTCCACACGCACCTTGATCTGCGGCGCCAGCACCTGCTTTTCGATCTGCAGATCGGCGATGCCAGGGATGGCGGCCAGCTTCGCACGCAGCACGTCGGCCTGACCGCGCAGTGCGTCCAGGTCCTCGCCGAAGATCTTGATGGCGATCTGCGACCGCACGCCCGAGAGCATGTGGTCGATGCGGTGCGAGATCGGCTGGCCGATCTCCAGCGCGGCCGGCAGGTTGATCAGCCGCGCGCGGATGTCGGCCTTGATCTCGTCCATCGTGCGCGTCAACTGGGCGGTGGGTTTCAGGCCCACATCGAGTTCGCTGACGTGCACGCCCTCGGCGTGTTCGTCCAGTTCGGCGCGGCCGCTGCGCCGGCCGACGTGCGTGACCTCGGGCACCTGGCTCACCAGCACCTCGGCCTGACGCGCCAGCGCCGAGGTTTCGGCCAGCGTGACACCAGGATTCAGGCGCAGGCCGATGAGCAGCGTGCCTTCATTGAAGGGCGGTAGGAAGGTGGTCGGAAAGAAGGGCACGGCGGCAGCCGCCACTACCACCGCCACGCCGGCTGCGGCCATCGCCGCCTTCGGCGCGTTCAGCACGGACTGCAGAGACGACTGGTAGGCCGACTTCAGCCAGCGCAGCACTTTCGTGTCGCCATGGTCCAGGTTCTTCATCCGCGGCAGCAGGTAGAAGCTGAGCACCGGCGTCACCGTGACCGAGACGATCAGCGAGGCCAGCGTCGACACGATGAACGCGATGCCCAGAGGAACGAACAGCTTGCCTTCCAGCCCCGGCAGCGCGAACAGCGGGATGAAGACCAGCACGATGATCACCGTGGCGTACAGGATCGCCGAGCGCACTTCCATCGTGGCGTGCGCCACCACTTCCAGCGGATTGAGGCGGTGCTCGGGATGTTTGGCCCGGTCTTCCTTCAGCCGCCGCAGCACGTTCTCGACACCCACCACGGCGTCATCGACCAGGCCGCCGATGGCGATGGCCAGGCCACCCAGCGTCATCGTGTTGATCGACAGCCCGAAGTAGCGGAACACCAGCGCGGTGATGAAGATCGACACCGGAATCGCGGTCAACGCAATGATGGTGGGCCGCAGCGTGCCGAGAAAGAAGAACAGGATCACCGCCACGAACACCGAGGCACCGATCAGCTTGCCTTGCAGCGTGGTGATCGAGGCCTCGATGAAGCTGGCCTGGCGGAAGGTGACCTTGGGCTCCTGCATGCCGGCGGGCAAGGAAGTCTTCAATCCCGCCAAGGCTTCCTCGATGTTCCGCGTCAGCGCGATGGTGTCGGCCGAAGGCTGCTTCTGGATGCCCAGGATGACAGCCGGCTGGCCCTCGTAACCGGCATCGCCGCGCTTGTTGGCCGCAGCGAAAGTCACCTCGGCGATCTGGCGCATGAGGATCGGTTGGCCCGCCTTGGAGGTCAGGGCCAGGTTCTTCAGATCGTCCAGCAGCGAGGTGCGGCCCAGGTTGCGGATCAGGTACTCACGCCCGTTCAGCTCCAGGAAGCCGCCCGAGGTGTTGCTGGAGTAGCCCTTCAACGCCGCTTCCAGTTGCTCGTGCGTGATGCCGAGTTCGGCCATGCGCACGGTGTTGGGTTGCACCTGGAACTGCCGCACCTCGCCGCCGATGGGGATGACCTGCGCCACGCCCTGTACCGACAGCAGGCGAGGGCGCAACACCCAGTCGGCGTACTCGCGCACGGCCATCGCACTGATCTTCGTGGTGTCCACGGGGATCGCGATCTGCATGATCTCGCCCATGATCGAGCTGATCGGGCCCATGCGGGGCAGCACGCCTTCGGCAATGCCTTCCTCCATCGCCGCGAGTCGCTCGCTGACGAGCTGGCGGGCGCGGAAGATGTCGGTGCTCCAGTCGAAGGTGACGTAGATGAAAGACAGGCCGGCCGACGAGGTGGAGCGAATCGTCTCCACGCCCGGCAGGCCGTTCATCGTGGTTTCCAGCGGAAAGGTGATGAGCTGTTCCACTTCCTCGGCGGCCATGCCACCGGCCTCGGTGATGATGGTCACCGTGGGCTTGTTGAGGTCGGGGAACACGTCCACCGGCGTGCGCGTCAGCGTGAACGCGCCATAGGCCATCAGCACGACGCTGGCGATGATCACCAGCAGCCGGTTGCCGAGGCTGTTGTCTAGGAGCCACTTGAACATGTCAGCGCACCTGGTTGATCAAGGTGGCGCCTTGGGTGGCGACCTTGTCGCCGGCCTTTAGGCCAGCGGTGACCGACACGCTGATGCCGTCCAGCGATTCGGTCGTCACCGTGCGGGCCTCGAACCGTTCCGGCGCGGTCTTGACCCAGACGATGGTCTGATTGGCCGGGTTCTTCATCAGCGAAGCGACCGGGACCGCCAGCCCCTTGACCTTCTCCTTGGTCTGCACGAAGACACGGACCGGCTGGCCGACGGCCAGGCTGTTGAGGGCAGCGCCCTGGGCGCGGAAACCCAGCGGCAGCGCCTGCTCGCGCAGGCTGCGCGCGGCACCGATGAACTCCAGCGGCACACGCTGGTTGCCGATGGCCAGCGTGGCGCTGCCCACATTGGCCGCCAGCGCCGGATCGAAGGCCAGGGCCTCGATGCGCAGGCGGCTCGGGTCGACGATCTCGAACAGCAGCTCGCGTGCATCCACCACCTGGCCCGCCACGACGTGGGCCGACGCGATGACGCCGGACACGGGCGCCACCAGGGCTTCACGCGTGGCCAGGCCGCCACCGATTGCGGCAATGCGCTCGGCCAGACTGGCGGATTCGCTTTCCGCCGCTTCGATGTCCTTGCGCGGCACGGTGTCCGCCAGTTCCTTCAGGCGGGCCACGCGCTTGTCGGCCAGCGACTTGGCCGCCCGCAGCTCGGCCAGCTGGGACGACTGGTTGGAGCGTTCAATGGGTGCAGCCGAGGGCACCACGTAGGCCAGCACCTCGCCCTTGCGCACCGTCTGGCCCGGGTTGGGCAGGCCACGCGGACCGGGCTCGATGCGCCCGGCATTCAGCGGTTGCACCTTCCCCCCGGCGTTCGGGTCCATCAGCACCTTGCCGGTGAGTTCCACCGAGCGCGGCAGCTCGGCGTCAACCGTGGCCATTGTGCGCACCCCCAGCTGACGCTGTGCCGGCTTGGGCAGGAACACACTGCCGTCGGGCAGGCGCTGCGGGCCATTGGCACTGGGTGCTGCACCGCCGTCGCCATGGTCATGGCCTTCGCCGGCCTGTGCCTGAGGCACCGCGGACAGCACCATCACGATGCTGGCGATGATGGCCAGCCGCGCGTTGGAAAGGATTAGGGCGCGCTTCATGCGACACCTCCGACACGGGTCTGGCGCGACGACAGCACGCGGCGGCCGACGGTCAGCAGGATCGCCAGCACG
>Ga0315904_10006681_pt1 | contig 15711 bp, 7 predicted proteins | sample LakEriMetagenome_6_FD_203529 | JGI IMG/M metagenome (GOLD analysis project Ga0315904, IMG submission 203529) | Freshwater fungal communities from buoy surface, Lake Erie, Ohio, United States - Buoy 12 MA120 | ecosystem: Environmental > Aquatic > Freshwater > Lake | place: USA: Lake Erie, Ohio... | reverse complement strand
TGCCGGAGGAGTCGCCTGACCCGAGGCCGACCTCATCCAGGGCGGCGCTGCCCCCATCCACAGCAGCACCAGCCACATCAAGAACCGGCCTGATCGCCCCTGCGCTTGAAACCGCAGGTCCGGCCATGCAACAACAGATCGTCCTGGAAGCAGCACGCCTCTCTCCGTCAAGGTGACTCGCTCCACAACAACACCCCATGACCGTACTCCAAACCGCTCCGGTTTGTCAGGTCATGCCGTCGCACCCGTGGGACACTCGGGCAGGACGAAATCGATTTCCGGGGATCTCGACTCCGGTGAACACTCCTGGCGGGGCCTTGGGGGACCTGGCCGACAGGCTCTCTGTTCGCCGGGTACGGGCATCACTTCCTGGGGGGCTGGGCCGCCTTGTTGGGGTCGGCCGGACGCTGCGGCAGCCGGCGCGGTTCCTTGGTCATCCGGTCCAGCACCTCGGCAATCCCCCGTTCGAGCTGGGCGTCGCGTCCCGCCATCACCTCACGAGGTTCATTGACCACATCAATGTCGGGTGCGACCCCTTCCCCCTCGATGATGTACTCGCCAGTGGGTGAGTTGGTCGCCTGCAGGGGGACGAAGACCGTTCCCCCATCGAGCAGCGGCCCGATATTGCTGATTCCGACAACTCCCCCCCAGGTCCTCCGGCCAATCAGCGGACCCAGTCCCGCCTGGCGGAACCGATGCGGGAAGATGTCGCCATCCGAGGCCGAGACCTCGTTCACCAGGCACACCATGTGCCCGTGGAAGACCGTTCCGGGATAAGTCCCCGGATCATCATTCAGGCTGCCGAAGCGGGTTCCCAGCAGGCGGTTGTCGAGACGCTCGAGGATCATCTGGGAAATATTCCCGCCCCCATTCGAGCGGACATCAATGACGAGTCCTTCCTTGCGGACCTGCGGGTAGTACCACTTGATGAACTCGTAGATTCCGTCGGCACCCATGTCGGGAATGTGCAGATAGCCCACCCGCCCCTGCGTGGCCTGCGCCACCCGCTCGCGATTCCCCCGTACCCAGTCGAGATACAGCAGGTTTTCTTCGGCGAAGATCGGCCGGAAGGTCACCTGTCGGGGATTCGCCCCGTCCGCCTGCTTGCTGACGGTCAGCGTCACGAGTTGGGTCTTGTGACGGAGCAACCGGTAGGGACTGTCGTTCCCCTTCAGCTCCTGGCCATCGATTGCCAGCACGTAGTCTCCTTCGGCAATGTCGACCCCCACTTCGGTGAGGGGAGACCGGTATTTCTCCTCTTCGTTTTCCCCCCGCAGGATCTTCGCGACGCGGTAGCGCTGCGCGGCGGGATCGAGGGTGAAACGGGCCCCGGGCAGTCCGACGCGGGCCCGTTCGGGAAGGTCAAAGTCTCCCCCCTCGATGTAACAGTGCCCGGCGTTCAGCTCGCCAATCATCTCTCCCAGGATGTAGTTCAGGTCCGAGCGGTGTGCGACATGGGGCAACAGCTTGCGGTAGCGGTCGCCAATCGCCTTCCAGTCGTAACCGTGCATGTTCCGCACATAGAAGAAGTCGCGATACCGGCGCCAGACTTCGTCGAAGATGGCGGCATACTCGTCGGCCGGCACCCGGTCGGAGGCGAGATCTTTCGTCGAGACCGTTTTCTTCTCGGCCCCCTTGGGGCGGGCGTCGATCAGTGTGAAGGTGTTGCCCGTCCGGGCGAGCACTTTCGCGCCATCGGCCGAGACGGCGTAGCCACCGGCATCTTCAAGCAGCGTCGAGGCCTCGCGCTTGGCGAGATCGAAGATCTGCAGCTTCGTCTTGAGTCCGCTTTCGCGACCGTAATAGCGGGCTCCCGAGACCGAGTAGAGCAGGTGTCCCCGCGTGGCAATCAGTCCCGCGATGTTGTCGGCCTCGACGGGAATCCGCATCACCCGCTGGTCGAGCCCTTCGAAGTCGATCACCAGGGGAGGACGATCGGCGGCTGGTGCCTCGGCCGCCTTCGCGTCGGGTTTGGCCTCCGGTTTCGCTCCCCCCGCAACCTGGACTTCATCACTCTCGGGAGGAAACAGCGGCTTCACATCTTTGCGCAGTGCCAGTGCGAAGATTCCTGTGCCGCGGTTCCCGGCATAGTTCCATTCGAGGGAACTGAGCTGCGGAGCGAACTGCCGGCGGGAGAGGAAAAACAGGTAGTCTCCCTTCGGATCCCAGGCCGGATTGCTGACATCAAAGTTCTCGCTGGTCACCCGCCGCAGTTGGCGGTCCGACAGCGAATAGAGAAACAGCGAATCGAGTTCGCTGGGGTTCGACAGCCGCAGGGCAAGATGCCCGCTGCAGGGAGACCATTCGTAGTCCTGCAGCAGCCCCCGGCGTTCGTCGGCGACCTGCAGCAGGGTCTTGTCAGCCAGGTTCAGCAGGTGCAGCCGGCCGAACTTGTCCGAGAACGACAGCCGTTTGCCATCGGGAGACCACTTGAGGGCGAACAGCATGCTTTCCAGCCCGGCGGTCACCGCTTCGGCAGGTCCCGATCCATCCTGGGGGACCACATACACCTGCTCTTCACCACTCTTGTCGGAGATGAAGGCGATCTTCGAGCCGTCGGGGCTCCATGCGGCGGCGCGGTCGTGGGCCCGGCTGCTGTTGGTCAGGTTGCGGGTCAGCCCCTTCTCGATCGGTGCCGAGAAGACATCTCCCCGGGCCACAAACAGGGCCCGTTCCCCCTTCGGACTCAGGTCGAACGACTCAATGAACTTGTCGACCGCAATCCGCGACGGCCGCTTGTCGAGGCCGTCGTCCGGAACCTGCACCTGCAGCCGGCGTTCCTGCCCGGTGGTCGTATCGAAGACGGCCAGTTCCCCCAGCAGTTCGTAGACGATCCAGCGGCGATTGTCGGAACTGGCCCACCGCACGTCGGCGTCAGTCGAGAGGGTCGCCTGCCTGACCTCTTCGGTGGCGAGATCGAACGAGAACAGGTTGAGGGTTCCGGTACGATCCGAGACAAACCAGATCTTGTCCCCAATCCACATGGGATCCCGCTCGGTCTGCCGGCTGTGGGCCACCGGACGCAGTGCCAGGCTCTGCAGGTCGGCCACAAACAGATCCTGCGCCCATCCCCCCTCGTAACGCTTCCAGGTGCGGAAGTCGCGGAACAGCGGCGAGTAGATCACCTTCTGTCCGTCGGGAGAGAAATCACCGGCACCGGCCGTCGGCAGGGGAAGAGCCACCGGCAGCCCCCCGGCGACATTCACCGTGTACAGGGTGGTCTCGACTTTTCCGCCGTCGGCATCCTGAAGTGAACGGAACAGGATCTTTTGACCGTCGGGAGACCAGCCATAGACCTGGTTGTCATAGCCGCCACGCGGCTTGAGCGGGCCCCGGGCCGGGTACCAGGTGAGCTGTCGTGGTTCACCGCCGGCAGCCGGCATGACGTACACCTGCTCGTCGCCGTCGTACTGCCCGGTGAAGGCAATCCACTGTCCGTCGGGAGAGAACTTGGGGAACAGTTCCTGGCCGGGATGGGCGGTCAACCGCGTGGCCACCCCCCCCTCGGCGGAACAGGTCCAGAGATTTCCCGAGTGGCAAAAGACAATGCGCCCTTCATGAATGTCGGGAAACCGCAACAGCAGTGTCTGGGCTCCGACTGGTGCCGGGGCCATCCCCGCGAACCAGCCCGCCGCCACCAGCAGCAACCACCCACCCATCCAACGACGCCGCATGACATTCACCTTGGCAAGAACCTGCATCCGACCACTGGAAAAATCGTAAGGGGCAGGGGAGGGGGCGTGCAAACGGCTCGCATTCCCCGATCCGAAAGAGTGTTTCGCCGGCCCCCCGCCGCTGCCGCGAGGGGCCTTCGCGATGTCCCAAGATCGTTTCTGGCAATTCCCTATCCGGATGGTTTCAAGGGAGGCGGTTTCCCGGGAAAACAAGTGCGAAACACAAGGTGATCGAAACGAGCGGATGGGAATCGGGTACGGACCGGCGACCCACCAGACCGGGCCAGACGAAGCCCGGTTTCGGACTCGTCGCTCAATTCCGTTCCATCCCCAGGGCCTGCAATTCGGCGGCATCGCGATAATGGCCCGCCTGCTGCAGCAACTCGACATGGGTTCCCTGCTGGACCAGCCGACCATGATCGAAGACCAGCACCAGGTCGGCCCGCCGCAGCGTGCTCAGGCGATGGGCCACGACGAAGGTGGTCCGTCCTTCCATCGCCCGTTCCATGGCGGTGAGAATCTCCTGCTCGGTCTCGGGGTCGATGGCGGCCGCCGGGTCATCCAGCAGCAGGATCCGCGGATCGAGCACGAGGGCCCGTGCAATTGCCAGCCTTTGCCTTTGCCCTCCCGAGAGGTCCATCCCCCATTCCCCCAGCAGGGTGTCGTAGCCCTGGGGCAACTTCTCGATGAACTCGTGTGCGCAGGCGATGCGGGCCGCCTGCTCGATCTCGGCCTGCGTCGCGTACGGCCGCCCGAAGGCGATGTTCATCGCGATCGAATTGCTGAACAGGAAACTCTCCTGGAAGACGATCCCGACCTGTCGCCGCAGTTCATCCACCACGAGGTCGCGGACGTCGATCCCGTCAATCTTCACCCGCCCCGCCGTCGGATCGTAAAACCGCGGGATCAGGGAGAGCAGGGTGCTTTTCCCGGCACCGGTCTCGCCCAGGATGGCGACGCGCTGGCCGGGTTCAACCCGGAAGGAGACCTCCTGCAACACGGGAAGATCGGCGGAGTACCCGAATGTGACGTGGTCGAATTCCACACGCCCGGTCAGACGGGGATGTGACACCGCTGTCGGCCGGGTCTCGATCTGCACCGGGGCATCGAGCACCTCGAACACCCGGCGGGCACCACTCAGGCTCTGCTGGATACTGTTGGTGATGTTGGTGAGATTGGCGACCTGGTTGGCGAACTGGGTCAGCAGACCGGCAAAGACCACCAGGCCCGTCCCAAGTGGAAGACGGTCCTGCGTCACCAGGTAGCCCCCGTAGATCAGCAGTACCACCACGTTGAACTGTGTCAGAAAGCCAATCAGCGGCGTGAAGATGCTGACCCGCCAGAAGATGCTCTGCTGCTGTGCTTCCACCGCCTGGACAGCCTGGGCGAACTTGTCGATCTCTTCCGGTTCGCGGCCGAATCCCTTCACCACCTGGACCCCCTGCACGTTCTCGGCCAGGGTCAGCACCATCTGGTCGGCCAGATCGCGCACGCGGTCGTACATCGGCCGGACGGTCCGCGAAAAGAGGACAGTCGCCCCAATCAACAGGGGGGTGGTCCCCAGGCAGGCCAGGGTCACCCCCACATCGATTCGCAGCATGTAGGCCAGGTAACTGACCAGCGAGAGAATCAGCAGTGCCAGCTGGATGATCACCCCGTCGATAAACGCCCGCACCGACTGCACGTCGCTGGTCACGCGGTTCATGATGCTGCCGGTGGTGTTGCAGTCGAAAAAGTGAAAGCTCAGCCGTTGCAGCTTGTCGTACACCCGGGCCCGCAGGTCAACCACGATCTGCTCGTGAACCAGCCGGCCCGACGCCACGGCATAGATGTAGTTCAGCCACCCGCGCACCAGGGCAAACAGCAGGATCAACCCCGCGGCCAGTCCCACCTCGGCCATCGGAGACCAGTCCGCCGATGGCCGCCAGCCCAGCGGCCAGGCCGCCGGATGGGGACTCGCCTGCGCGTGGTACAGCACGGCATCGATCCCGACTCCTGTCAGCCCCAGTCCCGACAGGCCGGTCACCAGCAGCAATCCCTGCAGGGCCAGCAGCCCCAGGCAACCCCGGCGGTACTGCCATCCCAGGCCCAGCATCCGCTTCAGCAGTTGGGCGTTCGACAGATCGAGCGGGGGGGGAGTGTCCCCAACGCCGGGCTCGGCAACCGCGGTCCCACTCAACGGGCACCTCCGGCTCGCTCCCCGGCGTGGTGTTCGAGGCTGGTGATGACCTCTGCCGCCACGTCGATGCCCGTCACCCGCTTCAGCGCCTGCCAACCCGGAACGCCGTTCACCTCGATCACGTAGCCCGGGCCCCGCTGGTCGTACAGCAGGTCGACACCGGCAATCCGCGCACCGACAGCCGCTGTGGCCCGCAGGGCCCAGTCACACTGCTCGGCGGTCAATTCGACTGGCTCGGCAATCGCCGAGCGCGAGACATTCGTCCGGAAATCGTCCGGATTCCGCCGTCGCATGCCCCCCAGGACCCGGCCATCGAGGACCAGCACGCGCACGTCGAAACCGGCGTGCGGAACAAACTGCTGCAGGTACAGCACCGCCTGCAGCCGTTCGAGCGTGCGGAAAACCCGGACGGCGAGATCGGGATCGGACACCCGCACGATCCCCCGCCCTTCCGAGCCGAAGAGCGGCTTGACGACCACGTCTCCTCCCAGCTGTTCGAAGGCGGCGAGGGCGCTCTCGGCGGTTTCGCAAACGGCGGTGGGGGGGACCGGCAGTCCCGCCTCCTGCAGCCGCGCGGTCGTGAGGAACTTGTCCACCGCGCATTCGACCGACTTCGCCGGATTGACCACCTGCACTCCGCGGCGTTCCAGCCGGGCCAGCAGATTCATCCGGAAGACCACCTGCTCAAGCGAGCCGGGGGGCATTGTCCGGACCAGGACGGCATCGACATCGAGGGGCCCCCACTCGGGGTGCGACACCCCTTCGCTCCCCCCGGCGACAAGTGCTGCCAGGCCCGAGAACGGGAGTCCCAGCACGGTGTGCCCGCGCTCGTGGGCGGCCCGTTCGAGGTCACGCCGATACCAGCTGTCCGGGTTTGACAGGATCGCCAGCCGCATCACTCACCACAAAACGAGTGCCGCAGCACTTCGGGCATCACCTTCCCAAAGCGGTGCACATGCCCGGTGTCGAGGTTCTGGAACACAATCTCGGCCGGGCTGAAGAGATGCGGATCAATCTTGTAAAAGTCGTTCCCGGCGGCGGCAAAGATCGCCAGGAAGGGACGTCCATGCGCCATCGAGGCCATGGCGGGAACCCGCGGGCCCATCTCGGCGATCGATTGGTCATCGCCCCGCACGTAGAGGGTGACCCGGCCCCCGTAGAGGATCGCATCATTCGTCCGGCCAATGCCGGTGAGATCGTCTTTCGCCACCGGGGCCAACGGTGCCGTGCCGGTCGCCGAGTGGATGCGCTTCACATCAAACCCGATTTCATGCAGCTTGTGCAGGGCGGTCTCGACGACCCGCGCGACGACCTGAACGCTTCCCGCCAGGCTCGCGGTGGGGGCCAGCAACAGTGTGATGGCCGAGGCGGGCAGTCCCGTTCGCTCGGCCAGGTACTGCAGCACCGCCTCATCCGGGATCTTGCGCCCCTCCAGCACGCCAATCGCCTGCGACGCAGACTCGCGATAATCGAGCTTCTGGAACAGTTCCTCGCGGGCGGCCATCGCCCGCATCGGACCGGAACCCATCGCGAAGAATTTTCCGACCGAGATCTGCCATCCCGCGTACTGGCTCAGCAGGCAGGCAGCCACGGGGTGATCGGTGGAGACCTGCAGGTGAGGCCAGCCGCTGCCCGCGATCTCTCCCGGAATGATGCTGATCTCGGCCAGACCGGCCGTACAGATCCGGGCGAGGGTGAGTCCAGCGGCGAGGCCCCCCTCGGCCTGCAGTCCGCAGTCGATCCAGCGACCCCCTCCCGCGATCGAATGGGCCGCGACCTTCAGCAGGTCGGGGGACTCCAGCAGTTGATCGACGAGGTGAGCGGCCCGGGCATTGAGTTGCTGATTCATTTCGCGACCGGCTTTGCAGGCCGGGCATCCTTGGGGAGGGGCAGATTGCGATACCGCAGCCGAATCGGCCCCTGGCAGCATTCGCAGTCTTTGATCTCGTACATCGGGATCGAGCAGACGTCGCACCAGTAGTCGACGACTGCCCGCTTTCCCTTGTCATCTTTCAGGTAGATCGACAGCACGCTGACCCAGGGAACCCCCGGGCGGCGGTTGACCACCAGTTCGACCGGGCGGTCACGCAGGCGTTCGTCCTGGAAGAAGGCCCGGCCACGCCAGTCGGGGACCAGCGGCACAATCTCGCCGTCGGTCGTGTAAAGGACCGCCGTCTGGGCGATTTCTTCGGCGTAGCTCTTCACCCCCCGCCGGCGAAACGCCTCGGGAAGCAACACCACTTCCCCCGTGTAGAGAACCTTCTCCACCCCCTCCTGCGAGTTGGTCTCGGAGGCTCCTGAGGCTGGTTTGCCAGCCTCTGCCGCTGGAGGCGACCCCGTGGGGGCCGGTGGTTTGGCAGTCACCTCTTCGGACGGAGCGGGTGTGGTTTCCTGAGCCAGCAGCGCCGGGGAGGGATGTCTCAGCCCGAGCGTCACGCTGCTGAGCAGACCGGTGAGGGTCAGCAGCAGGCCGAGAAGGGCGGGGCGCGAGTGAGAGCGGGAGCCTGTGGTCACGGACTAGCCTTCGCTCTTCCCCTGGACCACGACCTTGACCGGGACAGCCGAAGATTCTTCGCCCGATTTGCCGGTCAGTGAGCCTTCAAAAATCGTCAGCTTCTTTTCTTCGTCGGCCACCACACTGGGCTTGTCGACTGCCTTTTCGGGAGGAGGGGTCAGCAGGTAGATGGCGGGATGGGTGGTGCCCGACGCACCGGCACTGAGCTTGAAGAGTTTCTTCAGGTCGTCGACGCGGGCCGCCTTCTGGTCTTTTTCGGGAGGACAGCCGACGAGGAAGTCGCGGATGTCACTCGTTCCCAGGTGGTTCCCGTCATCCGGCTGCAGTCCGTACCGCAGGGTGTACAGGCCGGGCTTCAGGGGCTGACCTCGGAAATCTGACGGTTTGCTCCCGTCGGGATAGCGAATCGCCCCGACGAGCTGACCGAGCTGGAACGGGTACTTGACCCGCAGGGTCGGCTTGAACTTCGGCTTCAGCGGCGCTTCTTTGGCCAGCCAGATGTCGCAGATGACGCCGGCGTCATCACTCACCCGAAACCCCGAAGGCTGCAGCGCCCCGGTCACTTCTTCCGAGAGTCCCTGGGGAGCCTCGGCGAGCGGTTCAACTTTTTTCTCGGCTCGCACCGGCACGGCGGCCAGCAGGCAGAACAGCAGACCCAGCACGACAGAACGCATGCCTAGAGACCTCGTTGGCGGCGGGGAGGAGGGGGATGAAGCGGGCCGACGGTTCCCCGCAGGAACCCCCGGTCAGCGGCAGGACTTGGCCCAGGGCACGTACGCCCGAACCCAGTCGATTGATTTTATGGCGGGGGGATGGGAATGACTACTGTCTGAACATCGCCGGAAATCTTGACAGGATTGACGCAGGCCCAGTTCGCGCCGCGGCCCCGGATTTCTCGATGGCCCTCCCAAGTTCCTGAGAAACCGGTTCAATGGTCCGTGTCCCGTTCCGCGAAATCCCAGTCAATCGCGTCGTGATCGAATTGGCGAAATTGAGTGGGCGCGAAACACAATCCTCGCGATGTTGCAACCTGGAATGACCCGATGACGGGTGTCGCAGCGAACGCCGAAAGGCTGAGATCTTCACCTGGGATTGGACACGTCGTCACGCACGTCCGCGCGGCTCGATCGGACCCCGGGTAACCGCCATCAACCAGCACTCCGGGGAACGATCGACAGGCTGGGGACCACCGGTCGTGTTGCGCACCTGGTTCCTCACGTTCTGTCGGTGCCGATCAAAAGAAGCCCAGAAGGTCCGGGCCTGGGTCCGGACATTCTGGGCTTTCTCACCAGGAGAAGGTCCACCAGTGACATCGGTGGGGCGATGACCGGTCATGGCACGCTGGAGATGGACCAGCGTGCCGTCTGTGTGACCGGCGGTCGGTTGCTGCGTGCGACCCAGACAGCGCGACTACACCCCCGCCCGAACATCCCGACCCAGCAACTGCGGGTTGCTCGGCAGTTCGCTCGAACCCATCAGGTACTTGTCGACCCCGACGGCTGCCTCGCGCCCTTCCCAGATCGCCCACACGATCAGCGACTGGCCCCGACGAGTGTCACCGGAGGCGAAGACCCCCGGCACATTCGTCATGTAATCGTCGTCGGCCTTGACGTTGCCGCGCGGGTCGAGTTCCACCCCCAGCTGCTCGACAAGCCCGGCCTTCTGCGGGCCGAGGAAGCCCATCGCCAGCAGCACGAGGTCGGCCTTGATCGTGAAGTCGCTCCCCGGGATCTCTTTCATCACCGGACGGCCCCCCTCGAAGCCCCACTCCAGCCGGACGGCATGCAGCGTGTCGACCTTGCCATCCTTGCCGGTGAACTTCTTCGTCCCCACGCTCCAGTCGCGGTCTCCCCCCTCTTCATGGGCGCTCGAGGTGCGCAGGATCGTCGGCCAGTAGGGCCAGGGCATGGTCTCGTCCCGGCCTCCCGGAGGCTTCGGCAACAGTTCCAGTTGCACGACGTTTTCGGCCCCCTGCCGATGGGCTGTCCCCAGGCAGTCGGCACCGGTATCGCCACCGCCGATGATCACCACGTGCTTCCCCTTCGCCGAGATGAAGCCCGTTTCGGGAACCTCATCTCCCTCGCACTTGCGGTTCTGCAGGGGGAGGTAATCCATCGCGAAGTGAACCCCCTTCAGCTCGCGCCCCGGCACCGGCAGATCGCGCGGAATTGTCGCCCCCATGGCCAGCAGCACCACGTCGTAGTCGCGGCGCAACTGCTCGGCGGTGATGTCGACCCCGACATTGACCCCGGTCCGGAAGACGATCCCTTCCGCCTCCATGATCTTCAGCCGGCGGTCGAGGACTTTCTTTTCCATCTTGAACTCGGGAATCCCGTATCGCAGCAGACCGCCGATGCGGTCGGCCCGTTCGTAGACGGTCACCCAGTGCCCGGCCCGGTTCAACTGCTGTGCGGCCGCCAGTCCGGCCGGACCCGAACCGATCACCGCCACCTTCTTGCCGCTGCGCGAGGCGGGGGGCTCGGGAACGACCCAGCCTTCGGCAAACGCCTTTTCGATGATCGACTGCTCGATGTTCTTGATCGTCACCGGGGGAGCATTGATCCCCAGGACGCACGCCTCTTCGCACGGTGCCGGGCAGAGCCGACCGGTGAACTCGGGGAAGTTGTTCGTGGAGTGCAGGCGGCGAATCGCCTCCTTCCAGTTGTTGCGGTACACCAGGTCGTTCCAGTCGGGGATGATGTTCCCCAGCGGACAGCCGGTGTGGCAGAAGGGGACACCGCAGTCCATGCAGCGGGCACCCTGCTCAAGCAGCTTGAGCTCGGGGAACGGCTGGTAGACTTCCTGGTAGTCCTGGAGGCGGGTGGTGACTTCCCGGCGCTGGGGAGTCTCGCGCTGGAATTCCAAAAATCCGGAGGGCTTGCCCATGACAGGTATCCGTGGTCAGAAGTGAATGCGAATTGTGTGGTGATGCCGCAGCGCTCCGCCGGGCGGAGCACTGCGGAAGCGGGTTCGAATCAGTGGGCGGCGGCAACGGGAATCTGTGGGGCCTGGATCTTGCCGGACTCCAGCACCCGCCGGTAGTCGCGCGGGTAAACCTTCACAAACTTCGACTGCAGGGTGTTCCAGTTGTCGAGCACCCAGCGGGCCCGGTCGCTGCCGGTGACTGCCATGTGGTTCTTGAGCAGTTGCTGGACCGTCGTCACATCGCCCGGTTCCAGCCCCACGAGATCCACCATCTCCTGGTTGCACAGCTGTGCGAAGCCCTGCTGCTCGTCCAGGACGTAGGCGATTCCGCCGCTCATGCCGGCAGCGAAGTTCCGCCCGGTGGGGCCAATCACCACCACTCGGCCCCCCGTCATGTACTCGCAGCCGTGGTCACCCACCCCTTCAATCACCGCCATCGCCCCCGAGTTGCGAACGCAGAACCGCTCGCCCCCCTGGCCGCGAATGTACATCTCGCCGGCGGTGGCTCCGTAACCCGCCACGTTGCCGATGATGATGTTCCTTGAAGGTTCGAAGGTGGCGGTCTTCGGCGGGAAGACGGCGATCCGGCCCCCCGAGAGTCCCTTGCCGAAGTAGTCGTTCGCGTCCCCTTCGACGTGGAAGGTGATCCCGCGGGGGAGGAACGCGGCGAAGCTCTGGCCACACGAACCGTGGAACCGCACGGTGATCGTGTTGTCGGGGAGACCCGCACCGCCGTACTTCCTGGTCAGCCGGCTCCCCAGCATCGTTCCCGCCGTGCGGTTGATGTTGTGGATCGGCAACGAGAACTCGACCTTCTCGCCGCGGGCGAGGGCCGGCTCCGCCCGGCGGATCAGCTCGTTGTCGAGCGCGTCCTTGAGGCCGTGATCCTGCGACTCGACGCAATGCACCCTGGTCCCCGCGGGAACGTCGGGCCGATGCAGCAGCATCGTGAAGTCGAGTCCCTTCGCCTTCCAGTGATCAATCGCCTTCCGCGTGTCGAGCAGATCAACCCGCCCGACCATCTCGTTGACGGTGCGGAATCCGAGGCTCGCCATGATCTCGCGCAGTTCTTCGGCAAGGAACCGGAAGAAATTCACGACGTGCTCGGGCTTCCCGGCAAACCGCTGCCGCAGCACCGGGTCCTGGGTGGCGATCCCGACCGGACAGGTGTTGAGGTGGCAGACCCGCATCATGATGCAGCCTGCCGCCACCAGGGCGGCACTGGCTATGCCGAATTCCTCAGCCCCCAGCAATGCGGCGATCGCGATGTCGCGTCCCGACTTCAGTTGTCCGTCCGTCTGGACGATGATCCGGCTGCGCAGGTTGTGCACGACCAGTGTCTGGTGTGTCTCGGCCAGGCCGAGTTCCCAGGGAATGCCGGCGTGCTTGATCGAGGTGAGCGGGCTGGCCCCGGTTCCCCCCTCGTAGCCCGAGATCAGGACCACGTCCGATTTCCCCTTGGCCACACCGGCGGCCACGGTGCCGACCCCGACCTCCGACACCAGCTTCACGCAGACCCGCGCCTCGGGATTCGAGTTCTTCAGGTCGTGGATCAACTGGGCCAGGTCTTCGATCGAGTAGATGTCGTGGTGCGGCGGGGGAGAGATCAGCCCGACGCCCGGCGTGGAGTGCCGGACCTTGGCGATGTACTCGTCCACCTTGTGCCCGGGCAACTGACCCCCTTCGCCGGGCTTCGCCCCCTGGGCCATCTTGATCTGCAGCTCGTCGGCATTCACCAGGTACTCGCTGGTGACACCAAACCGCCCCGAGGCGACCTGCTTGATCGCACTGCGGCGGAGGTCGCCATTGGCATCGGGACGATAGCGAACCGAGTCTTCACCCCCTTCGCCGGTGTTGCTCTTCCCGCCAATGCGGTTCATGGCAATCGCCAGCGTCTCGTGGGCTTCGCGCGAGATCGACCCCAGCGACATGGCGCCCGTGGCGAACCGCCGCAGGATGCTTTCGACCGGTTCGACTTCCTCCAGCGGGACTGTCTGGGCCGGCTTGCGGAACTCCAGCAGCCCACGCAGGGTCGCCAGGTTCTTCTGCTGGTTGTTCACGAAGTCGGCATACCTGCGGTACGCCTCCCGGTTGTTCGACCGCACCGCGTGCTGCAGCTTGGCGACCATCTCGGGATTGACCATGTGGAACTCGCCGCGACGGCGCCACTGGTACTGGCCGCCGACGTCGAGGTCCAGCACCTCGGCCACCTCGATTCGGGGGAAGGCGACATGGTGCTGCCGTTCGACTTCGAGCGCCACATCGGCCAGCCCGATCCCCTGGATGCGGGTGGGAGTGCGGCTGAAGAACTCGTCGACAAACGCCTTGTTCAGCCCGACCGCCTCGAAGATCTGCGCGCCGCGGTAGCTGTGCAGCGTCGAGATCCCCATCTTCGACATGACCTTGAGGATCCCCTTGTTCAACCCCTTGATGTAGTTCTTCTCGGCGGTCTTCGCATCGACCTCCCCCTTGGCCCCCTTCAGCGGGGCCTGCTGGCACATCTGGGCGATCGTCTCGAAGGCCAGCCAGGGGTTCACCGCGCCGGCTCCAAACCCGAACAGCAGCGCGAAGTGGTGCACCTCGCGGGGCTCGCCCGATTCCACGATCAACCCGCAGCGGGTGCGGCTCCCCTCGCGGATCAGGTGATGATGCACCCCCGCGCACGCCAGCAACGCCGGGATCGGGGCATGCTTCGCATCGACCCCGCGGTCCGACAGGATCACCAGGGCCGCGCCACGCAGCACCGCCTCATGCGCCTCGCGGCGAATGCGGTCGAGGGCTGTCTGCAACCCCTTCGCGCCGGCGGCGACCTCGTACACCGTTGAGATCGTGTGGGCCCGAATCTTGCCCGTCGACGCCGCCCGAATCGACTCCAGGTCGGCATTCGTCAGGATCGGCTGCCGCAGCCGCAACTGGTGACAGTGGGCGGCCGTTTCCTGGAACAGGTCCTGTTCCGCTCCCAGCGTCGTCACCATCGAGGTCACGATCTCTTCGCGGATCGCATCGAGGGGAGGGTTCGTCACCTGGGCGAACAGCTGCTTGAAATAGTTGTAGAGCAACTGCGGCTTCTGCGAGAGAACCGCCAGAGGGGTGTCGTTCCCCATGGAACCGATCGGCTCTTCGCCGTTGGTCGCCATCGGGGTCAGCAGGATCCGCAGATCTTCCAGGGTGTAGCCAAACACCTGCTGGCGGGTCAGCAGCGACTTGAAGTCGAACGGCTGTGCCTCGCGGCGGGGCAGGTCTTCGAGCCGGACCTGCTGCTCCTTGAGCCACTGCCGGTACGGCTGACGCTTGACGAAGCTCGCCCGAATTTCGTCATCGGGAATGATCCGCTTCTGGGCTGTGTCGACCAGGAACATCTTGCCCGGCTGCAACCGCCCCTTCTCGAGCACGTTGGACGGATCGATCGGCAGCACGCCCGTCTCGGAGGCGAGCACGACATAGCCATCCTTGGTGACGGTGTAGCGCGAGGGACGCAGGCCGTTGCGGTCGAGCACGGCACCGATCACGGTCCCGTCGGTGAAGGCGATCGACGCGGGGCCGTCCCACGGTTCCATCAGCGAGGCGTGGTATTCGTAGAACGCCTTTTCGTCGTCGGGCATCGATTCGTGCCCGTCCCACGCGGCGGGAATCATCATGCGGATCGCATGCGGCAGGCTGCGACCGGTCGCCTGCAGCAGCTCAAGCGCGCAGTCAAAGCAGGCCGAGTCGGAGAGCCCCGACGGGATGATCGGGAAGAGCTTGGGAATGTCAGCCCCGAACTTGGGATGCTGGAACATCGTCTGCCGGGCCCGCATCCAGTTGACGTTCCCCTTCACGGTGTTGATTTCGCCGTTGTGGGCGATGAACCGGAACGGGTGCGCCAGGTCCCACGTCGGGAAGGTGTTGGTGCTGTACCGCTGGTGCACGAGGGCGATCGCCGATTCGAAATCGGGGTCGGCGAGATCCTTGTAATAGGTCGGAATCTGTGTCGCGAGCAGCAGCCCCTTGTAGATGATCGTCTTGGTCGAGAGGCTGGGGACGTAGAAGAACTTCCGCTGCACCAGGTCGCTGGTGGCGACTGCCTGCTCCATCCGCTTGCGGATGACGTAGAGCTTCCATTCGAGGGCGGCGGCATCGGGGGTGTCGGGACCCCGGCCGATGAAGATCTGGCGGACCGCCGGCTCGACTGCCCTCGCGGTCTCACCCAGCGAGCTGTTGTCGCGGGGGACATCGCGCCAGCCCAGCACGACCTGCCCCTCTTCTCGCACGATCGTCTCAAACAGCCGCTTGCAGGTGTCCCGTTCCTCGCGCAGGCTGGGGAGGAAAATCAGGCCGGTGCCGTATTCCCCCGGTTCGCCCGGCAGGGCGATGTTCGCGCTGGCGCACACCTTGGCATAGAAGCGGTGGGGAATCTGCGTGAGGATCCCGGCACCGTC
>Ga0315904_10006678_pt1 | contig 15718 bp, 15 predicted proteins | sample LakEriMetagenome_6_FD_203529 | JGI IMG/M metagenome (GOLD analysis project Ga0315904, IMG submission 203529) | Freshwater fungal communities from buoy surface, Lake Erie, Ohio, United States - Buoy 12 MA120 | ecosystem: Environmental > Aquatic > Freshwater > Lake | place: USA: Lake Erie, Ohio... | reverse complement strand
GCAACAACGGCGCTATCACCGCCGCCAATTTCATACTAGACCATATCTAATCATTCTTTGTGATTTAGAGTTTAAAATTTAAAGTTTCGACCACCGTGCCAGATTTCCTCTTCGACATCGGAAAAGTCCTTCTCGACTTTGATTTTGAATCTTCGCTCCGCAAGTTTCTTCCCGCTTCCCACCCTGACCCAGCTGGCGCACTCGATCAATTGCTCGCCCGCAAGGACGAGTTCGAAACCGGCCGGATCAGCACTGAAGATTATACGCGCTGGGCTCTCGAAACACTCGGCTCGGATGCCTCTCCCGAGATCTTCCACCACGCTTGGCGCAATATTTTCACCCCCAACCGGCCCATGTGGGAAACAATACGCATGCTTCACAACGCGGGACATCGCCTCATCCTTTTTTCAAACACCAATGCCATCCACTGCCCGTGGATTTTCGAGGCCTATCCGGAATTCTCCCTGTTCCACGGCGCAATCCTTTCCTATGAGGTCGGCTCTATCAAACCCCAGCAGGAAATCTACCGACACGCCATCGACAAATACGCGCTCACACCCGAAAACACGCTCTACATCGACGACCTCCCTGCCAACATCGCCATGGGACAACAATTCGGCTTTCAAACCCACACCTACCAACTCACCAATCATTCGGCTTTCGAACTCTGGCTCTCCAGTCATCCAAATCTTTCCCATGCTTAAAATCTCAGACCGTATCTTTTCGTCGCGCCTCTTTCTCGGAACCGGAAAATTCCCTTCCAACGAATCCATGCGTGATGCCCTTGCCGCATCGGGAACCGAAATTGTCACGGTTGCCCTCCGCCGCGCCGACCTGTCTGGAAAAAACGACCCCTTCGCCAATATCCTCGATTTTGTCGATCCCGAGAAATACCTCCTGCTTGCAAACACCAGCGGAGCCATGAACGCCGAAGAAGCCGTCCGACTCGCCAGGCTCGCCCATTCCGCCGGCCTCCCGAAATGGATCAAACTCGAGATCCATCCCGATCCCACCTACCTCCTTCCCGATCCCGTCGAAACCCTCAAAGCCGCAGAAATTTTAGTCAAAGAAGGTTTCACCGTCCTCCCCTACATCAACGCCGATCCCGTCCTCGCCAAGCGCCTCCAGGAATGCGGTTGCGCAACGGTCATGCCGCTCGGCTCCCCCATCGGTTCGAACAAAGGAATCACCACCCGTGAACAAATCGCCATCATCATCGCCCAAGCTATCGTCCCAGTCGTCGTCGATGCCGGAATCGGCGCACCTTCGCACGCAGCCGAAGCCATGGAGCTTGGTGCCGATGCCGTCCTTGTGAACACCGCCATCGCCATCGCCTCCAACCCGGAAAAAATGGCCATGGCTTTCAAACAAGCCGTCGAAGCCGGTCGCACCGCTTTCGAACTAGGTTTATCCGAAATTTCCCATACAGCGAACGCCACCTCTCCTCTCACTGCATTCCTAACAAAGTAAAAGAACATAGCGCCAAGTTCTTCGTAGGGACATCCTGTCCCTAATCCCATCTCCATGCAAATCAGAGCCTATCCAAACCGCGATTACTCATGCCACGCAGGACTTCAGCGGACCGAAGCCATCACGCTAACCATACCGCCGGCCAACCTGATGGACGGTCAGATCAGCGCCCTTCGTCATTGGGCTAAAGGCCGTACTAGAGGTGCAGCAACTAAAAGCACCAACACCCCTCGCCCCAGCCGAAGAATGGCGGAGGCGAATTAGTGAGATGAAATGAAGCGATCAGCCCAGTCTGCCGCAATCGCGGTCAGGCTGGGTTTTCAGGCAAGCGGTGCTCAATCCAGCCGGAGACTTTGTCATTACCGGTGGCTTCTAGCTCTCTGCGAGGCCAGATGTCTGTGAAATCAAAGCCCCACATCTGTGTCGCTACTCCGGCTTGTGAGCTTGTCACGATCTCCCATATTTCCCCGAGAAAGTTGACTAGGGTTCTGCCGCTGAAATCTTCATCCGCCACCTGAACCGCAAGCTCGCTAACGAACGCACGCACGCCCAGTATCATCATTCCAACGTGCTTGACGTCATTTCTGTCGGCCTGATCGATGGTCGCCGCATTTTCGATTTTCGCCTTCAACACCAAATGAGGCATCAAGACACGACCGAAGACTTCGTCAGTCTGTAAATCGATCGTTCTTCCTAGTTCCTTAAAATCGAGTCCTTTAACGGTATGGAGGACTTCGATGATCAGATCATTCCCAGATGGAGAAGGAACCACAATGCGCCCCAGAACTGGACTGCGCGGCTCGGATCTGGAGAGCTTTCCCTTAAAACGCTGATGGAGACGCTCCAAAAGTTCCCAAGTGCCTACCAGATCCAAATCTTTGCTGGTGAATGGAAGATACTTTGCCATCTCTCCAAACCCTTTGGACAAAAAATAGATAGCCCAGAGATTGACCGCATGACCACCAACAATCACCGGCGGCTCAGTGCCATCGGGAGGTAGAAGAACCTCCGCGAAATCGGCAACCTCTGTCTCGATCCGTTGCCTTGGCTCGGGATTCATTTGCCGTAGTAGCGTTCCATCGTCTCCCGCAGATTAAGGATGCGTATATTCGCATTGAGCGGAATCAGCGAGTTCTCCGCCTGAAGCTGCTCGGGCGTCACCTCGCCACGCGCCAGCCGCAGCTCGTCGCGTTTCCGCGCCCGCCGCTTGTCGCGTTGAAGCGCCTCAAAGCTGACTGTCCTGACTTTCATACCCGATACTTTATCCGCCGCATGCCATCGGGTCAAGCACACGCGCACCCTTTTCCACCGCATGACAGCCCACCCAGCACGACACGCCCAGCGCGGCACGGGCCACGACAAGACCGCCACGGACTCCCCAGAGAGGGATCACCGTGGCGGCCATCATTGGGGTCAGTCCCGAATGACCCCTTAAAGCCTCATTTTAAGGCTCTGCCCGGTGTCATTCTATTTGGCGCAATGCGGCATGGATCTATTTGAACGTTTTGCCTTTGCGGAGGGGGGGATTTAGTTAGTGTTTTTGACGTTGCGAGATATTTGCTTTTCACGCATAAACTTAACTCACAGTCATCCCATAGCCGCCTGAATGGCGGGTGGTGATGCTTGTAGTATGTGGGATTGAGGGCTTGTTTGGCGATTGTGTTTTTTGACTCTGTTTATTGTGGGGGTGGTTTCGCGGGGATCTTTGCCATGTGCTGTCCCATGGCTTTATGGCGAAAAGCCCGGTAGATACGTGCCTTCGCAACAACTTCGCATCCGCCAGCCGCCTCCCGCTGTCCCATAGGATCGCAGCAGAGCTGCAAGATCAATCCGATCCCACACCACGCCCCTGACCACTGCCAATAACCGCGAGAAGCTGTGCGCCCAGCCCGCCGCCTGGCCTTGCCAGCGCATCAGCACGTAGAGCAACAACGCCGCCCAAAGCTGCCAGCGGATCGCCTCCTTGCTGTGGCCGAGGAAGTCGCAGACTTGGAGGGTTTGCTTGAGCTGCTTGAAAAACACCTCGATGCCCCATCGCGCCTGATAGAGTGCGCCGACGCTCGATGCCGCCCATTGAGTGTTGTTGGTGATGAAAACCATGACGACTTCCTTGCCGTCAACCTCGACGAGCATTTCCACGCGCCGGAAGGTTTCGGGATACTGGCTTCGGCTTTTCTCGCCTTTAAGCAGGATGAGATCGTCGCGCAGGATTTTCCCTGTGGGCTTAGGCAGAAGCTTTTTTCTAACAGTGTAGGCCATGTTATCCTTGGCGCGGGTGACCCATTGGACGCCGCGCCGATGCAGAGCAAAGAGATGCTGGAAGTGGATGTAGGCTTTGTCAAAAAGGGCGATCTCTCCGTCACGGAGGTGGGCGCAGAGGGCGGGTGCGCGGGTGTCGTCGTGGTGGGAGGCTTCCTCGATGATGGCGCAGGAGGGCAAAAATGTCTGTAGGTTGAGTCGCAGGTGGAGCTTGGCGGCGGCCTTGCGACGGCGATGTTTCGCCCATGACATGCAGTTGGCCAGCAGAGCGATGGTGGAGGAGTCGATGGCGCTGACGGTTGCCTTAAAGCGGCGTGGCACTCCCTTGTAGCGCAGGCCAAAGCCGCCGGGTAGGGAGTTTTCGAGATGGTGGAGGGTTTTCCAGAAGAGTTCCTCCATCATCGAGCTGTCGCGAGTCTTGTTGGCATGGGAGAGAGTGTTGCGCGGCGGAGCGGTTGCACCGCGCAGGCTGCCGAGCCAACGGGAGTGGTTGCGAAGGGCATCGCAGACATCGTTAAGGCCGGTGGCGTGGGTGAGCTGGGCGAAAAGCAGGCTGACGACATGGCTCCAAGCGGAGAAGGTGCGCGCCTGTTTGTCTATGCCGTGCTTCTTGGCGAGGCTGGCGGTAAGGTGGGAAGGGATCAGCTTGCAAAGCTGAGTGAGGACGGGCAAGTTGGTTTTAGCTGGTTTGTGATTAATCATCCGGGCGATCCTGAGTGGGATCGCCCGCCAGCGAATCTAAAAAAAATCACGGTCTATGGGATGACTGTGAACTTAACTTTAAATTTTTCCCTGAAAACTGCGCCGTAGACATTTAGACTGAATGACCCCAGGAAATAAAAAATATGAACTCTCACCTATGCCGAACAGGTCTAGTTTAAGAGAGGAACATATTGAAAACGACTTCATCCGAAAACTGGTTAACCTCAAATACGAATATCGTCCCGACATCACGGACCGCGCCGCTTTGGAAAAGAACTTCCGCGTAAAGTTCGAGGCACTTAATCGCGTCAATCTCACCGATGGCGAGTTTGCCCGCCTGCTCGACGAACTAGTCACCCCCGATGTCTTCACCGCTGCCAAGACTCTCCGTCAGATCAATGCCTTCACCCGTGACGACGGCACACCCCTGAACTACACCCTCGTCAACATCAAGGACTGGTGCAAAAATACCTATGAGGTTATCAACCAACTCCGCATCAACACGGACTACAGCCACCACCGTTATGACGTCATCCTCCTCATCAATGGCGTGCCTTGCGTGCAGATCGAACTGAAGACGCTCGGTATTCATCCGCGCCGCGCCATGGAGCAGATCGTCGAATACAAAAACCATCTCGGCAACGGCTACACCAAGACACTTCTCTGCTTCCTCCAGCTCTTCATCGTTAGCAACCGCGACAACACCTACTACTTCGCCAACAACAACGCTCGTCACTTCGCCTTCAATCAGGACGAGCGCTTCCTACCCATCTATCAGTTCGCCGATGAAGCGAACAAAAAGATCACCCATCTCGATGACTTCGCCTCGACCTTCTTGGTGAAATGCACCCTCGGCCACACCATCAGCCGTTACATGGTGCTGATCGCCAGTGAACAAAAGCTCCTAATGATGCGACCCTATCAGGTCTATGCAGTGAAGCATCTGGTGACCTGCATTCACGAAAACAGCGGCAACGGTTTCATCTGGCACACAACGGGAAGCGGCAAGACACTCACTTCCTTCAAGGCCTCGACACTCCTCAAAGATAACCCAGACATCGAGAAATGCCTCTTCGTTGTCGACCGCAAGGATCTCGACCGCCAAACCCGTGAGGAGTTCAACAAGTTTCAAGAAGGATGCGTTGAAGAAAACACCAACACCGCCGCTCTCGTGCGTCGTCTGCTTTCCGATGACTATGCGGACAAGGTGATCGTTACCACCATCCAGAAGCTCGGCCTTGCGCTGGATGAAACCAGCAAGCGCAACAAGCAGCGGAAAAAGAACGACCAGTCCACCTACAAGGAACAGTTAGAGCCGTTGCAGAACAAACGCATCGCCTTCATCTTTGACGAATGCCACCGCTCGCAGTTCGGCGAGAATCACAAGACCATCAAAGCCTTCTTTCCGAAGTCCCAGCTCTTTGGCTTCACTGGCACACCGATCTTCGAAGAAAACTCTGCCTCACAGAAAATCGAAGACGAGCAGGCGTCCATGAAGACCACGGAAGATCTCTTCCAGAAACAACTTCACGCCTACACCATCACCCATGCCATCGAGGACGGAAACGTGCTTCGCTTCCATGTCGACTACTTCAAGCCCGAGGGCAAAACCTTACCCAAGCCTGGCGAAGGACTCGCGAAGAAGGCAGTCATCGAGGCCATTCTCGCCAAACATGATCAAGCCACTGGCGCGCGTCGCTTCAATGCCGTGCTCGCAACATCTTCCATCAATGACGCCATCGAATACCACGCGCTATTCAAGTCGATGCAGGCGGAGAAGCAGGCCGCAGATCCCGAGTTCAAACCGCTGAACGTCGCCTGCGTCTTTTCCCCACCTGCCGAAGGTGATCCTGATGTGAAACAGATCCAAGAAGACCTGCCACAGGAAAAGGAAGATAACGAAGTAGATCCCGAGGGGAAGAAAGCCGCGCTTAAATCCATCCTTGCCGATTACAACACTTGCTACGGCACGAATCACCGCATCTCCGAGTTCGATCTTTACTATCAGGATGTGCAGAAGCGCATCAAAGACCAGCAGTGGCCGAACTCCGATTTCCCCGCCGCTCAGAAGATCGATATTACAATCGTCGTCGATATGCTGCTCACTGGTTTCGATTCCAAATACTTGAACACGCTCTACGTGGACAAGAAGCTCAAGCATCATGGCTTGATCCAAGCTTTCTCCCGCACCAATCGCGTGCTCAACGGCACCAAGCCTTATGGCAACATCCTCGACTTCCGCCAGCAGCAGGATGCGGTGGATACCGCCATCGCCCTCTTCTCTGGAGAAAAGACTGGCCAACAGGCTCGCGAAATCTGGCTCGTGGACAAGGCTCCAGTAGTTATCAAAAAACTGGAAGACGCCGTGCAAAAGCTGGACCACTTCATGAAATCCCAAGGCCTCGACACCGCGCCGTCTGCCGTGCCGAATCTCAAAGGCGATGCCGCCAAGGCTGCTTTCATCAATCACTTTAAAGAAGTCCAGCGACTCAAAACCCAGCTCGACCAATACACCGATCTAACTGGGGAAGATGCTGCCACCATCGAGCAAATCCTACCGAAGGAAAACTTGCTCGGTTTCCGTGGTCAGTATCTGGAAACGGCCCAGAAACTCAGAGCTCAGCAAGGCAAAGGCGGAAAAGATGACGGTGGCCCCAGTCCTGAAGTCGATCAAGTGGACTTCGAGTTCGTGCTCTTTGCTTCCGCTGTCATTGATTACGATTACATCATGGGTCTCATCTCCCGCTTCTCCCAGCAGGGTCCAGGCAAGCAGAAGATGAGTCGTGAGCAGCTCATCGGTCTCATTCAGTCCGATGCCAAATTCATGAACGAGCGCGGGGACATCGCCGAATACATCGGCAGTCTAAAGGCGGGCGAAGGTCTTAGTGAAACCGCAATCCGCGACGGTTATACTCGTTTCAAGAAGGAAAAGGACGCTACCGAACTCGCCACAATCGCTGCAAAGCACAGCCTCACCACGACAGCTCTGCAAAGTTTTGTGGATGGCATCCTTGCCCGCATGATCTTCGATGGCGAACATCTCAGCGACCTCATGGCCCCACTCGATCTTGGTTGGAAAGATCGCACTCAAGCCGAACTTGCACTCATGGCAGACCTCCACCCACTTCTTACTAAACGCGCCCATGGCCGCGACATCTCAGGACTCAGTGCTTATGAGCAGTAAGAAAAACACCACCGCCGTGAAGAAAGAGGACATTCCCTCGCTGGTGCCGAAGCTGCGGTTTCCAGAATTTCGAGATGCGGAGGGGTGGAAAAGCAAAACTCTTGGGCAGATGGGCACTTTTATTAGAGGCCTCACATACACTCCCGGTGACGTTGCGGATAAAGGTCTTTTAGTTTTGCGGTCAGGCAACATTCAGGACGGCTCTCTTGTCTTCGACAAGGACTTAGTCTTTGTCGAAAAGACTTGTAATCCTGACCTCTTGCTCAGGGGCGACGATGTTGTCATTTGCATGTCAAACGGAAGTAAAGCCTTGGTTGGTAAGAGTGGGGAATATCTGCAGGACTACGGCGGCGAAGTAACGATAGGTGCGTTTTGCTCACTCTACAGGCCGCAGAATCCTTTCTCCAAAATAGCGTTTCGGTCTGAGCAATACTTGGATTTCATTGCTGACTCCATAATGGGAGGGAACATCAACAACTTAAAGAACTCCACGCTGGAGCGTTTCCCGTTTCCCGTTCCACCATCTAATGCCGAACAACAAAAAATCGCCTCCTGCCTGAGTACGGTGGACGAGCTGATCGCAGCGCAAGCTCGGAAACTGGACACACTCAAGAACCATAAAAAAGGGCTGATGCAACAGCTTTTCCCCCGCGAAGGCGAAACCCAACCCCGCCTCCGCTTCCCCGAATTTCAAAACAAAGGGGAGTGGAGTGAAGAAAAACTAACTGAAATAGCTAAAACAACAATCGGGCTTGTGACAACAATGACCACAAGTTACGCCAGTAAAGGGGTGCCATTAATCAGAAACTCAGACATTAAAGAAAACACAGTACGAAAAGGAAAGCTAATCTATCTATTAGAAAGCTTCGCTGATAAACATTCTAACAAAAAGCTAATAGAGGGAGACATTGTTACAGTCCATACTGGTGATATTGGTGTGTCAGCGGTTATTGATCGTGACCTAAGTGGATGTTTAGGGTTTGCCACATTAAATACAAGGTTACTAAATCGAGACGTGTCGCCTGAGTACCTTTGTTGGTACTTTAATTCTGAAAGGTATATTCGTTTTGCTCTCTCTATGGCGACAGGTGATGGGAGAAATAACTTCAATTTAAGTGATTTTAATTTGTCAGTTATACCAATTCCTTCAAAAGCAGAACAACAACGCATCGCCACGTGCCTGAGCAGCCTCGACGCCCTGATCACCGCCGAAACCCAAAAGCACGAAGCTTTAAAGACCCATAAGAAAGGGCTTATGCAGCAGCTTTTCCCTTCACTGGAGGAGGTGGAAGCGTGAGTCATCTAGACATTGCAGAAGAGATCCGAGATGCGAGAGAACGCGTCTTCCTAATGTATGCGTTCAACGCCACTGGAAAAACGAGGCTTTCCGTAGCCTACAAAGACACGACGAAGAATGAAGACGGCTCTCACTCTGGGGTTTATTATAACGCCTACAGTGAAGATATTTTTGTTTGGCAAAATGAACCGCAAAGCGAGGACTCAACTATCCGACTGGATATTAGAAGGAGCAGCTTGAATCGTTTTCATAGTTCTCTTTCAGAGGATAATATTCGAGAGAAACTGAATAGGTATCGTCCTAGCTATCGGTTTGATTTCATCCCCCACGAAAATCCCGAAGACGGTATACAAGCCGTGCTTTTCTTTTATGAGGAGGCAGCGAAAGACGATCCAAATAATATCTCGAAAGTGCCTATCAAAATTTCGAGAGGCGAAGAGAGAGTATTTGTTTGGTGCTTTTTCCTTGCGCTTTTCGAGGCCGACGGATGGGCAGATGAGCAAACGTCGCACTTCTTTATCGATGACCCAGTTTCGAGTTTGGATGACCACAATATCTTCATTACCGCATCCACGCTCTTTGACTTGATCGAACAGCATTTCGAGAAACGAAAAGTCATCATCACGACCCACCACCTTGGGCTTTTTTCCATTCTGGCGGATTGGCTAAGAAGAGGTGAGAAGGCTAGTAAATTCGAAAAGCACTCAAAGGTTTGTATGTTAAGCGCCAAGAATGGCGATCTCTCCTTGGAAAGCTGCAAGAACGATGTGTTTCTTTATCACTTGCGACTACTCCAAACTTTGGAACAAGCCTACACCAACGACGAAGTGAAGTCATTTCACTTCGCGCTGCTTCGGCAAGTGCTTGAAAACGTCGCGTCCTTCCTAGGGGTTGGTCAATTCCGCTACGTGCTTGAGCAAATCGGAATCACCGATGCCAACGAAATAGCCAACATCATTAATACACTCTCTCACAAAAAGGTCTATTACTTCGAAAGCGACGAACTCACGCCAGACAGCAAGAATTTATTCAATAGCATTTTCACTAAAATTAAGAGCAAATATAACTTCGTTCTACACTCCTAACGCCTCATGACTTACCCATATAAACCTCATCAAATCGACGAGTTTCTCCAGTCAGAGAAATGTCTGCCGCACGGCGACACTCTAGAGCTAGAGAAGATGAGCAAGGGTGGCATGGGTCGCCATTTCGAGACACGCCCCGAGCTGTTAGATGGTCCTTTTGTTGACATGCGCTATTTGGGCAAAGCCCCCGAGTTGGATAATCCTGAAACCTACGATGCCAGTTTCCTACTAGCCAACCAACGTGTCCGTGGTGTCGGCTATGAAGCTATCGGTCGCCACAGGTTTCGTTTTAAGGAGCGTGTTCCCAAAGGTTGGCACCTGAACGTTTGCGATCCCAACCTGCCGACCAACGATCCAAGGCAGAATGTTCATCATCCCATGACGAGCTTCAAAACAACGGATTTCAGGGATTTCATCAACCATACCGCCAAAATGTGGCAAATTGATCTTGGCTGGGAATGGGAAGGAGGATTATTCTGATGAGCACAAAGACTTCCCTTTCATCCACCGATCTGCGCGGACTGCTCACCTCATTTTGGGACGAGGTACTGGAAATTGAGTCCACGCCCAAAGGCCTACTTTTCACCATGCCCGCCTCGTATCCTGACGGCTGGCAAGTTGTATTGGAGCTGAGTCAGAAAACTCCCAACGGCTTCCGTCTAAGCGACCGAGGTAAGACACTCTTATGGCTCACACGTCAGGGACAGAACATCGAGACGGAAGCAATGAAGCATCACCTTCAGCGCCTCTGCGCCGAGCACTACTTGAAGGAGGAACACGGCGTTCTCTATCGTTGGCTGGAACTGCCCCTTGATGCTACTGATATACACGTCTTCGCAGAGGGGTTGGCAGCGATTGCCCGTTTGGAGATTCTTAACGATCACCGCGCAGTGGAAGAAGAGGTTGTCGACAACACCGTGCAGCGCATCTTAGCTGATGCTGGGCTCAGTCCAAAGCGCAAGCACCGCCTCCACATCACCAAGGAACGCGCGGTTTCCGTGGACTATTTCGTGGAGCAACGCCGTCCCCTCGCTCTACAAATCCTCCGCACGAAAACTGATTTCTCGGGAACGATGGAGAAATGGGGCTTCCGCTGGAAAGAGCTCAAGGTGAACTACGAAGGCCTTGCTCCCATCATGCTATATGATCGCAACACCCAGATCATCGATTCCTACAGCCGCCACATTGGCGACTCCGAGTGCGAACTTTTTTGCGGCTATGACGAAACCGACCGAATCCACGACACTCTGAAATCCTTGCGCTAAGTGAAATGACCGACACCAACCAAAAACAACTGGGTAAGACTCTCTGGGGCATCGCCGACCAACTCCGTGGGTCGATGAACGCGGACGACTTCCGCGACTACATGCTGTCCTTCCTATTCCTGCGCTACCTCTCGGACAACTACGAGACAGCTGCGAAGAAAGAACTCGGAAAAGATTATCCCCAAATTGATGCCAATGACCGCCGTGCTCCGCTTGCCTCATGGTATGAGAAAAATCTCACTGATGTGTCGGAGTTCGAGAAGCAGATGCGGCGCAAAACGCATTACGTCATCAAGCCGCAACACCTTTGGTCGAGCATCTCCGAAATGGCACGTATGCAAGACGCTGAGCTGCTCCGCATGCTTCAAGAAGGTTTCAAATACATCGAAACCGAATCCTTCGAGAGCACTTTTAACGGCCTCTTCTCCGAGATTAACCTCGGCTCAGACAAACTCGGTCGCACCTACGCCGACCGCAACGCAAAGCTCTGCACCATCATCCAGAAGATCGCCGAAGGCTTGGCAGACTTTTCTACGGACATCGATGCACTTGGCGATGCCTATGAATACCTAATCGGCCAGTTCGCCGCTGGGTCGGGCAAGAAAGCGGGCGAATTTTACACCCCGCAACAGATTTCCGACATCCTCTCCACCATCGTCACGCTCGATAGTCAGGAACCAAAAACTGGTCCGAAGAAGCGACTAGAAAGCGTATTAGACTTCGCCTGCGGCTCTGGTTCTCTGTTGCTCAACGTGCGCAAACGCATGGGAGCCCAAGGCATCGGAAAAATTTCGGGACAAGAGAACAACATCACGACTTACAACTTGGCCCGTATGAATATGCTCCTGCACGGAGTGAAGGACACCGAGTTCGAAATCTTCCACGGCGACACCTTAAAAAATGATTGGGACATCCTACGCGAACTCAACCCCGCGAAGAAACCCACCTACGACGCCATCGTTGCCAATCCGCCCTTCAGTCTTCGCTGGGAACCTACCGATGCCATGGCTGACGATGTACGTTTCAAGAACTACGGTCTGGCTCCAAAATCCGCCGCCGACTTCGCTTTCCTGCTTCACGGCTTCCACTTCCTCAAAGACGAAGGAGTCATGGCGATCATCCTGCCTCACGGCGTGCTCTTCCGTGGTGGGGCCGAAGAACGCATTCGCACCAAGCTGCTCAAAGACGGCCATATCGACACCGTCATCGGTCTACCCGCGAACCTCTTCTACTCCACTGGCATTCCCGTCTGCATCCTCGTGCTCAAGAAATGCAAGAAACCCGACGACGTGCTCTTCATCAACGCCGCTGAACATTTCGAGAAAGGCAAGCGCCAGAACCAACTGACGCAAGAGCATATCGCCAAGATCATCGACACCTACCAATTCCGAAAGGAAGAGGACCGATACTCTCGTCGTGTTGAGATGGATGAGATCGAGAAGAACGACTTCAACCTAAACATCTCCCGTTACATTAGCACTTCAGTGGCTGAGAAAGAGATCAATCTCGCCGCTAACAATCAGTCCTTAGTTGACATCGAAAAATCCTGCCGTGAAGCAACCGATAAACACAACGCCTTTCTTGAAGAGTTAGGATTGCCTTTATTGCCATCATAAGGGTCAGTCACCGCTAAAGTCATCAGGGTCATCATTAGGGTCAGTCCCCGTTAATTAACATTTCAAGCTGTTAGAATTGAATCTACGCTCCGCACCGCAAAGACATCCCAGCTTGCCTCTCCACCTTCGCTACCACGTCGCCAAAGCTATGGTGGTCAAGAAAGCTACGGTGGACTTTTTGGGAACATGTGACTTCGTGCTGTAATGCTGCATTTGACTAAACTATCGCTCAACCAAACCCGTGCACCTCTCCCCCGGCATCACGCTGAGTTCCATTTGGTTCATCACATAACCGAATGAAATTCCACTCGTCGGATCACCAAATCCATGACTTCCTCCAGCTCCTGGATGACCGAAGGCCGCAGTGGATTTTCCATATAAAAAACGTTTCTTATTTCCGTGTTTATCAACCGGATCTTTCTGACAACCACAGGTAAACGCGGTTTCACGTAAGAGAACTTTATCTTCTCCTGAAATCTGTAAGCTCCCAAGCGCGCGTCTCACACCCGCTGAAAAAGGGCTCTCCAACGCACCAATTGCGCATTGGTAAAACTTCGCAAGTCCACTTGCCGATCCCACTCCACCCATCGCTGGCAAGGCAGCCGACCATGCTTTGGGCTCATTCATTTCCGCAATCGCATGCAAGCCGCGTGGTGATGAAAACGCTCTTCGCGTCAGACTGCCCGATTGATTATACATTTGATAAAATCCTTCTTCATAGACCGAAGGCTTCGCTTTTCCCGGAACCAATTTTGCCACCCGCCTCCATTCGCTTTCAGGTAATCCGATCCAAAAATCGATACCCATCGGCTTGGCGATATCATCATTCCAAAAATTCCCTAAAGTCTTACCTTCGAGGCGACGGACACATTCATCTAACAGAAATCCATAAGTTCTTGGATGATAGCCATGCCCATGACCCGGTGACCATTCTGGGGTGGTATGTTCAATCGCAGCGATCACCGCGCGGTGATCATAAACGTCCGCGTTTTCAGCCAAAGCCGCCAAGCCGCATTGATGGGATAGCATTTGACCAAAAGTCGCCGCTTCCAAAGGAAAACCCGTCCAAACCTCACTCACCAGATCATTCTCATCCAGGCCCCGCTTGGATAGAACATGCAACAAGGTCGCCGCAGCAGGACCTTTCGAAGCCGAGTAAACCGGAGCTATGGTTTTGGAATTCCATCTCTCGGTTTTATTTCTATTCAAAAAACCATCCGTTAAAGAAACGATCTCTTCCCCGTTCTTCCAAATACTGAGCCCTGCTCCTAACTCACCTCGCGAAGTGAAGTTCTCATCGAAATAATTTTTAAGCTCTCCAAAATCCATTTAGATCAAAATTATTTAACCACGAAAATCACGAAGGACACGAAAGTATCAGAAGCCAATAGGTAAATTTGATTTTCTCCAACCTCCACTTTTATCACTTTCGTGTTATTTGTGTTTTTCGTGGTTAAAAATCTCTTCATCCCCCTACCTAATCCACTTCGCCACATCTTTCGCAAAGTAAGTGAGAATCATATCGGCTCCCGCACGGCGGATGCCCAAAAGACTTTCCAGAACCACAGCCTTTTCATCCAGCCAGCCGCTTGCACAAGCCGCTTTGATCATCAAATACTCTCCGCTGACCTGATATGCCGCGATCGGTAAAGTGGTCTCATCTCGCAAACGCGCGATGACATCGAGATATGCGCCCGCAGGCTTCACCATAACAATATCCGCACCCTCTTCCTCATCCATCAACAACTCACGGATCGCTTCACGCACATTTCCCGGATCCATCTGATAGGTTTTTTTGTCGCCTTCCTTTGGAGCGGAGTCAAGCGCACCACGGAAAGGTCCGTAAAATGCCGATGCATATTTCGCAGTGTAGGACATGATCCCGACCTCCTCAAAGCCCGCTTCATCCAGCGCAAGTCGGATCGCTCCGATCCGCCCGTCCATCATATCCGATGGGGCGACGATGTCCGCGCCCGCTCTCGCATGGCAGAGTGCCTGATGGCAAAGCACCTCGACGGTTTCATCATTGAGAATTTTCAATTCGCCATCACAAGCCCGAACCACCAGGCCGTCGTGCCCATCCGAGTTGTAGGGATCAAGTGCGACATCCGTGATCACACACATTTCCGGACAAACTTTTTTGATTTCCCGAATCACCTGCGGCACCAAACCATGATCGTTCGCCGATTCACTGCCTTGCGGATTTTTCAATGAGTCATCGATTTTAGGAAAAAGCACCACCGCACGTATTCCCAAATCACGAACTTCAAGAATCTCTTTCAACAATCCCTGAACCGACCAACGCGTGCACCCTGGCATCGATTCAATTGCCACATCTTCGGCATCCGCATGAAAGAACATCGGCAGAATCAAATCCTCCACCGCAAGTCGGGTTTCCCGGACCAATCCACGAATCGCCGCAGTCCGCCGGTTTCTTCTCGCTCTGACCATCATTTCCATATGCCTAGCTTTCGCTATCCAAGCCGCCTTGGCAAGTCAGCTTGCAATCCTTGTCACAGCCACGACAAAGATTGTAACTAGCTTTCGCAATCCGACCCGCCTTGGTTAGTCAGGGCTGTAACATCACTTTGATAGGATCTGGTGTCCTTAATGGATCAATCATTATAGAAATCTTAAGAGGTGGGGCTCCATCGCCTAGGTAGCCCTGCCTATCACGCAGCCCTATTTATCACGCCAAATGCCGAATCGCTACGGCGTTCGCCGCGGCGTAATCCCTCGCATGGGTTAGACTCACCTGCACTTCGGCGATTCCCTGTGCCTGAATAAATTCTGAGGCATGCCCGTGAAAAATCATGGTTGGCGCGCCGGATTCTCCGCGA
>Ga0315904_10006677_pt1 | contig 15720 bp, 13 predicted proteins | sample LakEriMetagenome_6_FD_203529 | JGI IMG/M metagenome (GOLD analysis project Ga0315904, IMG submission 203529) | Freshwater fungal communities from buoy surface, Lake Erie, Ohio, United States - Buoy 12 MA120 | ecosystem: Environmental > Aquatic > Freshwater > Lake | place: USA: Lake Erie, Ohio... | reverse complement strand
CACAAGCCTGCTGCTCGCTCTCGCATGGGCCTACAGGTTTTAGGCACGCGAGAGTTATGTTACGCGAGGTCGTGATCACGTGTGCTCCTGTTTTGGCACCCTGATCCTGAGGAAACGCCTGGCGTCACCGCGTGACCAGACTGGCAGCCACCGCTTCTTCTGGTTCTGGCCGTGATGGTGCGGGCCGGCATTGCCAGCCTCAGCTGATTGAACGGTTTGCGGGCTTGCCAGTTGCTCGATCGACAGATCTGTGCCAGTGTCTTTTCGCCCAGCTCAGATGCGTTCGCTCCAGCCTGGTGGACGCGGACAAACCCTCTCGCAGTGCTGCACCGGGCGGATCAGGCTCCATACGAGGCAAGCGAGGCGGCCGCGATCGGAGCTGCACCCTCCCGGCTTCGTCGCGGTGCCCAGATGGAACGTGGGAGCGCTGAGCGGAGCTCGCACCAATGTCCCCGCTCACAGACATTTGTAGTGACACATACGCTGCCGGGCGCCGAGTCGTGGCTAGAAGGGCGTTAGTCGCAGCTTCGATGTCCCAAAAACACGTATTCAAGTTCTGATCCTTTCTTGCCTCGACCGTGGCGGCTTTCCGTAGGGGAGCTCGCGGGGCCGCCAATCCGCCAAAAACTTAGTGATCTTGTGTTCACATGCTTCGCTACCCAGAACATCGATTCGGCTCAGCGAGCGGCCATCATTCATCACGCCATGCATGCTTGATTGGCCATGTGAAAGTGCCTTGTTGCTCTGGGGTTGATTGTTTTGGGTCCTGCCGATCTCGGTAACTCTCTTTGATGGTGCTTCGGATTTCTTCTTGTTTGTCGCCCTCTTGTTTGACGGTTTAAGTGTTGGGGAAATCTCAACCTGTTTCACCGCACTGGCCTCTTGAATCCTTCAGGCCTCTTCGACCACCTTTGCATCTCAACCATGGCTGCCATCGCTCATTCTTTGTTGGGAGTTGCCGCCCAGCTCGGCTTCTTGATCGGTGATCCTGCGTCTGCCGCAATCCAGCCTGCTCAGGATCGTCTCTGCGATCGCCCCACCTGCCTCTGCATGGTTGATCGCCAGCGACTGCAGGGGTTGGGTAAGCGTTCCGAGCCCGGGCGGGCGGACCACAACCCCGTTGGCTTGGAGGATTTGCGCCAAAGGCTCCTGGCCTCTAGCCTGCGCCTGGCTTCGCTTAATCGCGCAGCTCCCCAGAATTTGCAGGCGTGGTTATCTTTCAACTCCTTCCGCTACGCCATCGCCACGAACAACTATTTCCGCGTGCGCCATGCCAAAGAAAACTGCACTGAGCAAGTTGCCGCCTGGAACACTGCGCTCAATGAAGCAAAAAGGGCGAACATCAACAGTCATCTCAGAGACATACCGCCGGATTGTCCGCTGCGCTGAAGTCCAGCTCCTCCAAGGCGCTGAAGTCCAGCTCCTTCATGGCGCTTGGCAAACAAAGCCTTGGGCAAATATAGCCTTTGGTGACAAAGAGTTTGGCAAACAAAGAGCTTGCTGAACAAAACGCTTGGCAAGCAATCCCTTTGGTGAGCAAGGTTTAGGCTAGATGAAGGCAAAGTAACAACCCTTGCGTGATCAGCAACTAAGCCCCGCAGATCTGCGCAACATCAACCCGAACGAGCCTTGTCGCCTGGCTTGCCGCCCCCCGCCGAGGAACTGGCCTGGCGTTGCGGTAGCTCGTTGCTGATCCAGCGGATCAACCCTGATCAGCTGGGTTGCCGCTGATCAGGAGGGTGATGGAGGCTCTCAGCCGCCGAGGTAGGCCATTTCGGCGTGGCCGATGCCCCGGGCCGCCATCCCCTCCGAGGCGCCGCTGCGCTGCTGCCGTTCCTCGCTGTAGCGATCGCCGCGCTGACGCCAGATTCGGCTCAGCACCCCGCTCAACGCCTCGGCCGGGGTCTCGGGCTGGAGCCAGGGCCGTAGGTCGACACCATCCCCCGGCGCCGCAAACAAGCAGGTGTAAGCAACACCATCGGCGGTGATCCGCAGGCGATCGCAATCGCCGCAGAAGGGCTGCGTGACCGATGCCACCAGGCCAAGCCAACCGCCGCCATCGCGGTAGCGCCAGCGGCTGGCGGTGCCGTTCTGAGGCCGGCCCTGGGGCTCCAGGGGCCAGCATTGGCTGATGCGCTCCAACATGGTCTGAGCCGGCAGCACCTGCTCAAGGCTCCAGCCATTGCGGCTGCCCACGTCCATGAACTCGATCAGCCGCAGCTCCAGCCCTTGCTGCCGCGCCAGCCGGGCTAAGGGCAGCAGCTGATCCTCGTTCCAGCCCCGGCGGATCACGGCGTTGAGTTTCAGCTGACCTTGCCCTGGATCGAAGCCGGCGGCGCGGGCGTGGTCGATCGCCCGCAACACCCGCTCCAACACCAGCTCACCGCGTTGTTCGTCGGCTCCCAACCCCGCCATGCGAGCCACGCTGACGCCATCGGCGCCATCAAGGCTGAGGCTGAGCCGATCCAGCCCGGCGGCGCGCAGGGCCCGGGCTCGCTCGGCTGTGAGCAACTGGCCATTGCTGGTGAGGGCGATCTCACCCAGGGCGGGGGAACCCTGCCGCAGAGGCTGCAGCGCCGCGATCAGCTCCTCCAGCTCACGATGCAGCAACGGTTCGCCGCCGGTGAGCCGCAGGGTGCGCACCCCGAGCCCCACCGCCGCCCGCACCAACTCCAGGCGCTGGTTCAAGCGCAACAGGCCCGGCGGATCCCGGTCATCCGGGCAGCAATACGGGCAGGCCAGGTTGCAGCGGGCCGTCAGCGACATGCGCAGCACACCCGGTGCACGCCCGAGGCGATCGAGCAGGGGCGGGGAGGATCCCATAGGCCACACGCTATGGCGGCGGACGGCCGGCTGACGGAAGAACGCCAAGGTCCTGGCCTCAGCCGCGGCGACCTCACATAGCCCCGCTCGGCAACCGCGGTCGTTCGCCGCCTGGCCCCCAAGCTGGCGCCTGACCTCCAAGCTGGCGCCCGGCCCCCAGCTGCCGCGGCGGCACCGGCGACCGCAAGGGATCCCCGAGGCAAGCGTGGGCGACCCATATCGGAGCATTTGCATAGGCGAGGGGCCTGTCAGGCGCCGCTGGGAGGCGGCCACCCAACAGCCGCTCCCAGACATCCCCACAATTTCCAGATCCCCGGTAGGTCGCGCCATGAGCTCAGTTCCCTCAGCCCCTGGCCCCTCCACCCCTGGCCCCTCCGCCCCTGGAGCCTCCACTCCCGCCTCAGCCGACGACGCCCCAGCGGCCGAGGACGCCATCGCGGGTGGGGGCTGGCCGCTGATCGACGGCTGGGCCCGGGCCACGTTGTCCCCCAGCGGCCTTCGCCTCTGGCAGACGTTGAACCACAAGAGCGCCTGCCTCTCCTGCGCCTGGGGCACGGGCGGCCAAAATGGCGGCTTCCGCGATGAGCTGGGCGAACCGCTGCAGCGTTGCCTCAAAAGCGTCGAGGCGATTCAGGCGGAGCTGATGCCGGCGGTGCCCCGGGAGGTGTTTGCCGGCAGCACGATCGCGGCGTTGCGGCAGCTCGATTCCTACGCCTGCGACCGGCTGGGCCGGCTGGATCGGCCCCTGATCCTGCGCCAGGGCCAGGAGCACTACGAGCCGATCAGCTGGGAGGAGGTCCATGGCCTCACGGCCAGCGCCTGCCGCACGCCCCCACCGGAGCGGGTGGCCTCCTACAGCTCCGGGCGCTCCTCCAACGAGGCCGCCTTCCTGCTGCAGCTGCTGCTGCGGGCCCTGGGCAGCAACAACCTGGCCGATTGCTCCGATCTCTGCCACGCCCCCTCCACCGTGGGGTTGAACCGGGTGTTCGGCAGCGGCACCTCGATGGTGAGCCTGGAGAGCTTGCAGCGGAGCGAGTGCGTGGTGCTGGTGGGCTCCAACGCCCCCGCCAACCACCCCAGGCTGATGAATGAGCTGATCCGCCTGCGGCAGCGGGGCGGCACGGTGATCGTGATCAACCCCGTGCGCGAAGGCGGGTTGATCAGCTTTGGCTCGCCGGCCTTCCCCGTCCGGTCGATGCTGAACGGCAGCGACATCGCCTCGTTGTTCCTGCAACCGGTTCCCGGCTCGGATACGGCCGTGTTCCTCGGCATCCAGAAAGCGCTGCTGGCCCAAGGGGCGATCGCCTGGGAGTTTGTGCGGGCCCATGCTGATGGCTGGCCCGAACTGATCGCCCAGATCGAAGCCACCAGTTGGGAGGCGATCTGCGGCTGCTGCGGCCTCAGCCGCGCCGAGCTCGAGCAGGCCGCCCAGCGCATCGCCGCCTGCAACGGCGTGGTGTTCGCTTGGGCGATGGGCATCACCCACCACAGCAACGGCACCGTGAATGTGCAGGCGATTGCCAACACCGCCGTGCTCAGCGGCAACGTGGGCCGGCCTGGGGCGGGCACCATGCCGATCCGGGGCCATTCCAACGTGCAGGGCTTCGGCTCGATGGGGGTGAGCGCCAGCCTGCGCGAGCCGTTGCGGCAGGCATTGGAAACCCTGCTGGAGCGCCCGCTCAGCCGCGAACCCGGCTACGACACCCGCCGCCTGATCGAGGCCGCCGACCGGGGACAGGTGGACACGCTGCTCTGCCTGGGAGGCAACCTGTATGGCGCCAACCCCGACAGCGACCAGGCCCGCCGCGCCATCGGCCGGATCGACACGGTGGTGTACCTGGCCACCAAGCCCAACACGGGCCACTTCCATGGCCTCGGCGCCCGCCAAACGCTGTTGCTGCCGGTGCTCAACCGTTTCGAGACGCCCCAGCGCACCACCACCGAATCGGGCAACAACTGGGTGCGCTTCAACGAACCCGGCAGCTCCCACCTGCGCCAGGGTCAGTTGATCAGCGAAATCTCCTTTTTGGCCGAACTGGCCCACCGGCTGCACGGCTCCACCCCGATCGACTGGCGCCGCCTGCACGACGCCGGCTATGTGCGCTCCCTGATCGCCCGCACCGTGCCCGGCTATGGGGCGATGGCGGACCTGGATGCCAGCCGCCAAGAGTTCGAGGTGGCCGGGCGGGTGTTTCAGCGGCCCAGCTTCGCCACCCCCAACGGCCGCGCCCAGCTGGCGGTCACACCGCTGCCCCAACTGCGCCTGCCCGACCTCGCTGATTTCGGTGGTTTGGCGATCGGGGAGAAGGGCCTGGTGCTGAATCTGATCACCGCCCGCAGCTACGGCCAGCACAACACGGTGGTGTACAAGCAGGCCGATCGCTACCGCGGCATGCCCCATCGCCACACAATTTTGATGAACCCCCAGGATCTGGTTTCCAGTGGCCTGGCGGCGCACCAGCGGGTGACCGTGCAGGGGGAGGCCGGACGGCTGGAGGGGGTGGAGATCATCCCGGGCTCGATCCGCTCAGGCGCGGCGTTGATGTTCTACCCCGAGGCGAATGTGTTGATGCGGGCCGAGATCGATGCCGAGAGCGGCACGCCGGCCTTCAAGCGGGTGCCGGTGCTGGTGCGGGGCTGATGGCCCGATCCGGAGCCTGGCTCCAAGGCCGCTTAACCCAGCGGAACGGCAGCCGCTCACGCCCGCGGCCGGGCGGGAAGGTCGCATCCGCCCGGCCCTGGCGGCCCAGGGGCCAGCCGATCAGCGGCTGCCCCGCTGTGCTGAGCAGCAGCGCTCCCTCACCGCTGCAGCCTGACTTGCCCCTTCCACACTTCGAAGGTCCCATCATCTTCGAATAGCTCCTGCGGATCGATCGTGGCATCGTTGTAAACGAGCACGCCTTTGTCGTGATACTCCGGTTGCTCATCCAAGCAATGGGCCACCAACTCGCTGCAGATCCAGCGGTCGGGATGGTCGTACAGCTTGCAGAGGCGTTCCTCAACGCCAGGACCGAGCAGGCGTCGCAACAGGCGGCCGGTAACCGTATTGCTCTGCAGTTGCGCAGCGATGAGATCGATGTCGTAGGAGCAGCCGAGCTGGGCTTCGGCGGCGCTGATGATCCGCTGGGCCAGATCAGGGGTGAGTGCGTTCGGTTTGCGGAAAAAGATCTGGCACTTTTCATCGTCAAAATAAGTGGCTAGGGCCGTTCGCTTGACGCCCCCATTCATATGGGCTTCGATGCATTCATTTTCACCGCTGACAATCAGGGCATGGGAGGTCTTGATCTGGTGCATTTGCGACCAGCGGGTGAAGTAGGCAATGCCTCGCGAGATCAGATTGGACTCAGTGTAGGTAAAGCCGACATAGCCGGCTTTGTAGTTGACGCCATACTCGGGCGTGCAGGAGATGATCTCAAGCTTGTCGTCAGTGGCCTCGATCGGGCGAGCGGCGGTGACGGTCATGGTGGGTCGTTGCGGGGAGACGGGGCCGAAGCCCTCCCCCTCGCTATGGACGGTATCGCGATAGCGGCATAACGTGAAAACATTTCTTCATGGGGTGGGCGCTGCTCCCGTGCGGCTGGTCCTTTGGTTAGTCCTGCGGTTGGTCCATGGCAGGCCTGGTTCTGGCCGCTCCATGGTCAGAGCGCCCGCCTGCGGCTCTGGGGTCGGAGGTGCCGGCCGGCCTGCGTCTGCCTGGGAGGCCATCCTGGGGGGCATGGACCAGGCTGACCCCCGCCGGGTCAAGCCGCCTCAGGCCGGGCCGGAGCCGTTTACAATTGCAGACCATTTTTGTGCTGGTAAACAGCATTGGCGAGGTAGCCGTGAAAACCGTCTGGATTATCGATGGGGCTTACATGTTCAACCATGGTCGCAGCCAGCCATTCGACTACCTCAAGCTCAAGGAGGAGCTGATCCGCCTCAACGAGGCTCCCATCCACGATGCCTACTATCTGAATTCCACCCGCGACCCCTCCAGCGAGGCTCAGAACTCCTTTTACAGCTGGTTGAAATCAGCGCCGCCCCGCGGCCCAAAAATTCGCGTGCAGCTCTACCGTCTCAAAGACTTGCATATCAATTGCCCCAAATGTTGCACCGAGTTCAATCGCGAGGTCCAGAAGGGGGTGGATGTGGGCATTGCCACCTTGATCATCAAACTTGCCACCAAAGGCGCCTTCGACCGGCTCATCCTCTCGGCGGGGGATGGCGATTTCGAAGATGCCATCTCCTACATCAAGTCGGATTTTAATAAGGAGGTTTGGATCTGCGGCGCCCACGACACGCTCTCCTGCGATTTGCAGTCCTATTCGGACAAGGTGATTTGGTTGGAGGACTTGCATCCCGCCATCAACAAGCCGGCCTGAGCGGCTGGCCCACGCCGCCACCTTCCACGCTGCCACCTTCCACGCCACCACCGTCCACGCTGCCACCGACCACGCTGTCAGCTTCCACGCCACCGCCGACCAAGCTGCGGTGCCAGGTCTGCGAGCCGCCCCCGATTCAACTGGGCAATCAGTGAGCCGAGCGCGAGGCCACCACCACCCGGTGGCGGGGATCGCAGGCCTCGCGCCGCACGGCTTCAAAGCCCGCCTCCACCAGGGCGGCGGGCAGGTCTAGGCGGAAGTAATCCTCCAAATAGGGTTCGGTGCTTTTGAGCAAGGTGGCGATCGGGGCCGGCAGGCGCCGGATCACCTCCGAGTCCGGATCCTGGTCCACCAGGGCGATCACGCCGCCTGGCCGCAGCAGGCGGGCGGCTTCGCGCAGCACGGCGCGGCTGGCCTCGCCGGGCAGCTCATGGAACACGAACTGCAGCGTGATCAGGTCGTAGGAGGCGGCGTCCAAGCCGCTGGCCTCGGCGGCGGCGTGGTGCCAGGCGGCGATGCGGCGGTCGCTGTCGCGCACCTTGGCTACGGCGAGCATCTGGGCGGAGAGGTCGAGACCCTCCACCTGCAGCTCGTCGCCAGCCCCGCCGGCCCGCTCCAACAACCACTGGCGCAGGGCCAGGGTGCCCACCCCCACCGAGCAACCCAGATCGAGGGCCCGCCGCACCGGGCCGTCCAGGCTGGGGGCCATGGCGCTGAAGATCGCCTGGCGCAGCCGCCGCTGGGCCGCATCGGCGGCCAGCTGGGGCTCCCCGGGCCATACCCGCAACGCCATCGAATCGGTCGCCTGCTCCGCCTCGCAGGCCGCTTCCCAGCAGAGGTTGCCCTGGTCATACGCGTGAAAGCGGGCCAGGTAGTAGGCGGGCATGGCCAAGCCGGGGTTGCGCACGCTGTCCAGCAAGGGTTCGGCGGCGGCTTGCAGCTGCTCGCGGCGCTGGCGCCAGGCGATGCCCCGCCCTTCGGCGGTGCGGATGATCAGGCCGCGGGCTTGCTGAAACAGCAGCTGGCGCAACGGCTCCACCTGCAGCAGCCGATCGATCGCCCAACCCAGCGGATGGCGGCTCTCCACCCAGTTGGGCGGCGGGCTCGCGGCAGCGGCGGCTGCGGCAGCGGCGGTGGCGGTGGCGGCGGTGGCTGCGCTGGCCTGGGTCATCGAAGCGGGGAGCGGCAACCGAGTTCCATTCTGAATGGGGCAGGCCGCCGCGGAACGCTGGTGGCTTCCGTTGCCAGGATCAAGCAAGCCCAGGCCAAGTCGCCCCCCCATGGAACCCCCCTGTGACGTGTTGATCGTCGGTGCCGGCCTGTCGGGGCTGATGGCGGCGCGGCGCCTGCAGGCCGAGGGCAGGACGGTGCGGCTGCTGGAGGCCAGGCCGAGGGTGGGGGGAAGGATGCACAGCACCACCACCGCCGCTGGCAGCGTGGTGGATCTGGGGGGCCAATGGGGCGGCGCCACCCACCACCGCTTTGCCGCGCTGCTGGAGGAGCTGGGCCTCACCACCTTCCCCAGCTACTACGACGGCCAAGGCGTGTTCCATTGGCGCGGCCGCAGGGTGGAGGCGCCGATCGCCCACCAGTTCGCCAAGAGCTTTCTGTTCTTTGAACTCGAGGCGCTGGGGTTGCCCCAAGAGGAGCTGGAGGCCACGGCGCGGTTGCAACAGGCGTTCAACGCGCTGGTGCGCTCCGTGCCGCCCCAGCGTCCTTGGGACACCCCGGACGCCGAGCGGCTGGATCGCCTCAGCGTGGCGGCCTGGGCGGCGAGCCTCAGCCCCGTGCCGCTGGCGCGGCTGCCGTTGGATTGGCTTTGCCGGGTGGGCGGCTCGGGCGGCTTTGAGCCTTGGGAGGCCTCGATCCTGCATCTCGCCTGGACCCAGGCGGTGGCGCCCCAGGCCGAATCGCCGGAGGCCTGGTTGGTGCAAGGCGGCGCCGGCGCGGTGGCCCTGCGGCTGGCCGCCGACCTGGAGGCCCAGCAGCCGGGCTGCCTGCGGCTTGGCGTCGCGGCGCAACAGATCGAGCACAGCGCCAATGGCGTGCGCCTCCAAACATCGGATGGCGTTTGGCAGCAGGCGGATCTGGCGATCGTGGCAGTGCCGCCCCCCCAAAGGGCCGCCTTGCGGTTCGAGCCACCCCTGCCGGCCGCCCATCGAGCCCTGCTGCAGCGCTCGCCCATGGGAGGCATGACCAAGGTGCTGGCCACCTATGCCCGGCCGTTCTGGCGCGAGCGGGGGCTCAATGGCCTGGCGATCGGCGACCTCCCCTGCCTGGAGCTCACCGCCGACAGCGGCCCACCCGATGGGCAGCCGGATGGGCAGCCGAATGGGCAGCCGATTGGGCAGCTGCATGGGCAGCAAATTGGTCAGCTGAGTGGCCAGCCGGGGGTGCTGGCCAGCTTCCTGGCCGGAGAGCGAGCCCTCACCTTGGGGGCCTTACCCGCCGAGCGGCAACGGCAGCTGGTGCTGGCCGATCTGGTGAGCTATTGGGGCCCGCAGGCCGGCGAACCGCTGGATCTGGTGCTGCAGCCCTGGAATGAGGAGCCCTGGACCGGAGGAGCCTTCACCAGCTTCCTCACCCCCGGCACCTGGACCAGCCACGCCCGCGTCGCGGCCCAAGGCAGCGAGGGCCCGGGCCCGGCGCCGCTGCCGCGGGTGCTGTGGGCCGGCACCGAGGTCTCACCCCGCTGGCCCGGCTACTTCGAAGGGGCGCTGGAGGCGGCTGAATGGGCTGTGGTCGAGGCGTTGGCGCGGTTGGCGGGGTGAGGCGATGGGGCGCTGGGATGGCGGGGCGTGAGTGGGGGGAGGCGGATGCCTGCGGGATCGCCAGAAAGCAGGGCCACCAAGGCGTGAAGCCGCCGTTCTGCAGTGGTGAAAGCAGCTCCAGGGCGTCGAAGCGCGGGATGACTGTGACAAGGGCCGGTCGATGGTTCGTGCCTGATTGACCCGCTTGGCGATGCGGGTCATGCCATCCGCCGCTGCGGAGGGGGATGGAAATGCGGAGGGGAGAGCCCCAAAGGAGCGAGGAAAAGCCGAGGCCCCAGCCGCGCTTTCAACGCGTGGCTGTTTCCTACAGGGCCTGATCCAGCGCGACCGGGAGGGGCTGCAGGCCCGGCCTACTGGAACCTCCATGTCCTCGATCATGCCCGGCGTGGTGTGTTCTTCCGCGTCAGCGACAACGGCCAGCCCGTGATCCGTGGCACCTATGCCGACAAGGGCGGCCATTCCATCTCCGGCTACCATGTAGACGAGCTGGCTTTCCTGGCCCAGGTGTATCAGTGGGCCTTTCTGCCACGCGACAAGCACCAGCACACTGGCCTTACACTGCACTTTACTCCCTCAGCCATTGCCGGCTTCGTTCGATCAACGTGTTGCCTGATTTCCTCGGCCCAGGCCAGCTCAAGATCACCGAGCTGCTGGTGGATGGGGTGGCCCGCTATCGCGAATCCCTCGATGGTCCTGCCAGCGGCCCCCTGGCCCGCGGCCCCCTGGCCTGCGGCCAGGTGAGCCTGGGCCCGGCCGACCTGGGCCGCACGATCACGGTGACCCTCCATCAGTCGGATGCCGACCAGCGGGCCACCAAACCCTGGGCGATTCGCGATGGGAGTCCGTTCTGAGATGCTCACGCTGCAATGGCTGGAGCAGCCGGAGGCCGATCCGGGCCCATTTGCTGGCGATCCAACTCCGTGGCAGACGCTGCAGGTGGGCCGGATCCCGCTGCGGCGGCCGGCGCTGATCCGGCTGGTGGCGGCCCAGGCCACGATGCTGCCCCGCTTCCAGCGGCTGCTTGCTGAGCTGCGCCAGCTGCTCACCCAGATGGCCGACGAGCCGCTGGCACCGCCCTGGTCGGGGCCGCTGCTGCCGGCCGCGCTCGGCGCCAACCTGCTGGAGGTGGTGCTGGCCGATGGCCACACGCCGGTGTCGCCCCAGCCCCGCTGGCAGCAGGCGCTGGCGGGTGGCGGCCGCGCCTGGGTGCTGCCACTGCTGCCGGCCGAGCCGCGCACGGCCTACGAAACACTGCCCAGTGAGCTGCAGCGCAGCAACATCGCCTTCTGGCATGGCGAGGCGATGGCGGAGCTGGCGCTCACCCTGCTGGCCCGCGCCGGGGTGAGCGATCTCGATCGGCGGCTGTTCATCAGCTACCGGCGCAGCGAAACCCAGGCGCTGGCCAACCAGCTGTTTGCCGCACTCACGGCCCGCAACGTGAGCGTGTTTCTCGACACGGTGAGTGTGGAGCCGGGGGTGGATTTTCAGACGCGCCTGTTTGAGCAGCTGGCTGATCAATCGATGCTGCTGGCGTTGCAGTCGGCCAGCTTCAGCCACTCCACCTGGACCCGGCAGGAGGTGGAGTTCGCCGTGGCCAACGGGCTGCCGCTGCTGATCTTGCGGCTGCCGGGCCTGGACAAGAGTGATCTGCTGCCGGGCTCCCGCGCCGGCGAGCAGCTGGATCTGGAGCCGGCCGATCTGCAGCCCGGCGAGCTGCAGGCCGGGGGCCAGGGGCCTGGGCCGCTGCTCAGCGCCGAGGCGCTGGAGCGTTTCATGGCGGCGATCCTGCGGGTGCATGATCTGGAGCTGGTGGGCCAGCTGGGGCAGATGCGCCAGCGCACCCTGGAGGCGTTGCGGCGCCATGGCATCAGCGGCCGGCTGGCGCAAGCGGGCGTGGCGATCCACGGCGGCGGCAGCCCTCCCCGCTGGAGCCTGGTGCCCTGCGCCCGGCCGCCTGGCATCGCCGAGCTGTATGCGGCCAGCAGCTTCGCCGAGCCGGGCCATGGTCGCCAACGCGTGGTGGTGGGTCGTGCCGGCAGCCTGCCGCTGGAGCGGCGCCAGCAGATGGACTGGGCGATCGACGGCCGCAACGTGCAGTATTGCGACATCACCATGCTTGATGCCTTGATCGCCCAGCTGGAGGGCCCCCAGCCATGAGGTTTGCCTGGGTGCCGCGGGCGCCGCTGCATGGCGCCGCCGTGTTTCTTTCCGGCAGCGTGCCCGATCCCCGCCGCGACCGCCGCTTTCTGGCCGGGCCGCTGGATCAGCTGCTGATGCTGCGGGTGATCGATCAGCGGGTGTTTGCGGCGGTGCAGAGCCTGGTGGCCCAGGTGCTGGCGGCCGGCGGCCGGGTGGTGCACGGCGGCCAGCCCAGCATCACCCAGGCGATCGCCAGCCAGGTGGGCAACTGGGAGGTGGCGGCTGATGTGGAACCGCCGATTTTGCTGTACCAATCGGCCTTTTTCCGTGATTTCCCACCGCCGCCGGGGCGCCAGGCGATGGCGGAGCAGGGCTTTGCGGCGGTGCGCTGGATCCCGGCCAGTCTGGAGGAGGCCTCCCTCGGCGAGCGGCCGTTGCTGGCCAACAGCAGTGGGCCCATCCGCTCCGATTGGATCGAGGCTTGGCTGCCCCAGCAGGCGGCGCCCGAGGCCCCGCCCGCCCTGCGCGAGGCGCTGCTGGCGCTGCGGCTGCGGATGCTGCTTGACACGCAGCCCTGCCTGGCGGTGTGTGTGGGCGGCATGGAGGGCATCAAGGCCGAGGCCGATCTCTGGGCCCATCTCTGCCGCCAGGGCCTGCTCAGCGGCCGGCCCCGCATTCAGGCGATCACCAGCACCTTCGGCGCCAGCGAGCAGCTCGATCCGGACCGGGCCGATCGGGTGGAGACGCATAAATCCGCCGCTGCTGACCGGTCGGTGACCACCAGCACCGCCAGCGCCAGCTTGGATCTGCTGCAACCCCTCAGTTACGACGGGGTGATGCGGGATCTGGTGATGGGGATTGGGGAGGTGTGAATGCAGGCGGCCGAAGGCTCATTCAGATACAAATTTGGCCTCTCTTTCCCCGGCGAGCTGCGGGACGAGAAGGTCCATCAGCTGGCTGACTTGCTTTGCGTGAACTGTGATGGAGATGAGGATCGGGTTCTCTACGATCTTTACCAGCAGGGTGCCAATGCTCGCCCAGGCCTGGATGAGTATCTGCCTGGCGAGTATACCAAATGTGAGCTTGTTGTTGTTTTTTTGTGCAAGGAGTATGCGCTAAAGAACTGGTGTCGCAAGGAGTGGCTGGTTGTGCAGCGCTTGGCGCGAGATCCGCAGCTGCGCCATCGGGTGATGTACCTGTGGTTTGGCGACCTTAACCATGCAGTGCTGGGCGAGTTGGGGCTTGACTGGAACAAAGATGGCTTTAAGAGCATTGATGATTTGGAGCCGAGGGCTATTCTGGATCTTGTGATCCAGAGATACAGGCGCAATGCGGACGACCGCGCGGATGATCATCCGCTTTCCGCCGCCCCATTGCGCTTGAACTTGCCACCGCCAGATGCCCTGCAGGCGGATGCTTGCTGGCGTCTGCTCGTGGTTGTGACTGGTGTGGCTGGCGATGACCCCACGGCTGCCTGCCATCGCTTCCGAGCTGCCCCCTGGCTGCTAGGGCCCGATGGCCAAGCCGTCAGTTCCAACGACTTGCATGGGTTCACGACTGATGATGGCCTGTCGCTTGATCGGCTTGCTGCGCAGATTTCTGTGCTTTATAGCAAGGCCAGCAGTCTGGCTGTAGGTCAACTGAGCAGCAGTGAGGCGTCAGTGGAGGTGCTGTTGGTGCTGGTTGTGCCCGCTGCGGTGATCTCCAGCGATCGTCTGCAGCGGCTGCTGCAGATGGTGCGCGACTGGTGCCAGCCTGATCTGGATGCGCTGGATGAGGAGGAGAGCGAGCCGCCCCCGATTGTGGTGGCCTGCGCTGAGCGCTTGAATGCCGACTTATTCACTGGCTTGGGCGATGCTGCAACGATGAAGACGGCGCAGAATTGGTTGGATGCGGATAAGAAGGCCCGACAGATTTCCAAGGAAATCATCAGCTGTTGTGCTGCTGGGGCAGGCTCCCTGCATGGCCTGAATTGGTGGGTGTTGCACGAGGATCCCGAGGTGGCTTGTGCGCAACCAAGATGTTTGCCGAAGCTGTTTGTTGATCGAGCGGGGTGTGTGCGCCCCGCCAAGGACCTGGACGATCGGCCCTTCCGGGTGGGGCAGCCAGCTCCCGGCAGTGCCCATGAGCCCCAGTCGCTTTATCTGCGATGGCAAGACGATCTGCATCAATCGCGGCCAGACAACTACCGCTTGCGCATGATGCGCATCCTCAGGTCTGGAGTGCCTGTGTTCTTGATTGAGAGCTCCCCGCCTCAGGGTGCTGGCGACCATCCGCTGGATACCATTCTCCAATGGTCTCAGCCTGATCTGATCGGCCAGTATTGTTACTTTCACCGCAGACTCGAACCACCTGAAGAGGCTGATGAAAAGGCACGCTGGGATTACCTCCGCCAGAGCATTCTGTTCTGGGAGGATCACCGTTTCCGCCCTCCTCGCGGTGCCAGGCATTCGTCTTCAACGGCGCAGATTCGATCTGACGCCTTGAATTCTCCCATCCAGTAACCCTCAGCTCAGTTCTTTTCCCGACCACCCACCCCCACCGATGACCTGGCAACGTTTTGCTCTCACCAGTTCCGCATGCATCCGCTTCCTGGAGGACGGGGCCGAGCTAGACGCTGCTACACCGCTGCAGGAGGCGCCGCCCTGGCGTCAGTTCATGGGACGTGAGGACTACAAGGCGTGGCATGAGGAGGATGCCAAGCAGCGCTGGCGCAAGGTGCGGGGCATCAGCAGTGGCCGGGCGCGGCAGAAGGCCGAGAGCTATGTGTTCCCCAGTGAATCGTGCCGCGAGCTGGTGCTGGCGGTGAATGCGGCGATTGGCCTGCGGCGGCCCCTGTTGGTCACCGGGTTGCCTGGATCGGGCAAGACATCACTCGCTTTTGTGATTGCCGCCTGGCTAGGCCTGGGGCCTGTACTGGAGTGGTCTGTGGCACCAGGCGAGCTGCTTGCCGATGCCCTGGCCACCTACAACCCTTTGGCTCGGCTCCAGGACCTGGAAATCGCGACGAAAGAAGGCAGCAAGCCCCAGCCGGTGGAGCGGTTTGTGCGGCTGGGCCCGGTGGGCACGGCCTTTCTGCCCTCAGCGGTGCCGAGGGTACTGCTGATCGATGAAATCGATAAAGGCGATCTCAATCTGGCCAACGAACTGCTGCATCTCTTTGAGGAAGGGCGGTTCGAGATTCCTGAGCTTAAGCGCGCCGAGGGCGACCAGCCCGACAGTGCCCAGCAGTCGCACAAAGTGGACACCTGGGATCAGCACGATGGCCAGCGGGTGCCAGCCCGTATTCGCGGCGGTCAGGTGCAGTGCCATGAGTTTCCCTTGGTGGTGATGAGCAGCAATGGCGAACGCGATTTTCCTCCGGCCTTCAACCGCCGCTGCCTGCGGGTGACCATGCCTGATTTCAGCCGCAACCCAGAGGCCCTTCGGGTGATCGTGCACAGTCACCTGAAACTTGATCAACAGGAGGAGAAAGTGGAGCAGGCCCTGAAGATCTTTGCCGACGCGGTGGAACAGCAACAAAGTGGCGGCGATGCCCTTGCTACCGACCAGCTTCTCAACCTCGTTTATCTCATGGATCCCAGCCTGTCGGCTGACGATCAACAGTGCCTGCAGGCAGTGCTTCT
>Ga0315904_10006674_pt1 | contig 15725 bp, 12 predicted proteins | sample LakEriMetagenome_6_FD_203529 | JGI IMG/M metagenome (GOLD analysis project Ga0315904, IMG submission 203529) | Freshwater fungal communities from buoy surface, Lake Erie, Ohio, United States - Buoy 12 MA120 | ecosystem: Environmental > Aquatic > Freshwater > Lake | place: USA: Lake Erie, Ohio... | reverse complement strand
GAATCCATAAGTGTATTCTTAGCACTCTTATGGCAAAAATTCTAATGCTGACTAACTCCCTTGGCGCAAGTGCTGATGTATTACCTGCCCTTGGTTTGCTTCAGCATGATGTTCGCATCTTGCCAGCTGAGGTTTCAGTATTAATTGACGCACCAATTGTGGATTGTATTTTTGTTGACGCCCGGCGTGATCTGCCAAATTCCAAGGCCTTTACTAAGTTAATTACCACCACAGGTGTTTCAACTCCGATTGTAGTTATTACAACTGAGGGTGGATTATCTGCCATAAACTCTGATTGGCAGATTGCCGATGTTATGTTAGATACCGCAGGACCTGCCGAGGTGGATGCTCGAATTAGAATTGTAATTGGCAAAGACGCGCTCACTCAATTAGCTAAAAACCCATCACTTAAAGAGATCAGAAGTGGTGAGGTAGTAATTGATGAGGATTCATATACAGCAAAGATAAAAGGGAGAACCCTTGATCTAACCTTTAAAGAGTTTGAATTACTAAAGTATTTAGCCCAGCATCCAGGAAGAGTATTTTCTAGATCTCAATTACTACAAGAGATCTGGGGTTATGATTACTTTGGTGGAACTAGAACAGTTGATGTTCATATTAGGCGTCTTCGATCAAAGCTAGGACCAGAGTTTGAATCAGTAATTGATACGGTGCGCAATGTTGGTTATCGCTTTACTCAAAATGGTTCCCAAACACCAGTTGATGTAATCTAACTTAACCAATTTAAGTTACCCCTTGCTACATCTAAAAAAACTTACCAACACCCAACAAGAAGCGGTATTAAAGTTAATTGCAGATACAACCGCCTTTGATAACACACCCCCGATAGCAGAGCACATCCTGCTACATCTTCGCCATGGCGGGGATAAGGCAGATTCTCACCTATTGGTAGAGCAAAAAGATCAAGTGATTGGATACGCCCACCTAGACCAAACCGATCTAGTTGCTGGCCCCTCAGTTGAGTTAGTAGTTGACCCAAAGTTTCGAGGCGCAGGAGTTGGCAAACAATTATTAGCTAAAGCAATTGAGATTTGTGGCAAGGAGTTGCGGCTATGGGTGCATGGGGATCAGCCAGCAGCAAACGCACTTGCAACCTCCTTTGGCTTTGAAAAGATTAGAACAGTTTTGCAGATGAGTAGAGCACTTACCGATATCCAGCAATTACCAAAGGTAGGTAAAAAAGAGGTTGATCAAGATATTGTGATTCGCAGCTTTTTACCTGGCATCGATAGTGATGCCTGGTTATCGCTAAACAATAAAGTGTTTAAAGAACACCCTGAGCAGGGAAATTGGCAATTAGCTGATTTAAATATCAGGCTAAATGAAGAGTGGTTTGATGAGCAGGGCTTTTTTTTAGCTGAAATTAATCACAAAATAATTGGCTCAACCTGGACCAAGATTCATGGCTCTCACACTCACCAACATGAGGCAGATGAAGAAAGCCATGCACACCCTGCATTAGGTGAGATCTATATAACCGCAGTAGATCAAGAGTATTCAGGCCGTGGTATTGGCAAGGTATTAACAATTACCGCCCTTAATTACTTAAAGTATCAAAGATTAAGTGATGCGATGTTGTATGTTGATTTTGATAATAAAGCAGCATTAAATCTCTATCAAAGCTTAGGCTTTACTCAATCCGGTATGGATATTTTATATAAGTTAAAAGCTTAACGAGCTCTTAATAATCCTCACTAAAGGTAATTAAAGTTTCGATATAGGTATCTCCTGTTATTCCTAGATTTTGAGCATCTGGGGGCGCCGTAACTGGTTCAAAACAAATACCTTCATCATCTTGGGAGTAGATCATCAAGTATGGTGAATCACACTCCATGCTCAATCTGGCTGCCCCTGGCCAAAATATCTCTGGTGTGCCAATGACTTCTGTAAAGGTGTCATCCCAAGGAGGTGGGGTAGGTGAAATCAATTGCCCAGTTGGCAGGTAATCTTCTCCTCGTTCAAACATTTTCTTTGCCTTGAAAATAATTTCAGCACTGCCTCCCTTACCAATGTCTCTTGGAAACCAAGGGTGAAAACCAAGTGTTACTGGCAGATCACAACCTGCTGCCTCATAATCTAATGACCATCTAAGTGCATCATCTAAGATTTCAAATTTTTGCGTAACAGAGGCGCCATTAAAGGGTGATGGCAGCTCTAAGTATTGCGCGCCATTTCCAATATCCTCCCAAGAAGATGAGGCACCAAAACCAATTAAGGCATGTGGTGGATCAAAATTATTTGGTAATTGAAACCCTTCACCCCTTGAATTTCTTATAACGCCATCTCTTATTCGTCCAGCAAAGGGGGCCATAGCAAACCAACCCCAGGTGTAGCTTTGTCCTCTAAAGGGTAAGACAAACTCCATATCTCGCCATTGAACTGAAGCAAGACGTGCTCCTTGATCTAAATCAATTGCAATTGATATTTGATCACCATCAATATTAAGCACTTTGTAATACTCCCTTTTTAGTTAATCTCAGCTTTTGATGGTGGTAGGGCGCCTGTTCTAGAGACTGTAATAGCAGCTGCCTTTGCCGCCCGATCTAGCATTACAGATAATCTCATTCCCGTTAACTGATCCAAGCCATCCTCAATTATCGCCTCAACCAATATGGCGCCCACTGTATCTCCTGCCCCAACCGTGTCTGCTACCACGACCTTTTTTGCATCTACTGTGACCTTTTCATTTTTTCGATATCCAGTTAAGCCTTTTACGCCAAATGTAACTACAACTAACTCTGGCCCCGTAGCAAGCCATTTATTTGCTATTTGATCTAACTCAATACCTGGATATAGCCAGTAAATATCATCATCACTTACCTTTACCGATGATGAGATTGATACCCATCTTTCTACCTGCTTTACATACTCAGCTCGATCACTCATTACCGCAGGCCTGATATTTGGATCAAATACAATCGGTGAAACCTTTGCTACCTGTTTAGCCCATTCAAATAAAACAGTAGCTGCTGGCTCTATCGCAGTAACTAATGTGCCGATATGAAGTAGAGATGGTTTATTTGCAACTGGATCTGGTAGCCAGGTAGCGGAGAAATCAAAGGTGGCTGTTCCGTCTATTACAAACTCATATGAGGCCCCGCCTTGCTTATTCAATGAAACTATCGCTAAGCATGTTGGTTTATCTGAAAACTTAACAAATTCAAGTAGCACACCATCTTTGTGCAATTGCTTAAGAGCCATTTGGCCATACTTATCAGTTGAGATGCCATCAATAAATTGGGTGTCAATGCCAAGCTTTGCTAAAGCTTTAGCAGTGTTCGCAGGGCCCCCACCAACAACTGCCTTGCGCTCTGTGCCATCTGGAATTAAATCAATTAATACCTCACCGCATACCCAAACTTGATTACTCAAAGTAATTCACCCTTACGAGCTAAAAACTTAGTTAATACCTCAACCCCAAGTAAATGATCTTCTACCTGCGGTAAACCACTTATAAGTAATACCCCAACAAATCCTTGATATTTTGTAATTAAAGGCAGTCCACCACCGTGGATAGCGTGGGTTTCATCTAATAAATTGTTTTCTTTATGCCAGTCAACCCTGCGTTCCTCTGCACTTACTCTCTCATACATTGTTGAGTGGTGCTTAAGCATCACAACTCTTGCTTTTCGGTCTATCCACCAGTTGTTTTCACTTGTAGACCCTGGAAGGGATACGTGATAAATAATCCAACTACCAAGGCGAACCTGAATAGCTAATGGTAAATTTCTGAGGGCGGCCAATGATTTAGCTATTTCACCAATCTCTAATACCCCTGCAAGATCTAAGGAAGGGAGAGTAAGAATTTGTTCTTCATCAATTAGTTGTGATGAAGTAAAGCCACCAGTTGTCGCCACCGTCATACTCTATTAGAAGTTAATATGAACTCTAACCTCCAACCTTGTGCCGGGATTTGTACGGCAAATAAGGAGTAGAATGTGCTAATGCGAGTTTTTATTACCGGTGGGGCGGGCTTTATTGGATCCCACCTATGTGATGCATTAATCGCTAGGGGTGATGAAGTGAGTATCCTTGATAACTTAAGTACCGGATCAAAGGACAATATTGCCCACCTTGAAGGCAAAATTAAAGTGTCTCAGGGAGATATTAGAGATCAGGCATTAGTTGAGTCTCTGGTTGCTGATTCAGAGTTAGTACTACATATGGCAGCAGCGCTCGGTGTGGAAAAGATTTTAGAGAATCCAATTGAATCTATTGCTACAAACCTTTACGGATCAGAGGTGGTTTTGAATGCAGCCCAAAAATATGATAAGAGGATACTGATCGCAAGCACTTCCGAAATATACGGTAAAAATAGCAAGCAGCCACTATCTGAAACAGATGATCGAGTTATCGGTATACCACAAAAATTACGTTGGACCTACTCTGATGCTAAAGCCTTAGAAGAGGCAACTGCGTACTTTCTTTTTCTTACAAAAAAACTCAGAGTTACAACGATTAGATTTTTCAACACGGTAGGCCCACGTCAAACTGGAAAGTATGGAATGGTGATCCCCAAATTCGTAAGGGCGGCAATCGATAATGAACCATTAAGAATTTTTGGAGATGGATCCCAGTCAAGAGTTTTCTGCCATGTTAGTGATGCAGTAAAAGCTATTTTAGCCCTATCTACTAATGATAAAACAGTTGGAGAGGTCTTTAATATAGGAGGGAAAGGAGAAATTTCTATAGTAGATCTTGCAAGATTAATCATCAAGCAAACTAAATCAAAATCAGAGATTTCCTTCGTAGATTATAAAGATGCTTATACTACTGGTTTTGAAGAAATGGCAAGACGAGTTCCTGATGTTTCAAAAATTAAGAATTTTATTGCTTGGGAGCCAAAACTAGGGCTTGATATAATTATTAATGATGTTGCAAATAGTTATCGTTAAAGAAATTTCGGCCATCCCAGATGATTCAAACCTACAGACAGATCTAGAACAGGTATTTTGGCATCTTTCCAAGTCTTGAAATTAATTTCATCATGAGGTGTTACTACTATGCCAAGATCAATTAATGGATTAAGTGGTGCGCTTAGTTGATCTAAGTAAATCTTTACAATTGGGTCATGCCATGAAACAACTGCACCTAAATTTAATAATTCAATCATTAATTCAGGTGTAGGTGATTCTCGCATATCTGGTACACCAGTTTTATAAGAAATTCCAGCTATTTGAATTTTTTTTCCATTTAACTGCCCGCCCATGTACTTTTTAATTCTATGGGCGACTTGTTTAGGTCTACATAGGTTAATTTCATTTGCAAACTTTGTTAACTTTAAATCAAATCCAACTTTTTTTGCAAAATATACCAAGTACTCGGGATCAACTGGAATGCAATGACCCCCAACACCAATACTTGGTTGAAATTTCATGAATCCAAATGGTTTAGTAGATGCAGCCTCAATTACTTCATTAGAACTTATTCCAACTTTATCTAACAATTCAGAAAATTCATTAACTAAGGCAATATTTACCTGTCTGAATGTATTCTCTAGCAATTTAGCTGCTTCAGCGACTTCAGGGCTTGAGGCGCGATAAATACTTTTGCAAAAACTGGAATAAAAATCAATGGCAAGATTTGTGGCTTCGCTTGTGAGCCCTGAAATTACTCTTGTGGTATTTTTAATTTGCCATTCTTTATTTCCTGGATCAACTCTCTCTGGAGCTACAGCAAATGTAAAGGAGACTTTACTCCCGTTTTCTACAGTCGGTTTTATAACATTTCGTAAAGTTCCTGGATATGAAGTACTTTCACTAATTATTAATGTTGGATCAGTTATACATTCATTTATGGTCTTACATGCAGCTATGAGTGAGGTTAAATCAGGTTCACGACTAGTATTTAGTGGGGTTGGTACAGCAATTATAATAATTTTTGAACCCTGCATTTGCCTGAAATCTGTTGTTGGAAAGTAATTTTTTTCTTCAATTAGCCTAGTTAAAACATTCTTTTCGATACCTGGTACGAATGAAATACTCTGTCTAAGATCTGTAATCAATTTCACGTTTAAATCTAAGCCAATAACCTCGTGGCCTGATAAGGCAGCGCCAATGGCTAAAGTCTGACCTACATAACCTTGACCAATTATTGATACCTTCATAGTGAAATCATTAACGAAATTGTTTATATCTTTTTTAGGATATTGACTTTGGGATAATGAAATTTCGAATTTCTATGTTATTGGGATCCAGCTTAATTAATTCCTGCTGCGCTTTAGTGCGTTCTTCATAACTTGCAAAATTATTTACAAGCAACAAACCCCAGGCAGAGGGTGCGTGTGGATTAAAATCTACAGCTGATCGTGCTATCTCAAGCGCTTGGGCCCCAAGATTGGATTTAAGCAACTCTTCACCAATTCTGCTATATCTAACGGTTGACTCTGGAAAAGATTTTGCAGATAAAATTGCTAAATTCCCATTCCCTGTTCTTGCAGACTGCAGTTGTTGTCGATCTACATTAAAATATGGATATACAATAATTGCGCCAATCAAAAGTAAAAGACTACTAAATGGTTTAGTTAATTTGTAATTTGTGTTTTGCACTACTAGTACTGATTTGCCAGAATTACTCTCAATTCTTGTTAACCCGATTAAAGAGCCAGTAATCAAAGCATTCAAACCCATCATTGAAATATTCTGAGGACTAATTAAAGATTGGACCAAATAGCAAACCCAGGCACAAAACAGGGCTGTTAGCTTGCTATTAAACTGTCCAATTCCTTTTTGAACATTAAAATATGAAGCTAAAGTCAATAAGATCAGAAATAGTTGGAGAAATGCTAGAGGATATCCTCCTACAGAGCTGTATTGAAGAAAGAAATTATGCAAATGGTCTGCGAATTCTCCAATTCCTTGAGCATCCTTCTCACTTCTGTACATCAAAAAATAATCACCAACTGAGTCTAAACCTACTCCGAAAATTGGATTATCGTTGGTTATAGAAATTCCAGTTCTTAAAAATTCACCTCGAGATTGAACTGAGGGTTTATACAGTAAATCAGAAAAAGGACCCTTGTTAATCATTCCTAAAAACACCGTAATACTTGAAAAAAAAGAAACTAAGAAAAGTGGTATGAATAGGAACCTATATTTATACCACGTGAGTGTTAAAATAAAGACAAATGCGCCAACCGATATAAGAATGTATCCTTGAACTGATTGACTCAAATAAATAAGAGTTAGTATAGGAATAATGGAAATCAATGACAATAATTTACCCTTTTTTTTATTCCAAAAATAAACTAAAGTTGGGATCAAGGCCATAGCAGCAAAGCTAGATTGGAAATTAGGATTACCAAGTGTTCCAATTATTCCATTCGTTTTTGTGTTCCAATCAAAAATATCTAAACCGAACCTTTGTAAAACTGAGTAAGCAGAAGTTACCAGTGAAGAGATAAAAAGCGTGTAAAGTAGTAGTTCAACATTAGACTTTGAGATAAAGAAAGCTGCACCTACTACTAATAAAAGGATAGAAGTTTCAGTTATAAAACCTAAGCCCCGTCCGGTTCTTCCGAAAAATTGTTGAGCATAGGGTGCGTCGCTAATTATGACAATAAGAATTAAATCAATAATTATAATTATGACTAGAATCATAAACGCTTTTAAATATAAATTCTCTAAAAATATTTTTTTATGAAAAATCAACTTTGGGAGTATGTAAAGAGATGTTAGAAAAAGTATTATTAGTTTTGGTATAATTAAAGAGTCGGAGTTAACCCAAGGTGTCATAGCTATAATTTGTAAAAAACTTGCGGTGCAAAGAAGCTTAAAATCACTAGATTTTAATGATTTCATTCAATTCCCACTCCTTTTTTGCTCAATTATGTGTATTACGTAGTATAACTTGAAATAAAAAATCCGCCCTCTAACTCGATTGTTAGAGGGCGGATTCCTTGTGATTTTTTTAAATTACCGCTTTCTTGTAATCAACTTCTGCAGAGCTTGTATCTGCTTATTGATTGATGCGATAAGGGCTACCACCGACTTTAAGACCTCTGTAAAGGATACATCGGTGTTACTTGCAGTGAGTTTGTAAGTTGGTGTTGCAGTTACTCCACCAGCTGGTGAAGCAAACTCAACAACTCCTGTATAGGTTCCAGCTGTTAGGCCAGATGTAGTACCAACAGTCATTGTGTAGGTAACTGATCCATCTGCACCGGTAACCGCTGTTGTAGATGCTGGGTTTGTTGAGCCTAGGCTCACGTTAACGCCAGTCATCCAAGGAAGACTCATTGTGTTGTTTCCAATAGCAGTTACGCTATTTGCTGGATTTCCCTTTGAGTCTAAGAACTTAACAGTTAACTTAGCAATATCACCTTGTACGTATGATGCCTTGTCAAATGAAGCTGTGTATGAGAAAGCATTATCAGCACAACGTGCAGTAAATGCATCAGATGTTAGAACTGTTCCAGTTGCAGTAATTGTGAATTTAATCTTCACATTTGCTTGACCAGCAGTTGATCCGCAACTCCAAGTACCTAAGGAAAAGCGAGTTAGATCGCTTGAACCTGTGGTGCTTGCAAGAGTTGGCACGGTAATACCTTGAACAACTGTTGTAAGAGTTGCACTATCTGCACTAAATGTTCCATAGTCAGATGGTGTGGCCACAATGTTTCCAGCACTATCAGTTGCTAGAACTGTGAACAAACCAGCGCTATATAGACCAATTTGTTGGTACATCCATTGAGCTGGAGTTGCACCAGTTGCAGATCCAAGATCTTGGGTTCCAACATTTGCAATTGTTAACTTAGTAGCTGCACCAGCAATAGTAACTGTCTTAGTACAAACAGTTGTGCCGTTGTAGGTAATAGTTACAGTTGTGGTTACTGGAGCACCAGCAGTACCTTGAGTAACACGTACTGTTTGCTCATCGCCATCTGTGAACTCAACATCAGTTGATGCGGTACCTGCTGTTGGCGTTGAACCAGCATCAGTTCCAATATTAACTAGCGCACCATTTGTTGCAGTTGCAACTAGGTTGCCACTAGATAGATTTTGTTGGTAAGCATCATTTAATCTGAAATCAATATACCAAGAGCCACCATCTGCTACCCGAGATGTTGAATCAACACCACTTGGGTAGGTAGCTGTCTCAGTTAGTGTAATAGTGTTTGTGTTACATGCACTATAAGCAGCTGAGTATGACCCGCCTGCTGAGGCTGCAACCACTGTTACAGTGATTTGGCCGCCTAAAGATACGGCAGGAGAGGTAACAGTAGGAGCTGTGGTGCCATCATGGACATACATTGAAACTGTGTATGTGCCCGCAGTACTTGGAGCTGTCCAAATCGTAACCGCAGTTTTTCTTGCTGAATTGGTTGCGCCCGTCAACAATGTAGTTTTTAGATCGTTGGAGTAAGTATGACTTGAAGCTCCAGCGGAGTCTGAAAAACTTCCACCCGATGCACTAAACGCAACTGAGGTAGAAACTTGAGAGTACAAAGATAACTTAGCACCCGCAAGAACCGTTGCGGTTTGTGCAGTTCGATACGAAGTATCCTTAGCAAGGATACCTAGTGACTTAGCATCTGTTTCTCCAGTACCAAGGGTTGTAGATGTTGCAACAGCCGCTTGACCGGAATTATTTGTGGCAATCGCCAGAAACATCGAAGCATTTACTGGCCCAGTAGTGACTGGAGCGTTAGTACCACCAACACTTGGGTGAGATCCCTCAGTGACCGTTACTACAACACTGCCAATTAGCGTTCCCTGAAGTGGATCAACACTGTCAGGTGTAGCAGCAGCTGTTCCTGGATGTGCTGCAATATAAAGTGAAATTGTATAAGTACCAGCTGTTGTTGGCGCATCCCATAACACTGAAGCAGTTTCAGCGGTTCCAGAGGCGCTTGATTTTGTGAATGCAATCGCAGTTGTAGTTGTAGTTGGTGCCGTTCCTGCAAAAGTTGAGGTGTTGGATGTTGCGGTAGCACTAATTACTCCACCAGTAGCCGAGAAGGCAATGGTTGTACTTGCCACTGCATAGAGTGATAACACTCCTCCTGGATAAACTGTGGCTGTTTGTCCCGTTGTGATGCTAGTATTTGCACTTTTTGCAACTAATCCCACGCTTCGCGCAGTAGCTGTAGCTGTCATACTCGGCATAAGTAGTGCTCCGGATGATGCCTCAGCGTTTAATGATGCAACTCCTAATGCTGCGTTTGTTAATGCGTTAGGTGAAGTTGCTCCAACCACCGCCGAGGCCTGCGGAATTGAAATCAAAGTTAATGAGGTTGAAATCAAACTTAATCCAACCAGTCGAATTACTTTAGCTTTTAAATTGAAATCCACAATTTCTCCTTAGATTTTCCCGTTGTCTTTTAGGCCAACTTCCCTAGCGGTGCTGAGGACCCATACAACATAGAGTACATCAAATAGGGCATAATTCGGAATTTTTAAGCCAGAAAATGTCCAAATTGGAGTTAACAAGGGCATTGTTTTCACGAATTTCAAACCTAAAAATGTGGGTAAGGAGTATCAATGGGGTGATCTGCCAACTCCTTAGTAAAGAAATATAAGGGCGCCCTACTTTGATAAGAAGTAGGGCGCCCTTGGAATAACCACCTATCTGCATATGCAGATAGGTGGTTATTTTCAATTAATTGTTATCGCCTTAAAATCAACTTCTGCAGAGCTTGTATCTGCTTATTGATTGATGCGATTAGAGCAACAATTGACTTCAAAACATCAGCGTTAGTGGTTGTATCTCCACCAGTGCTTAGTTTGTAAGTTGGTGTTGCAGTTACTCCACCAGCTGGTGAAGCAAACTCAACAACTCCTGTATAGGTTCCAGCTGTTAGGCCAGATGTAGTACCAACAGTCATTGTGTAGGTAACTGATCCATCTGCACCGGTAACCGCTGTTGTAGATGCTGGGTTTGTTGAGCCTAGGCTCACGTTAACGCCAGTCATCCAAGGAAGACTCATTGTGTTGTTTCCAATAGCAGTTACGCTATTTGCTGGATTTCCCTTTGAGTCTAAGAACTTAACAGTTAACTTAGCAATATCACCTTGTACGTATGATGCCTTGTCAAATGAAGCTGTGTATGAGAAAGCATTATCAGCACAACGTGCAGTAAATGCATCAGATGTTAGAACTGTTCCAGTTGCAGTAATTGTGAATTTAATCTTCACATTTGCTTGACCAGCAGTTGATCCGCAACTCCAAGTACCTAAGGAAAAGCGAGTTAGATCGCTTGAACCTGTGGTGCTTGCAAGAGTTGGCACGGTAATACCTTGAACAACTGTTGTAAGAGTTGCACTATCTGCACTAAATGTTCCATAGTCAGATGGTGTGGCCACAATGTTTCCAGCACTATCAGTTGCTAGAACTGTGAACAAACCAGCGCTATATAGACCAATTTGTTGGTACATCCATTGAGCTGGAGTTGCACCAGTTGCAGATCCAAGATCTTGGGTTCCAACATTTGCAATTGTTAACTTAGTAGCTGCACCAGCAATAGTAACTGTCTTAGTACAAACAGTTGTGCCGTTGTAGGTAATAGTTACAGTTGTGGTTACTGGAGCACCAGCAGTACCTTGAGTAACACGTACTGTTTGCTCATCGCCATCTGTGAACTCAACATCAGTTGATGCGGTACCTGCTGTTGGCGTTGAACCAGCATCAGTTCCAATATTAACTAGCGCACCATTTGTTGCAGTTGCAACTAGGTTGCCACTAGATAGATTTTGTTGGTAAGCATCATTTAATCTGAAATCAATATACCAAGAGCCACCATCTGCTACCCGAGATGTTGAATCAACACCACTTGGGTAGGTAGCTGTCTCAGTTAGTGTAATAGTGTTTGTGTTACATGCACTATAAGCAGCTGAGTATGACCCGCCTGCTGAGGCTGCAACCACTGTTACAGTGATTTGACCAGAAAGTGTTGGTGGTAGGCCATTAGTATAACTTGGAGTTATATATGTACTACCAGACAAGATCCAACCAGTTAAAAGTTGAACGGTATACGTACCTGCAGTTGAAGGAGCTGTCCAGATTGTTGCCACACCAGTAGCAGTTCCGCTTACAACATCTGCTTCAATAGTTGATCTCAAATCATTAGCATAAGTTGCTGTGTTAGCTGCGGCTCCGGCAATAGTTCCAGAGAAGCTTCCACCAGTTGCAGTAAATGCTATATCAGTTGAAACTTGAGCATAAAGAGAAAGTTTTGCTCCACCTAATACAGTTGCAGTTTGAGCTGTACCAGAAGAAGTGTCTTTAGCTAACAATCCCAAAGACTTAGCGTCTGTGTGAATAGAGGCTAAAGTTGCAGTAGGAGCAGTTGCTGCTACACCTGAGTTATTAGTTGCAATAGCCAGGAACAAAGAACCGTTTACAGTTCCTTGAGTAGCTGCCGCGTTACTCCCTCCAACAGCTGGGTGGTTTGCAGATGCAACCTGTGGGGCCACAACTGAAAGCACTCCTGCAGTTAGAGTAGATACCGCTACCAGCGCTATGCGCTTACGTAGTGTCGTTTTCGACATTTTTTTCCTTTCGTTAGTCAGAGTTAGGAATTTCCTAACACTGGCTCGAAGATCTTTTGGATCTTCTAATTCCATTTCCTTGTGGCACACACGTGTAATGCCGCCAGGAGATGGAAATCTAGTTATTCGGTAGCAGCTGGCCCACCATCCGCTTGATCTAATACTTGAAGCATTAGAGTCACAGTAGCAAGTTGATTTAAAGAAAGTTGCATGTGGTCTGCATACTCTTCTGCAGAGATTGAGTTCTTAACGTTTACTGGTTTAATCACTTCACTGGATTCAATTACTGGTCGTTCAACCACAAGTGGTGATTCAGATGCAGGAGACATATCTTGATTTGAATTCAGTTGAGAAGAGGAGGTGGTAATTATTGATGTATTGGGCTCATTACCAGTTAGAGAGTTCAGGCCTAAAAATGCGGTTAGTACCAAAATAAATGTAAGAGCGATCTTGGAGGATTTACCAGCAATCTCAGTAGCCTTTTTATATGTAGTAGATAAAAGATCTAGTGCAGTTAAACCGCGGGCCTCATCAATAACAAGTTCGGATAAAACCTTACGAAGCGATGCTCTAGCTCGAGAGACTGTGTGACGAACAGCAGACTCTTTAATGCCAAGCTCTTTTGCAATCTCGGTAGTTGAACGTCCCTCAACCTCCCACATAACAAGAGCAGCTCGCTCTGCTGGGGATAAAAGTGATAATGCTTGGCGAATAATTGCAGCATCCTCTGCTGCTGATATTGCAAGTGAGTGATCACCAGAAACCTGCCAGGTAGATTCAACCTCAGCTGTGGCATCATCTAGGGCAATAAGATTTGGTCTACGATTTTCTGCTCTAAATAGGTCAATGCATAGGTTTTCAATTGTGCGGTGCAAATAGGAAAGAGCGTGTGAATCACTAGATAGTTCAGGAGCAGCTAGCATGAATTTAACTAGAGCCTCTTGGGTGATCTCTTCAGCCTTTGCCTTATCCTTCACAATCCGATTGGCATGGGCAATAAGCTCAGATCGGTTTAGTGTGTAAAAGGATGAAAATTGGGCAACGCTCCATGAAGCAGGATTTGATCCCTCAACTGCCTTGGATTTCTTGGCCTTAAATGCCATTTTGTTTTGCCCCTTGCTTTAACCGGTTTTGTCTTACAGAGCCAACCGTCGCTGCCTCTACTCACCTCTACGCACTTGGCCCTTATTTGTCGCGTAGTTAGGACAAATCGGACATTGATACTGTGGGCCCTGTCGGGATCGAACCGACGACCCACAGATTAAAAGTCTGTTGCTCTACCGACTGAGCTAAAGGCCCCATTCATTTAGGCGTATTTTCCATAACACCAAGGGCGCATCCTATCCCTATTTGAACAGCTGCTTTTCAACTACCGTCATAGAGGGAGTAGAGATTAAAGAGCTCTACTTACCCTTTTTGCAAACTTGAGTCTTCATCAGGGTATCTAGAGAGTCCATACTCTTTTGAAGGTTGCCAAGCTCTGCAATCCCTTCAGGGGAGCTAGAGAGAATATCCTTAAAAATCCCGTATTGATCCTTTGCCTCAACATATAGATCATATGCTTGTGGGCAACTAGTTAGCATCCAGGTGAATTTTGTTGGGGTGACATATGGGTTTTTGCCACAGACATAATTTTTCTTACCAGTTTTAGTCTTTTGTCCCGATTTCTTACATGCCACACCATTTTTAATGGTGGCTGCCTCGGCTGCGGTAATCACTGAGGTGGTGGAAAGAAGTAATCCAAGGGTAAGGGCGATCAGAGCTGGTTTTGCCTTAGCTGTGGCTTTAGTCATTTTACTTATGCTCCCTTTTTTAAGATTTATGGTTGTCCCTGCCTTGCCGCAGGATTTCATAGGGTTAAAGATATCAATTCTTATCACTCTGTCTACTCCCCTAATGAAATCTGCTTTTGGCCCATTATTTAGTTCTGTTGTGGCCAGGGTAGTAGGTCCAGGTGGGGGATTAATTCTTTTTTTCAGAGATTTAACTGTGAGTTTTTTACACTTACAGTAGAAAGCCACTTTATGGCCCTAATTAACTCTTGTAAGCACATTTTTCTAATCGGTCACAGATAGCAATCGCTACATCATCCCCAGTTGGTGGAATAACCATAACGTTAGGTAGTTGTTTAGTATCGGCAAGGCGTAATGCTTGATATAAAAGTTGGGCATACTCTTTATTATTTTTAGGCGAGGCTAATCTGATAGCACCAGGTGGTGTTGGTATATCAGAGAGAGCAATAAAACCATCTCCTAAGTTCGGTGTAGTTGAAAGAAATACCTTTGCCTTTGGTGCATAGTGAGATTGCATTAATCCAGAAGCCTTAATTGTAAGTTTGTTACTACCAGCAGATATTTGCTTTACTTGCAAACCAATCAGATCAGAAATTATGGTGGCAGTAATAGCACCAGGGCGTAATATCTCAGGGATATCTTGTTTGCAATTGATTATGGTTGACTCAACCCCAACTTCGCAGGGGCCACCATCTAAAATCAAATCAGCAGGTGACAGGTAACCAGATAACTCTTCAAACACATCATCAGCCATTGTTGGAGATACCTTGCCAAATCTATTTGCACTAGGGGCGGCAACACCAAGGCCACCTTGATCTTCAAACTCTATTAATAGCGCACTTGCTAATGGGTGTGATGGAACTCTTATGCCAACACTATCTTGATTACCGGTAATGAAATCCTTTGCTAAATTTGTTTTACGAAGAATTAATGTCATTGGTCCTGGCCAAAAGGTGCGAGCAAGTTCTATTGCATACTCTGGGACCTCTCTTGCCCACTTATCTAGATTTGCCATAGATGAGATATGAACAATTAGTGGGTGATCACTTGGTCGCCCCTTGACCTGATAAAGATGATCTACCGCATCTTTATTTGTCGCATCCACCCCTAATCCATAAACAGTTTCGGTTGGAAAGGCGACAAGATTTCCAGATCGAAGTGAAGTAGCGGCATCTTTTAAGGTGGATGCTGTGCAACTAGAGATAATCGCCATGATGGGTAATTGTTGCACCTTGTATGTAGATGGTTCCATTTCATGAATTCAAGGCTCACTTTTGGTTGGTTTTGCCCACCTAATTTGAACCGATACCCTTAGCCCTTCCACTGTCCCCATCGTCTAGTGGCCTAGGACGTCGCCCTTTCACGGCGTTAACACGGGTTCAAATCCCGTTGGGGACGCAAGGTGAGTTGAGAGAAATTTCAAT
>Ga0315904_10006672_pt1 | contig 15728 bp, 3 predicted proteins | sample LakEriMetagenome_6_FD_203529 | JGI IMG/M metagenome (GOLD analysis project Ga0315904, IMG submission 203529) | Freshwater fungal communities from buoy surface, Lake Erie, Ohio, United States - Buoy 12 MA120 | ecosystem: Environmental > Aquatic > Freshwater > Lake | place: USA: Lake Erie, Ohio... | reverse complement strand
TAAAAACGATCCTAACTCAAGAATACGTCAGGCAAGAAGGCGGTGGAAATGTTAATCATTAACTTTTAAAATTAATAACATGGCAACTAAATCAAAATCAACCAGCGTTTCTTCTTTATTTAAAGAGAAACCTAAAGTAAACAGACCAGGCGTACACGCTAAAACAAAAGCTTCTAAGTTGAAGCAGAGCAAGAACTACAAGAAAAGTTACAGGGGGCAAGGGAAATAAAATCCCTTGCTTTTTTTGCTTTATAAAGTATATTTGTAATTACCTATAATATAATGAGTTATTAACTTTTAATGTTATAACTATAAAAATTAATCCAATGTTAAGGCACTCTCTTTATAAAAAACTAGGAAAGAAATACCAAAACGGAGCTAAGACTAATGTTGCCGCTGAATTTAAAGCGCCCGCTCCTTTCGGTACTTATACAACACCCAATCAACCACAAGGTACTATTACTACTCAGGATGCTTCTTTTGCTCCTGGGGTATTTAGTAATGAGAAGGCAGACAATACCTTTACTCCTTTTCCTGCTCCTTTAAATATATTTGACGTTAATCTTCAGACACCTCAAGTTGAGCAAGGTCCGCTTACAGAATCTGATACGTCTGAACGAGGTCTTAGTGCTGAACCAGCAGCTGAGACTAAACCTAAAGAAAAAGAATCTCAATGGCAAGACTATGCCACATTAGGATTAGCTGGTGTATCTGGTGGACTAAACTTCTTAGATACTCAAAAAAGAGATCGTGAGCTACAACAATCAATTCAACAAAGAGATAGTAAACCTTTATACGATTACAACTGGATGTACGGTAGAACTACTTCTGGTGGTACAGAATATCAACCCATTATTATGGCACAACAAGGCGCAAACATCCGTAAGCCTTTAAACTCATTAGAAGCATCTAATGTAGAAATAGAAGGTGGAGAGTTCTTGATACTCCCTGACGGAACAACTGAAATTGCAAAAGGCCCATCACACGCAAAAGGTGGCATAGATACAATCCTTCCTAACGGAACTAAAGTATTCTCTAACCATCTCCGTCCTATGGACTTGCATAAGATGCCAGCCGAGTATAAGAAAATGTTACTAGGAGGCTACATGCAAGCAGGCGGTGAAGTTGGTGATTTAGGATTAGACTATCTTGAAGATATGATTGGCTCAGGTAAAAAACCTAAAGGCAAGGACGCACAGAAGACTTTTGCTGAGATTGCTAAACGTTACGACCTTGCAATGTATCAGAAAGTATTAGATAATCCTTTTGCTTCTGCTGTAGATAAACAAACAGCTTCTGTTATGCTAAAGCGTAACGCTGAAATTCTTGAGCAACTTTTCCGCGACCAGCAAATGCTTAACGGTAATTCTAGCGGAGAACCTATGGAAGGTATGAAGAATGGTGGCATAAACAACCCTGGTTTTAAATCACTTCCTGGATATGTTCAAGCTAAGATTATGTCGAACATGGCAGATGGGGGTAAGTATAAGCTTCCTGAAGGAGCTAACGTAGTTTCTGAAGCAGATGTTGCTAAAGCTAACGCAGGTGACTATGTACGTTTCTCTGACGGAACTATAAAAAAGCTTACAAAGAAAGACGTTAAAACAATTGACAAAGGATTTAATAAGGACTTCTCCGTTATGAAACAACGTTGGGATGATCCTAAACTAAACCCTGTTAAAGACCAGATGTGGAACAAGTACATTCAAGCTAATCCGAATGCAAAGATTAGCAAAGAGCAGTACTTAAATAACTACATTAAAACTCAAGAGCAACTTTATGCAATTGACGCTGCTGCAGCTAAAGACCCAAGTATTGACTTATCGAATCCAGAGTGGGACAGAACCGCAGGAGGCGCAAAGAATAAACGATACAAAGAACTAACTAAAAAGTTAGGACTTCCTGAATTAAACGAGGAGCAGATTACTCAGTTCCAACAAGGATACAAAGACTTAGCTGCTATTCAAGAAGACCCTCAATACAAAGAATCACTTGCTGACTTTGACTTAGCACCTAAAGGGGTGGGAGACCAACAATACTTAGGTAAAGCTATTTCTCCAGCAGATGCTATTTTAGGTAATACTACTGTAAGACAACTTCAGTATTTAAAGAACAAAGAAGAAGTTCCTACCTACGAGTATGAGAACGTACCTGAGGAAACTCCAACTGGTGGAGACTACAACTTACAAGGTAAGAATGCTAGAGGCAAGTATGAGCCTATGCCATTCCCACTAAGTCAGGCTATTCCTGCTGCTTACGGACTTGCACAAGCACAAGAAACTTTCCCCTATGCTATTCCTGAAGTAGAGGCTCCTTATATCAGACCTCAGACTTTAAACATTCAAAGTCAACTGCAAGACGCAGATAACAATGCTATTGCTGCTATGCGTTATGGAGCAGATCCTAATCTTGCATACATAGCAGGACTAGATGCAAAGCAAAAGTCATTTGAGACCAAACAGAACTACGATGCAGAAGGTAGATCTCGTGCTGATATATACAATGCAGATGCTAAGTTTAAAGCAGACACTGTAAACGCAGGTGCTTTTAACCAAGTCTACAATGATTTGTATGCAACAGCTAAATCTAATCAGTCTGAAGAAAAAGTAAAAGCAGTAAATGCACTAGCTACTAACAGAGCAAAGTGGGCTCAAGACGAGAATCTAAAGAAGTTTTATTTTAACAACTTCGTTACCAACTACGACTTTGATTCCAACGATCCTAATAAGGAGATGAAAGCAAAAGGAAGTCAACAATTTAGTATTACTGGAGTTAATCCTACACAGAAAACTACTCCGTCTACAACAGGAACTCCCTCTGTAACTACAGCCCCAACTACAACTCCAGCTACGTCTCCAACTTCAACTGCACCTACACAAACTAATCAACCACAAACTTCTATGCCAACTTCCTCTACGATGAGAAGAAGCCTTGACCCTAACCTACCGCTTTCTATGCAGTATGGGGTTAATAACCCAGGTATTCCTGAAGTAGGTGGTTTTACTCCAAAGAGAAGTTTAAATCCTAACTTACCTTTATCCATGCAGTATGGTCCTACTTTTAATCAACCTACTGATGTCAACTTATTGACTCTTCCGCAATCTATGGGTGGAGCAGGGTTGCCGCCAAATGAGTTTGAGATGGGGGGACAGTTAGACAGTTACTTGAATCCATTTAAAAAGAAAAAAGGTTTTAGAAAAAAATAACCAACTATGATTTCGCATAAATCAAAAGGATTTGTATACCCAGAATATATCTCTCCGCTACCAGCAGATGAGTTTATTAAAGGTGCGCTTCTTAAACAGAAGATGTACGATGAGGGTATTGACAAAGTACAACAACAATTAGATACCTACGGACAAATTCGCAAAGGTCTTTTGAAAGAAGAAGACAAGGCATACTTTGACCAAGAAGCAACTAAGCTAGTAAACGCATTAAATAAAAATGCGGGATTAGACTTTGCTAACAAAAACAATGTCCGCTCTGCGTTATCTCTTGGAAACAATCTAGTTAATGACCCTATCATCTCTAACGCTGCGGAGTCTACTGCTACCTATAAAAAGATGATGGAAGAGTACAGCAAGTTAGATCCTAAAAACAGAAGTTCTGTAAATGACTACTTCTTTATGAAGGACATTAACAACTGGATGAAAGACGGCAAAACTGGTTCTAAACTCAGATACAATCCTTATACTGTTTACACAGACGAGCACGTTAAATTATGGGGTGAACTATCTCAAAAATTAAAACCAGATGAAGTAGAAGTTCCTATGTTTGATGGTAAGAGTGGGGAGTGGATTGTTCAAAAGAAGTATTCGGGTGTAAGTGCAGAGCGTTTTAGAACTGCATATCTTAATGGACTAAGCGCACAAGCTAAAGCCCAGTTAGAGATGGAAGCACGTTACGTTTTTGAGACAGGAGATAGAGATCAAATAATGTCTCTTTATAACCAAGACGTAACTACCAAAATTACTGCTTTAAATTTAGATATAGATAAAGCTACGACTCAACGTACTGAACTTGCGGGTAAATACGGAAACCAATCTCCTGAAGTACGTAAGGCAGATGAGCAACTGAATCAACTTAGGGCTACTCAACGTTTCTACGAGGAGAAACAAACGGCTGAAATTAAAGACAACGATTTGATTACTTTCTTGAGAGATGATAAGATTTTTGACGCAGCAGGTGGTTTTGCTTACAAGAACGAAAGTACTAAACTTGAAGCTAATCCTTATGTAGTAGATATACGTAAGATGCAGAACAACATAGCTGAGTACAGAGCTAAAGCAGAAATTGATATTCTTAAAGAACAAGAACTTGTTAGACGTGGGTTAAAAGACGGTGCAGCTGTTGCTGGACTTAGTATGGGATCTTATTTACCTGATAGTCAGTATAACGGTAGTCCAGTTATTCAAGACCTTAATCCAATTTATGGCCAAACTAGAAGTACTCAAGAGGCTGGTTTAATCCAAAACGGTCTTGTTAAATTTGCAGAAGGAAAAACTGTAAATGAAGCACTTCAAGCAATAATGGATGAAGGTAAAATATCAGGAGAAGACAGACGTGATATTAATGAGATGTTCTTACCTTCTGGAGTTTTAGAAAGACTGCCAGTAGCAGAGCAACGTGCAAGACAAAAAAGAGGTGATAGATTAGTTGAAGAAATGTTTTGGAAGTTTAAAGGTATTTACGAAACCCTACAAGGAACTAGAACAATTACACAGGGAGAAGATACTTATAATCTAAAACCAACTGATACTGTTTCAGTTCTAGAAATGACTGGCGGGGTAAGAGATATGAGCGTTTCATCTCTATTAAATAGGGATGGAAGTTATTTATCTCAGATTAAAGAAATTAGAGTTAAGACATTAAACAAGTAGTAAGTAGGTATGGCAAAAAAAGTAGATAGTTCCTTTAACTTTTTAGGAATAGATCCTCGCCTAAATGTAGGAGATCCAAATGTTGTTAAAACAGCAGTTGATAGGTCAATCAACAGTGACCCTGTTTTATTTAATGCTTATCATACTAAAGAACTTGTAAGACCTAGATTAGATGAAATAAGAAGGCAAAATGAAATGGAGCGTCTGCGTAATGTAGACGTAAACTCTTTCAATTACCTAGCAAAGAAAGCAGGATACGATGAAGGTTATGCTGCTAGTCTTTTTAATCGAGTGCAGGACTTATCTTCTATGGAAACCCAAGAAGCTTTGGCAACTTACAGTGACCTGTTAGGAGAATTAAATGATCTAAAAGAACAGGCAACTACAGAACAGTTTGGAGGTATAGATAAATTAGCAGACTTTGGAGAGGGCTTTTTTGAGACAGCTAAAGGACTTACTAATCTTACTAATTCATTGTTTGGTGGTGAGGCACAGTTTACTGACCCGTCAGAATATTTAGGAAAGAATAAAAATGATGTAATGGCGCAAAAGGCTTTAGATGAAGTCTTTACTCCTACAGAAATTTATAACTACGCCAAAAGAGTTTTAGATCGCCAACACAAACAAATATCTATTAAGAAGTTCTCTCAAGAGAATGGAGGTGTAGACAAAATATTGAGTCTTATTGAATCCAAGAATCGTGACTTAACAAGCATGAATGGATTTGATGATTTGATTCTTCCTGTTTTAAATAATCAATTTACTACCCCTGGTTCTGACTATTTTAGAGGCGAAGGTGGTGACATGACCGCACAAGATGTTAGAGAGTTTCAAGACTACACTAAGCAGCTTTTTACAACTGACCTAACTAAACGTAGTTCTTGGGGTTCTCATATCGGGAATGATGGAATTGGTTACGGTAAGTATGATTTAGAGAAAGAGGCGCTTAATGATTACAAGTCTGTATTACAAGAAGAACTCTTTACTGTTGTAGATGAACGTAGAGGTCTTATAGATCAAGACAAACTAAAGAAAAACTCAAAAGAAGATTTGGTCTACCAAGGTAAGATAACCAGACTAAACTCTGCTTTAGATAAACTTGTATCAAGAGAAAAGAATATTGACCAAGTATATGGAGTATCTGTAGGAGACCGCAGTGGTTTTCTTAGAGGTACTTTAGGTAATGCCTATATGGCTACTAGGGACTTTGCTACTTTTATTACTCCAGGATTTGATAGTCCGAAATTTGATGTAGAGACACAGCTTCTTAGAAATGCTATGTATAAACCAGAGGTTGTAAAGTACGACAAGTACGGAAACCCTGTTTTATCTAATCAAGTATTTTATGAGACTGCTTCTGGAAACAAAGCTAACTGGTCAGGTTTATTTGAGGCAGGTGGCGCAATGATTGGAGATATGACTCCTGCTATTCTTACAGGAGGTTTTGTTGCTCGTGCAGTAGGGGCAGGTCTATCATTAGCAGCTACAGAAGCCGCAGAGGCTACATTTGCCGCAAGAGCTGTATCCTCTACAGCTAAGGCTTACGATAAAGTAAACAGATACGGCAATCTAAGACTGGCAGATAGAATCAGTACCTTTGGTACAATCTACGGATCTACCAAGCCTAGAATCTATGAGCAAGAAAAGAAATGGGGTGGAGACGCAGAAGGTAGGGCAACCTATCTTGCTATTGCAGAAGCTGCCGCTGAGTCAATAGGTTTCCCAGATGTAGGAATGCTTAAAGTAACTCCTTATAGTAGAGGACTTGGCGCAGCTGCTAGGACTGCTACAGGAGTTAATCTTACACGTTCTCAGTTAGCAGGTGCTTATTTAAGAGGTGGTGCAGAATTTGCAAAGAACGCTGTTAAAGCAAACCTAGTAGAATCTTTTGAAGAAGAGATGTCTTTACTTGGTGAGACTTTAGTTAGCCAAGCTTATGCTGATGAATACGCTAAAGCAGGAAGAGAGCAGACTGAGTTTTCCGCAGAAAACATTGTTGATACTTTTGTAGAGTCATTTAAAGGCGGACTTCTTTATAGTGGCTTAATGACTGGACAAAATCATTACAGAGCTACCCGTAAAGACGCACTCCTAGATCAAGCCGAATATGAGGCTGCACTTAACCCTGAATTATTTAAAGCTAAGTTAAAAGAGATTCACCAGAAAAACCCAGCTGAACTTTCTGAAAAACAATTAGCAGATGGGATTGTAACTATAGATAATCTTTCTAACACATTTAAGGGTCTTTCTCAGCTAGAGAACCTAAGAGACTTAAATACTTTCTTTGAGGATGAAGAATCTCGTAGAAGATTATTTACTGCTGCTAGACAACGTGATGTACTTCGTAGTATTGACTTTGATAGTTTAACGCCAGAACAACAAGAGGAGTTTACTAAAGCAAAACTTTCAGGTAAGATTGCGAAAAACGCTACCAAAGAATATAATAAAGTACGTCAGCAGATTGCTAATCTTGTAACAGAAACCCAAGGTAAGAAGTTAACTCCAGAAGAATCAATTCAATTAATTGCCCTACAAGCCCAAGCTTTTAAATTAAAAGAAGTAACAAACACAATTGATTTAAGAAAATTAAATAATTCTCAAATGGAGACACTGGCTTCTATGGGAATTATACAAGATAAAGACTTCCAGTTTACCCAAGAAGACTTGGATAAGATGATTGGGGAAGTTGATACAGAAATTCTTAAAACTGAAAAGCGTGCATTTGAATATGCTTCTATGAGCAAAGCAGAAAAAGCAGAAGCCATTAAGAAAGCATACGAGAAGAAAATAGCAGAAATCAATCAAGTAGATGAGCCTAATGTACTTATGGAGTCTTTAATTAAACTTAAGAGAGACTATGAGTACCTAGAGAAGAATGTTCCAAACATTAATCCAGAAATCTTAGCTAACAAACAAGCATTGCTGGATGCGTTTGAACAAAAGTTCGACTCACTTACACAGAGAGATGAGTTTGGTAACAATGCTTTTGAAGCTAAACTAAGAGAGTTAGATGTAGATAAAGCAATTACTGATTACAACATAGAAGATTTAGTTAAGTTATCACGTCAACTTAATTTCAATAAAGAGCATATCAACGAAGACCTGGCTGAACTTTTGGGCGATCAAGTTAGCCAAGCACAGGCTCAGATAATTGAAAACTTAAATAAACTTACTGGAGATGCAAAAGTTCAGGCTCTGGCAAAAATCCTAGACCAAACTATAAAGCAAAACACCATTACTTATTTTGATAAAGCTTCTTTCTTAAAATTCTTAACCTACGATAAGAAGTTCTACGATGCTCAAACAAACAAACTAACTCGTACTGAAACTGTAAGTGCAGCTGTAAGTGATGAAGAGTTTGAAAAAGTAAGAGCAGAAGTTATTAGACAAAGAGGACTACGTAAGAGTGCGTCTATGTCAACTACTGGCAGCGTAGACAACGTGAGTGCGCCTGTAGATTCTCAATTCCAGGAAGATGCTTTGCGTACAATGGCAAAACAAGCAGCTACTGCTTCTAATCAAACAGATGAAGACGGCACGTCTCCACGTTCTGTTCTTGAAAAGCAATATGCTGATTCTTTCCTAGCAGGAAAAACTCCCGCAGAATCTGTAGCTGCACTTAAAGACAGAATAGGACAACTCCTTAATGCAGGAAGTGCTAGAGCAACTACTTTACTTAATGCGTTTAATAACCTACTTACCAGTAAAGATACAGTTGCATTTGACTCTCAACTTGCTTCCTTAAAGGCAGCGTTAAAAGCAGAGGCAGACTCTTTACGTAGTAAAGATAGAAACTCAAAAGCAGCTCAAGCACTTGACGGAGTAATTGCTGAACTAGGTTTATGGCAGAATACCGCTAAGAAACTTTTGATTCTTAACCCTGCTACTGACTTTGCTCCTTTAGTAAACATTACTCCACCACCTGTAACTCCAGAAGTACCTCCAGTAGTTGATTTAGAAGAGGACGACAATACTCTAACTCCTAATCAAATTAAATCTAAGGAAGAAGAAATCAACAAACTAGATGAAGTCCAAAAAAGAAGACGCTCTCGCTTACTTGACCTAACTAGTCCTGTTAGAAGTAATGGAATAGAGTTAGATCCAAAAGATCAAATTAACCAAGACCCTGTAGTTAAGCGTAGAGTAGCTTTTATTAATGACCTAGCTTCTACTCCAGATGCTAAGATTAAAATCTTTAATAAGAAACAATTCTTACGTGAGTTTTTAGCCTCTAAGTATCCTAATAAAACAAGTGTTGAAATCGAGCAGGATTTAAAGACCATTGAAACTTTCTTTGCACAGCTGCCAAAAACTACTGTAGACAATTGGCTTACTCTTGAAAACCAAGCAGAGATTCTGACTCCTATAACAGACTTGTTAGGAACAGAGTTCTTAGATAAAGGTCAAGTTAATTACTACGTAGCAAATAAAGGAGCTGGTTTAGTTACGACTCCTGAAGTTATAATGACGGCTGCGGATAACAATGGTAAGATTATCCTTAAAGACGGTTATCCTTTAGAACTTAGTTTTGTTGCAGACAACAATACTGGTAATAATTCTAAATTTGCAGATGTTCCTTGGAAACTTTCAGGTAGAATACAAGATGAATCAGACAACTTAACTATTAAACAAGGTGATGTAATCGATACCCATAAACAAACCTTTGCTGATAAGAAAGCTGTAAAAGCTTATCTCGAAAAGAACGACACCAGTATTATGGGGCCGTTTGAAATTAGCGAAGGAGTTCTTGTAACTAAGGGCGCTACATCTACAACTATTGCTGATTTAGAAAATAACCCACAGCTACAATCTGCAAGTATCAGAGATTTTGCTCTTCCTACTCAAAAAGGAACATTGATTGCAGGAAAACAATTTAAGTACAATGTAGGTCGTTTATATTACGACAATAATGGTAATCCTGTTCTACTTGGAAATAACAAACTTGATACAGATGAAATTTTAGCAATAGCTGAAATTATTTATTCTTCCGAGGAAGTTATAGATCCTAGTGAGTTGGATGCGGCTTTGTTTGATTTAGTCAATCAGATTAACAAAGACAGTAAGTTAGTATTCTTTCCAACAGAGCCTTTAATGAATACAGAGGGGCAGTACGTATACCCCCAACTATTGAGTCCTAGTAAAGTAACTATTAACGAAAAAGGAGAACGTAAGTACAAAAAGCTGTCTAAGGAAGAGTTTATTGAAGAAATGAAGAACTCTTACTACAAAGCAAGTGCTGCGTATTTAGAGGGAGGAACTAAGTTCAACCAAAAGATAACTCGTTTTGGCATGCAGAACGGTAAGCCTGTCACATATCCACAGCCCTACCTAGAGTTTATTAAAGAGACTCACACTATTCCAGTAAACTCTGAAGGAGAAATTGTTCCGCTTGTAAATAAGATAGTTTATCCTAGTCCTTCCATATTTGAGGAGGCAAAGAAAACTTTTAAACTATCTGAAGATACTAAGAGCCAACCTCCTAGTAAAGGTAGTGTGTCAGCAAAGTCAAATCCTGTACCTCCAAAAAACACTAAAAAGAGTACAGACCCAGCTAAGGCACCTGTTCCTAACGATGTGTTTAACATGATTCCATTTAGTGAACTTCCTGCTTTCTTGGAGTCACTAGGTTTAGGTGCGTTGATTCCTACCTATTCAGAAGATACCTATAATGCTTTGTTAGCTGAACTTCAAAGTAATCCTTCGTTCACTCCTTTTGTCTTTACGAAAGACGAACAAGGTGTAGTGAGGAGTGACTATGTAGGTAAGAATCCTCAAGCATCTTTTTTGAGGGCTGAGATAACTTTAAATGGTAAAAAGTACTTTGTTTATTTTAGACCAGGTTCGCATACCACAGGAGTAAATATTGGTGCAGTAATGACTGAAGGTAACGTAAGTTTTACAACTCAAATACCTCAACCGACTCAAGTACAAACTTTGCCCGAAGTTCCTACCACTACTGCAGGTAAGTTAGAGAACGTAAGGTTCCAAAACAAAGACTACAAAGTAGAATTAGTCCAGCAAGAAGACGGTACTTTCCAAGTTGCAAATATCTTTAATCCTGATGGCAAAAGTATTCCGCTCCAAACTGCTACGGGAATTAGTGTAATGATGTTATTAGATGATGAAGCTTTAGGTAAAAAAGATACAGGATTTATGAGTGTTAATGACTTGATGAACGCTGCAAATCAAACACCACAAAGACCATCTGCTCCATCTAAACCTGCGCCTAAAACTCCTACAAATACTGTCTTTACTGAAGATGAATCTCAACAAGCTAAAGAGAACAAAGACAGTTGTGCTAAAGGATTAGGAGAGGTTCCTTCTTTCAAAAAAATTAATAATCAAGTTCCTACTGGGAACAGGATTCGCAAAAAATAGTAATTGAGTTATATTTGTATTAAAACAATAAAAAATGATCTGTCCTAATTTTAGTAATCCTCAGATAAGCAAACAATTTTATGATTTAGCTGGAGTAGTAGGTGAAGACTTTGCTTACTTTTTATGGGATAAAAATGATGGGTTGCCTTTAACTTTAAAAGTTAATCCTAATAATCCTGCTGAGGTTATTCCTAATCCTTTATATGAATCTTTGGATGAAAAGTTTGGCGGAGACTTTGTAAAAGCTACTTTGGGAACTGCATTAACATACGGTTCAACATTTAAAAAAGCTAATCCAAAGTTTAACTCATTTACACCCCAACAACAAGCTGATGCTATTAGTGGTTATGTAAACAATCTAGATATTAGTTTAGAGGATGCCACTCAAAACTATATTAAGAAAGCAAACACAATTAATAGAACATTCAAACGTGCCTACAAAAACCAAGAACAAGTAGTTGCTAGAGAAGATTTGCGTAAAGACCCTAACTCTGTAGTTAATCAAGTAGAAGATTTAACCGCAGAAGACCGCACAGCAGCTTACGAGTTCTTCAAGACAAACAATCTTTTAAATAAGATTAGTTTTAAGAACGCTCAGGGAGTAGTAAACTCTGGAGCTTACGCACAGTGGACTAAGAAAGGAGTAACCTTATATAAAGGTTCTGACTACACAGACCTTTATCACGAAGCTTGGCACGAGTTTACCCAGTGGTTTTTAACTCCACAAGAGAAAGCAATTCTTTATGGTGCAGTAAGAGCAAGAGAAGGCTCAGTTACTCTAGGAGATATATCTGTTCCTTACTATGCGCTAAGTCAACGTCAAGCTGAAGAAGTATTGGCGGAAGAGTTTAGAGCATTTTCTATCAAGAAAGCCCGTAACGAGAAAGCAGAAAATCTTGAGCCAAAAGTAAAAGGTTTCTTTGAGAGACTATATGACTGGTTGAATTGGTTGTTCTATGGTGCACCTAAGACAAACACTCCTGTAGAAACCTTTAATCTACAGAACGTAAATTCTTTGTTTGAAGCTTTCTACAATGGGGACATCTCTACTACTAGAAAAGCGGCTGACAACATTATAGAAGATTCTTTAAATAGAAGTACTGCATTCAGTGTACCCATTGTTACTGATGAGGGAGTTAAGCAGCGTGACATTGACCCTGCTACTGGTGCAGAGATTATCAGTTACGTAAGTTACAGTATCTACAAGCAGATGCGCGACCAAAAAATCGGCATGAGTTCTTTGTTGAATCCTGAAACTAGAGCAAAAATTATCCCTGAATTATACATAGCAGTAAGAGCAGAGATTAACGACATCATTGATAAGTTAGAAGTTGACTATGAGAAAGCTATAGCTGCTGGTAAAGAAGCTACTGCTAGTATGATAGATGAGCAGATGGTCAACCTAATTGATTTGGTGAACGAGGACGAAGCATGGCAGCGTGTAGTCGACATGCACCAAATTAGTTCCCAAGCACAAATCTTTCTTGTTGAAGAGATTGACGATACTAAGGACGAAAAACAAGACCAACAGGCAGACAACGAGCCTATTGAAGAAAATACTCGTAACACAGTAGAATACGGAGATAAATCAAACGTAAATCCTCTAGACCTTTACGATCCTTATGTGGTTGAGTTGATTAAGGGGATGCCTGATATTATCCGTTCAGGCGACAGAGAGATTCCAAGTACAGGACGTAACTTAGGTTTACCTTTAAATGGAGACTTCCAACGCAACAAGAACTTACTTCAGAACTTGTTATCTGGCGTAACTAACTATCAGCAAGCAATTGACACTCTAGTTCTAGCTAGTGAACAACACCCACAACTTAAGTATCTTATCCAGCTTTTACCTGACCCTAATGCAGAAACTCTTTCTTTAGAAGAAACTTCTTTACAGGCACAGTTCGTACAAGCCTTGTCCATGCCTCGCATAGACCCTTATTCTATTAAGGCACGAGAGACTACTGAGTTAACAAATGACGGAGAAGTTAAAAACATAACCTTTAATACTTTCTACATAAGCACTCTTACCCAAGATGCTTTGTTAGAGTACTTGGATGATGAGTTTCAGAAATCAGCAGTTAGTGATTTTAAATCAGAGGCTGACCAAGCTACTAGTAGACAAAGACAATTTGTAAACAAATCAATTAGTGGATTAGAGTTTGCTACATTCTCTACCGCTTCTTTACTTGATGAATACAAAATTACTCCTGAGAGTTCAGACAGTCTTCTTTTTGAGTTTATGGATTCTGCTTTTGGTGTTGACTTATACCAGGGCATTGATCCGCAATACTTATTTGATGCGAAGGGAAATATAAAACTAAGCAACAGTCGTTACACTAAAGCAGAAAGAAACGCGCTTAATAAAGTTTCTATTGCTACTTATAACAAGGTAAAACTATACCACCTTATAAACAACCTTCCTAAAGGAATAGGTAAGTCAATGAAAGACTTAATTCCTGCTAGGATTGAGACTCCTGCAAAAACTTTTATTGAAGACGTAAAAGCATCTCTAGTAAAAGAAATAGAAGGATTAAATAAAGTAATTGAAAAGACTACCAAAGAAGAACACAAACAAGCACTACAAGAAATCTTAGATCTTTATAACTCATTAATTAAAGGTAATAATAATCTAAGAAACGAAAGACAGATTCTTTTCCGTTCTATCGAAAACCACTACAACAAGGTAGTTAAGTCAGCTTCTTATTTAAATGATGAGAACAACTTAGAGTGGTCTATTCGTGAGTGGCAGCATGTAGTAACACAAGCCGCAGGTTTAAACCAAGCTACTAGTTTGGCTGACCTTACTGGGCATTTGTCTACTAGTGATTTTGTCGCTAACTCTAGATTAATTAACAGAGCATTTGACACAGAGACAGGTAGTCGCATCTCTAACAGGGATGGAGACAATATACTATTTGAATTAGTTAATATCTCTGGATACTCAACTAAACCAGAAGGAAAGAAAACAATTAACCTTGACCCTGATGATAAATTGATTCAAGATCTAACAGCTTTTATCAAAGATGGTATTGTAGAGAACCTACGTTACGGTGCTAAATCAACAAGTCTTGGTCTTAGAACAAATGGTTCAAGAGCAGACAGATTGTTTTTTGATCGTAGTAAGTTCGCCTATAACGAAGAGACTGGTAGAATAATACTAGACCCTCAGGTAATTACTACATTTAAAAACTACTTACGTTATGAACTAAGTAGGATGTATGATGACAGAGCTGAATCTACTGCTAAAGAAAAACGTGGGTTTGACTTAATCATTCTTAAAGACATCTTAGGAGATAGAGTAGAAAGCTTAAAGGCAATGATTAAAAACTCTACTGAAGGCAAAGAAGCTACAGTAGAGAGTGCGCTTAAGACAATCAGTGGGGCTGAGATGAATGTGCGCATAACTGATTACTTTAATAATGAAGTAAATGCCTTCAAACAAGACTTAGCAGAAGCTCTTAACCAAGGTAATGTAGAAGCCAAAGGTAAAAAAGGAAAGTCTCTAGCTGAAGTATTTAAAGAAATATACAAACAAGAACAACCATTAGAAGTTGTCCTTGCTGATTATGTTACACACTACTATACACAACAGATAGAGTTTCTTCATTTATTTGTAGGAGACCCTTCTAACTTCCAAATTAAAGGAGGTAACTGGCGTGAATTGTTTAAGCGTCTAGGTGCTTCTATCTCTCCAGGTAAGCAGCCTATTATTTCTCAACAGCTTTTACGTTCTTGGAACAACTCAACTAACGGAGTGTTAGGTAGAGGATTAGAAAAACTTTATAAACAACCTAAGAAACAAGAACCAAGAGAATATGATGGAACTTTCAATTACGTTCAGTTTAAGGACGTTCCTTCATTCACACAAGACCAACACGATATTTATCGCGAGGATCTTGTAAATAACTACGCTGAGTGGTTACGCTCTACTGATACAAAGAAACTTCCTATCGAGGCTTACCGAGCTAAAGCAGAGGAGTTGTTCCAAAAAACTATTGATGGAGCAGAGGGACAATCAAAAGAAGCGGATGGTCAAGCTTATGCTAATCTAGACTTTGTAAGATTCTACCTAAACAGTATCGGTGAGTGGTTTCCTAAACAGGAGAAAGCATACCAACACGAATTAAAGGTAGCAGCTAAGATACAAGAGTATAGAAAAAACCCAACTCAAGAACTACGTAGTGAGGTTGAGGATTTAATAGCTAATGCTAATGTGGGCATACTAGTTTCTTTGAAATTAGGTTACTGGGGTTCTCCTACTAACGATCCTAAATACATTACTTTAGGTAAGTATTCAGTTGCTCCTCTTATTCCTTCAGCTTTGTTTGACAAAGACTTAGAGTCTTTGATGTCAGATATGTTGGAGAAAGGTGTGGACTTTGCTACGTTTGACTCAGGTAACAAGATGTCGCTTCCTGTAGAAAGTATTGATTTCTACACTCAAGAAGGACAAGGAGCAGAGGAACG
>Ga0315904_10006670_pt1 | contig 15736 bp, 12 predicted proteins | sample LakEriMetagenome_6_FD_203529 | JGI IMG/M metagenome (GOLD analysis project Ga0315904, IMG submission 203529) | Freshwater fungal communities from buoy surface, Lake Erie, Ohio, United States - Buoy 12 MA120 | ecosystem: Environmental > Aquatic > Freshwater > Lake | place: USA: Lake Erie, Ohio... | reverse complement strand
GCAGAGGGGGGGGAGGGGCAGTACATACAGTTTCATGTTGAAACGGTGGGGTGTCGAATCTGTTTGGCAAATCTCGACGATCTGAGATCGTCCCAGTCGGAACCGGACCATCGTAGCAGTAGGCAGCTGAAGATTTTTCAGTCATCGATCGGTCGCATCAGTCACGATCCTGGGAGGTGACTTGTGTTGTTAGCAATTTCCAGCCACCGAAACGATCCCGGTTTTGAGTGGAGTCCAGCGTTTCGCGAGTTTAAAATTGTTTCGAACGAATGATCCTCGGATTTGGATTGTTCTCGCATTCCTACACCGTCTGACCAATCGAGAGTCCGGATGAGCGAGCCATTTCAGGTTCAGTGTCCAAAGTGCAAGGCGAAGCTGAAGATCAAGTCCCGGGCGGCGGCTGGAAAGAAGGTTCCCTGCCCCAAGTGCCAGTTCGGATTTGTCATCAAGCCTCCTGCAGACGATGATGATGAACTGGCGTTTCTCAGCATGGAGGAACCGGAAGAGTCGTTTGACGATGAAGAGACTCCAGACGACGAGGATGCGGCCGAGTCGCCACGTTCAGTGCGAGCGGGCAGCCGAACTTCACGGGGACGGACAGCGCCGGGGAAGAAGGGAAAGGCGAAGCCGGTCGAATGGCAGAAGCCTCTGCTTGTAGGCTTGGTATCGCTGTTTCTGTTGGGTGGAATTGGAGGCTTGGGGTATCTCGGTTGGTCGTTTCTCAGCGGTCCAAATGACGGTGGGCCTGAACCCGAGAATCGCCTTGATACCGTGTTTCTGAATCCAGATACCGAGGTCTTCGGGCAGGTCAGGGTTGGAGACGTTTGGCAAAGCCAGTTGGTTCAGTCTGTAGTCAGTCTCCCCAGTGTCAAGACGGAAATTGATAAGACGATCGGTGAGGTTCAGCGGTCGTTTGGTGTCACTGTCGCTGATATTGAGACGGTGACCTTGGGGTACTGGGGGCCTGTGGAGCAACCTGGACGTGGAGGGAGTGGGGGACCGCCAGGAATGATGCCGATGGGCGGGCCTGCCGGAGGTGGAATGCCCATGGGAGGGCCTCCTGGTGGGGGAATGCCTGGTGGGGGAATGCCTGGTGGGGGAATGCCCGGTGGGGGAATGCCCGGTGGGGGAATGCCCGGTGGGGGAATGCCCGGGGGGGGAATGTCCGGTGGGTCGGAAAAAGTCTCGTTCGTCGTTCGTACAAAGATCCCGCTGTCTGATTCGGCATTGTCGGGCGATTCACGATTTGAACGGACTCGATTGAAGGGGCGGTACTACTATCGATCGCGTGACCCACAGAAAGTCCCATCGATGTATCTGGCCGATCAGAATCGCCTGATCATGGCTGCCGATGCTGAGATTCAGCGGCTTCTGGAGAAAGGTAAGAATCTTCAGAGGCGAGAGGAACTGGACTTTGTCGACAACACCAGGCATTTGCTGTTCGTGTACTTGCCAAAAGATCCCTCTCGTTTGGACCAACTTTTGAACTCTTCGGCGGCGAGTGCGGTCGCCGCGGGCGGAGTTCCTGCCGCGCCCGGTGCGAATCTGTTCACTGGAAAGGTCAAAGGTTTATCGACCTCGGTGCATTTCTCGCAGGATATGGATCTTGCATTCCATCTCAATTGTGTGGATGCAAGTGCGGCCGAACAGTTTTCCGCCCAGTCATTGATCGGACTGCAGCAGGCCAAGCAGCAGTTTGAGGAGTCAAAGTCGCAATTGCAGCCAATGGCGGTGCTTTTCAGTCTTGGTGAATTCATTCCAATTCTGGAGCAGATGGTCAACAGCCTCCAGGCGACGAGAAACAATCAAGTCTTGACAACATCCCTGCGCATTCCTGGATCGATCAAGCCAGCGATCGAGAATTTCATGAACAGTGAGTTCATGAAGTCACTCAGCCAAGGGAATGGTGCCGGTGTCCCCGGAGTTGGAGGTTTCAATCCCCTGGATTTGATCAAGGGGATGGGGGGGGGCATGCCAGGAGTCGGTGGTCCATTTGGTGGGTTTCCGCCAACGAATGACGAGGCAGGAGCCGGATCAGATGAGGAGAGTTTTGGCCAGCCCACAGGAGGTGTTCCGGGGAGTGCTCCCCAAGGCGTGCCTCCCGCAGGAGGGTTTCCGGCGGGGCCTCCTCCCGGCGGTCCCAGGTAAGTGGATCAGAGTTGATCAGGACGAAGAGAAGTCGCGACTTTATGGTCGATGGTGCCGTCGTGCTGAGATTCCCTCGTGAAAATCCTGGCATTCTAATCACAACGACCGATGAGACTGCGAACTCTTGTCAGACTGTGGGTGGCATGTGTTTCAGACGAAGTGGCAGTTCGTATCTCAACAGGGCTTATTTGGTTGAGATCGCTTGAGCCAGTGGCTTGAGCACATTTTCGACAATCTGCCGCCTCAACAGTCGATCGCTGTGCTCTCGAAGGTGCGCGATCGTATCCTCATAGGTTGTGCCGGGTGTCAGACTGCCGTACTGTCGGATTGTGAAATAGACACTGATTTGTTCTTCGGGGAATTCTCCCCGACGAACCTGCGCCGCTGTGGTACGGGTTTCAATCAGCAATCGGGCCTGAAGGCGACACGATTCATCCAGTGCAATCGTGATCGATGGTTCGATGTTGATTGGCTGGACTCCCGGCATCGACAGCATCCCTTCAAACGCAGGCGTGATCCCCAGCGCTTCTGCGACCAGGGCGTCATGATTTCCGCGGTAGGAATAGTCGAACCCCATCAGGTAGTCGATCGCTTCACAGTCGAGCGGGCTGACTGAAAGCATATAGGGGACCAGTTCCATGACCAGTCGATGCTGTTCAAAAGCTGCCTCAATATGCGGAGGGTTCACGTAGCCCGTACAGACCCTGCGGGATTCCACCGAAACCCAGCGATAGTGCCCCTGTTCCTTGTCTTCTTCAAGGACGAAATCACCGGACTCGCGGGTGTAGAAATTCCGCATGCTGGGGTAAGTCTTTTGAATGCGCTCAAAAAACCCCAGAATTGTTTCGCGGGACGTGGGGAGAGCCATCTCCGTATTGAGATTGACGTTGAGGTAGTAGTCATTCGACAGGCTGGAGAAATCCATGGTCTATGTCTGAACCCATGCTGGAAGGGAAAGGGCTGGCGTACGGACCATCAGTATTCTATTCATGTCGTAGAGGGAATTCCTGAGCGGGAACGCTGAATACTCCTTCTGAATCCGGCCTCTTCCTCCCGCGATCCATGGGAGAATCAATGGCTGGACGAAGTCACCGGATCCGGGAGGAAAAAGGTCTCGCTCCGCGTTCGCTGCCAAAAGCAACACTGTGAGTCGTTTTGCCGGTGGGGGAATCAACCAGCCAGTCCGGCGGAACAGTCCTTTACTTGTTTGCGAGGATCTGCTTGAGAAGTCTCGGCGGGGACATCGGAAGTTCCTGCATACGGACTCCGACTGCATGGTAGATGGCATTCGCAATAGCCGCTGGCGGAGGAACGATGGGGACCTCCCCCACGCCGCGGACTCCATAGGGGTGCCCGGGATTCGGCACTTCAACGATGACCGGATCAATCATTGGCAGATCGAGTGCCGTTGGCATCCGGTAGTCGAGGAAGGTGGAATTCCTCATCACACCCTGGTTGTCGTAGAAATACTCTTCATTCAGGGCCCAGCCAATTCCCTGTACCACTCCCCCCTGAATCTGGCCTTCCACATAGCTGGGGTGAATGGCAGTTCCGACATCCTGAGTCGCCGTGTATCGCAGGATCTCGACTTTGCCTGTATCAGGGTCAACTTCCACATCAACGATATGCGTGGCAAACGCTCCACCACAGCCTTCGGGATCGACTGCTCCTCGCCCCACGACTGGTTCGCCGTGCTTCTGGACTTCCGCAGCCAATTGCTGGAATGACAATCTCAGTCCTCCCGGTCCACTCACTCCACCATCGGCATACTTTAACTCCTCGGGCTTCTTCTCCCAGACCTGAGAAGCCCGAATGACCATTTGTCGCTGAATGTCGAGAGCGGCCTCATAGGCTGCCCAACCTGTGGCAAAAGTGACCCGGCTCCCACCTGTCACATCGGTGTAGCCCACACTATCTGTATCGACAACAGCCGGCACTACGTCTTCCGCACTGATGCCCAAAGTCTCGGCCAGTTGCATGGCGATCGATGTCCGCGATCCGCCAATGTCCGTTGAGCCCTCAACCAGTGACACCTTTCCATCGGAGTTGACTGTGGCGGTGCAGCAACTTTTGAGGCCGATATTAAACCAGAATCCGCTGGCAACGCCGCGGCCTCGGAATTTGCCTGTCAGCGGAGTTCGATAGTGATCACTGTCGCGGGCTGCCAAAACCGATTCATACATCCCGATCTTGGGGTAAACCGGACCATCGACGCGGCGGGTCCCTTGCTTGGCCGAGTTCTTCAGGCGGAATTCCACGGGATCAATTTTCATCTGCTCGCAGATTTCATCGATCACGGTTTCGAGAGCGAAGGCTGCCTGGGTTGCACCCGGAGCGCGATATGCCGACATCTGGGGCCTGTTGACAACGACGTCGTACCCATCGATTTTGCCATTTGGCACCTCATAGCACGCAAAAACGCACATTGCGGCTGCACCAACCGGAGACCCTGGGAAGCCGCCGGATTCAAACGCAATCATGGCTTCTCCCGCGGTGATCATGCCGGTGGAATCAACGCCAAGTTTGAGTTTCATGTACGAACCGGGAGTCGGCCCCGTGGCTTCGAACACATCCGCTCTCGACATCACGACTTTGACGGGAGCACCACTCTTGCGCGAGAGGACTGCCGCGATCGGTTCGAGGTACACCCGGATCTTTCCACCGAATCCACCTCCGATTTCGGTTGGCACAACCTTCACATGGGAAATCGGCACGCCAACGAGTTCTGCAACCTGCTGCCGAACGGTGAACGAACCTTGGGTGCTGCACCAGACCGTGATATGGCCGTCGGCATTCCAGATCGCTGTGGCATTCTGCGGCTCGATGTAACCCTGATGCACCGTCGCCGTCTTGAACTCCCGCTCCACGACCACTTTGGCCTTGGCAAATCCCGCTGCCAAATCCCCTTTTTCGAACCGGAAGTGCTTCGCGATGTTGCTGGGGGTGGTTCCCTGTTTTCCCAGTTCATCGGTGACCAGATCGGCATGCAGAAGGGGAGCTTTGGGATCCATCGCAGCCTGCACGTCCGTAACACACGGCAGCACTTCATAATCGACGCAAATCAACGCTGCCGCCTGCTCGGCGATATGGATGGAGTCGGCGGCCACTGCGGCGACGGCATGTCCGCGGTAGTAGACCTTGTCTGCAGCGAGGATGTTGTGGTTGAGATGGCGGAGGTTGACTGCTCCCTCCCCCAGTTCGACGACCCGGTTCCCGGGATCCTGCAGATCCTTATTGGTGACGATGGCCCGAACCCCAGGAACCGCAGCGGCTTTCGAAACATCGATCGAGCGGATTCGGGCGTGCGCGTGAGGGCTGCGCAGCACCATTCCGTAGAGCAGTCCACTGGGATGAATGTCAGCCCCGTAGCGGGCGCGTCCAGTCACCTTGTCAACGCCATCGTGGCGTACTGGTCGAGTGCCGATCACCTTGTACTTGGGTTGGCCGTTGATGTTCCGGAGATCGTTGTTCGCAGTCGACATGGTCAGGACCCAGTTGGGACGTCGGGGGTGAAAATCCGCCGGCGCAGTGATGGAAGGCTGGTTCGCGAAGGATCAGGAAGAGTGATTTCCGCCTTGGGAGGCATTCTGTTTCGCCAGGCGGCGCTGCGCGGAATCAAGCACCGCGCGGATGATCTTGTCATACCCTGTGCAGCGACACAGGTTGCCAGCCAGGTAAAATCGGGCTTCCTGTTCGGTGGGATTGGGGTTTTCTGCCAACAGCGCCTTTGTTGACATGATGAAGCCTGGTGTGCAGATGCCGCACTGCAGAGCCGCATTTTCGAGAAATGCCTGCTGGATGGGATCCAGGTCGCCACCCTTGGCAACACCTTCGATGGTCTCCAGCGTGGCACCATCAGCCTCCATGGCCAATACGAGGCAGCTGACCACGGGACGGCCATTCATGAGTACGGTGCAAGCACCGCAATTGCCATTTGAGCAACCCTCTTTGGTACCGGTCAGATCGAGATTGTCCCGCAACACCTCCAGCAGGGTCTGCCGGGGTTCGCAGAGTAAATCGACTGATTTCCCATTGATGGTTGTCGAGACGACTCGCTTTTTAGCCATGGTGCGACAGGTGAAAAAAAGTATGGGCAGGGAGAAACTTTGGGGCGTCCGGAGCGACGAGACCCACCGTTGGGGCGGAATTCGGTGAGCGATCAGGCCCGTTGTCGGGCCCGCTGGACGCATTCCTCGAGAACCCGACGAACCAGCACGCCTGCCACGTGACGGCGAAACTCCTTGGTTCCCCGCATGTCATCAATCGGGCTGGAGATGGCCTGCGCCGCCTTGGCAGCCAAGTCATACGCCTCCGGACCGGGAGCCTTTCCAATCAGTAGCTGGCTCGCCTCTCGAGCGAAAATCGGAGTGGGCCCCACTGCTCCCAAAGCAATCCTCGCCCCTCGAATCCGGTCACCGTTGGCCTCCAATTCCACCGAGGCTCCCACGCTGACGACTGCGATGTCCATTTCGTTTCGAGGAATGAAGCGGCGATAGTGGGATCCGCTTTGGGCAGTGCGGGGTGGAAACCTCAATTCCACCAGCACCTCCCCCCGTTGGAGGACATTCTTTCCTGGTCCGGTACAAAAGTCCTCAACCGCGACTTCCCGAGTACCATTCAGGCCGGCAATGACAGCTCGAGCACCCAGTGCGATCAGCGATGGAATCGAATCGGCCGCAGGGCCTGAGTTGCAGAGGTTGCCGCCAACGCTCGCCCGACTCTGGATCTGGATTCCACCGATGATTCGGGCGCTATCCACCAAGGCTGCGTAGTCAACTGCAATACCCGGATCACCATAAATCCGGCAGCAGGGAACGGCGGAACCGAGCCGCAGCCCACGGCTCGACAACTCCAGGATGTTGAGTTCGGGAATTCGCTTGATATCGATCACGACCTCAGGCTGATGCCGGCCGAGGCGGATTTGATCGATCAGGTCGGTTCCACCGGCCAAAGGACGGCCGGACCCTGGGCTCTGGTTCAAGAGCCGGACGGCTTCAGCAACGGATGCAGGGGCGGCGTAGTCAAAATCGCGCATCGGGGTAGTCTCTCCCAGGAAGCAAAGTCTCGTCGTTAGCGTAGCGACTGAAGCGGGTGACGCAAGTCTTGCAGGTCGACGAACTGAACACGGCAAGATCGTGAGGAACACGCTCAGCGGTCACATTCCATTCTGCAAAAGGCAGTCTGGTGGCAACTGGCGTGTGCCTGGTTCACTTGGTCCGCGACAATTCGCCCCATCCCGAAGCCAGTCCCGAGTGAATCGACGCCAGGTCGATCACAGACACGTTCTTGGGAAACACATTCTTGAACTGGGAGCCCCGGTCAAGGCGGGCTGCCCGTGCCGCGAGGACGAAGAGGCTGTCATCTCTCAGCGATTCAAGCGGAATCCCGGTTGCCAATTGATATGCCTGATCCAAGTGGCCGCGATTTGCCAGTTGGCAAATCTGTTGAAGGGTTTCCAGTTGCAGGTCACCCCCTTCCGTCAGGTAGCTCTTCAGCAGTTCCAGTCCCTGTGCAACTTCACCTCTCTCGCAGGCCTGCGCTACAAGATGCGGGATGATTCGGATGGCTTCTCCGGTTTCCGCTTCGGCGGCCCGATTGGCGAATTCGGCACGAATGGACTGAGCCTTTTCGTTGTTTCCCGAACGTTCAAAGGCAAGTGCAGCCAACGGCGGGAGCGCGCTGCTCAGAACCGGATCACGGTCATCGTCTCCCTCCCGGCCATCCGCAGCCAGGGCTTCTTTCCAGGCCGATTCGTGGAGGCCCATCTCGATACCGCGGGCCAACAATTCCACCTGTCCCCGGAAACGGGTCTGTGCCGCACGTTCCAGTTCCTCAGTCTTCTGGCGAAAGCGGGTCAGTTCCCGCTGGACCTGATCGTCATTGGCCAGGGCCAGGGTTCGTTTCAATTCGCGTCGCAAGCCCTCCACTTCGGCTCCTTCCCCCCGTGACCGAAGTTTTTGGATGGCGGCTCTTCCAGGGCCGGCACCCCGGAGGTGATTGAGCCCCATCTGAAGCGATTTCCAGGCGGTTTCCGGTTGCTGAAGGGACATCTGGAGTTGAGCCAGCTCGGCGCAGGCACGCCCGATTTGTTCGGGTAACGCCGAGTCGGGAGTCTTGGTGTCGAAAACCGACTTCAGGGTGGGCAGTCGCGGTGGCGTACCGGCTGGGATTGACGCAAGCTGCTGGGCCGCCGATTCTGACAGTTTTTGCGCTTCGGCAAGTTGTTGAGCTCCGGAATAGATGCCCGCCAGTCGTGTTGCAAGGCGAGCCTTTCCTGTGGGAGTCAACAGGCCCTCCAGCTCTTTGATCCGGGTCGCATCGGCTGGGGGCTTCTGGGCCAGTTGGTGGCGGGTGTAGAGTTCGCAGTAAGCCAGCAACGACTCATCGCGGGCCACAGGATTGCTCAGTTGCCGCGCCCACGCCTCAGCCGATTCCCACCGCTGCTGCTGGCACAACTGCAGGGTGACCCCTGTTTCCAGCGGTGACTGCCAGTCTCCTGCATGTCGTCCGGGCTGCCTGGAATCCAGGTCAAAAGAGCCATCGAGGTTGACCAGTTGCATCAGGGCGGCCAGTTGCTCGACCCGCTGCGGAGCCCGATGGCTGGCAAGTGTCGTCTGGGCCCCCGCGAAATCTCCAGAATCGGCCTGAAGTGCGGCGGTCGCCAATCCGGATTCGATTGCAAACCGGCCCCTCTTCGGAAGTTGTGGGGCATGACGCTTCAGTTCCTCCAGGGCCGCCATCCTCTCCGCAGAACCTTCCGGGAGGAAACGCCAGCTCGCCAGTGCCAGGGGCTGAATGACCTCATACGGACTCTGGCCACTCACTCGACGCAGTTGATTGAGTTGGTCTTCGGAACTCTTCTGGTCTCCGCCGTGAATGATTGCCAGCGCGGCCAGTCGGCGGGCAAAGGATTTCTTGGCCGCAGGGGCTTTGAGTGAGGCCTCGATGGCCCTGGTGACGGAATCCTTGATCTCGGCTTCTCGACTTGCGAGAGGAGAAACCGCATCGACAGGCACTTTCTCTGGGATCTCTTCCGAGGCTTCTTCAGGAACCTTGCTCGCTGTGTTTCCTGACCCCGCGACGGGAGGAAGGGCTGGCAATTGATCGGGAGCCTTGATGCTGTTCAGGTAATACAGAAGCCCCCCCACGAGCCCAGCCAGTAACACACCCCCTCCCACATACAGGGGGATTGGCGATTTTGGCTTGGGAGCCTGTGGAGCCGGTATTTCTTCCCGCTTGGGGGCTTTTACCGTGAAAACCGGAACCATGCATTGAGTATTGCAGCAACGAACAGCATGTCCCTGGACTTTGCTCGAGGCGTAGCCCACCGTTTCACACATGGGGCAGCGGACTTCGAACGATCGTCCTGGTGCTGCCCGGGGGGCAAGAGGAATGGCCTTCTCTGTAATCGCAGGGTCAACCCCAAACGGATCGTCGTCTCCGGGTTGCCCTGTTTTGGCAACTCCCTTGTTTCCCTTCAGCCCACCGGGTTGGCTGGGTTTCCCCGCTTTGGCCTGAGCCGGTTTGGCAGTTCCAGGTCCCCCACCCTTCATTGGGGATCCACAGAAGGGGCATTCCACCGCATCGTCGTCGAGCACCGACTGCTTGCAGGTGGGACAGATCGCCAGTTCCATGACTGTCTCTCGAAGTGCAGAATTTCAAGCGGCTTGGGCAACCACAGTGTTCATTCAGAATACCCCCGGCGTGATGATCTGACCAGTATGGGTTGAACTCTGTTCGAACGGCTTCGAAGTCGTTCGGATTCCAGTCAGAAAAGGTCTGAGGGGTTCACATTCACGATCAGGTATCGGTTGCCAGTCGCCGGTTGTGTTCCGTGGCCTGTCGCGTCCAACGGTCAGGCAATCGAAATTCCCGTTCCGAAAGGACCAGTCTGGTGCATGTTTCGGACGGTCGGTCCAAGACGAAATGACAACATTTCGTCCATCAAAAAAAAGCTCCAGGTGATGTCACAATGCGGGTTCCCAGGCCGTGATGGGGCCCTGAGGGGGCGGGCGTGTCCAAGGGAGTTGCAAATCTCTGGCTCATTGGGAGCCTGTCAAAGACAACGCGACACTGTCGACGCAGTCCTGGGAAAAATCGTGCGGATGTCGACCATTGTTTCGAGGTTGAATCGAAACGTTTGGGAAAGATCAGGCGTGCCGATCTTGCGCCCTGCGTGGATGGCAGCCCAAAATTCTGGATCGCTCGTTGTGTGGCTATTGAGGGGGGCCGAAAGACGAAATGGCTGTTTACGGTCATCGCAAATGTCCTCTGCCGTTCACTGTCACCCAGCCGTTCGTGCCGGCTTGTTCAGCCTTCAGTCTTCGAGAAGCCAGCCAGGGGCTCTGCCAAGTCGAACCAGGTCCAGCTGTCACGCGAAAGAGTCCCGAAACAACAGGCTGCCGACAACAATCGACGTGGGATCAGCAAGAGTCCTTTGGTATTGAGTTGAGGTTGGTCTTGCTTGGATCGTGTTCTGAATTGCGAAGGAGGTCGCGCAAAACCCCTCAATGGAAACAGAGTCACCGGAATCGAAGGCAGCATGTGTGCGGTGAGCCAGCGGGTTTGGGCGAGGATTCGAGCGTGGTTGTCCCGGAAAAGAAAAAGGACTTCGCCGGGGCGAAGTCCTGAGGTGCGTGGAATGTTGTGGGTGTGGCCAGCGCGATCGCGGAGTGCGACGGGCAACAATTTGAAAAATGTTATCGAGGAAGGGAGGGGGGGGGCGTTTCGACATCCTGCGATTCCCCAAGGCATGCGGCTGCCTCGGAGATCTCCGAGCAGAGTTCTTCGCGAACAATGCTGAATTGCCCGGGGGCATCGACGCCGATTCGGACACTGTTCGGCCCGATCCGGACAATTGTGATCTTGATGTCTTCGCCGATCAGAATTCGTTCGCCAGATTTCCGCGACAGGACGAGCATGACGTTCACTCCTTTGGTGGGGCTGTCCAGGTCTGAATCTTCCAGACCGCTGATGAATCCCTTGGGGCAGGGGCGTCTGCATTCTGACGACGTCATCCGATTGTGTACAGATGGAGTTTCGAAAAAAGGACGGCTTCCCGATGTCGGATTGGTGTCTATGTGTTTCGGTGAACAGGGCGGGGGCCTCCTGGTTCGGAGAGGTGGGCACCGGGAATCGAGCATTTCCGGTTGTTTCAGGGCGTTGAGGGGATTGGACCGCAGTCGTGTGTCTGGGCGGCGGTCCGGTCTGGATTGACGACATTGACCCCCTGCGCAAAAACCGGGCATTGCTGGGGCTGCTTTTTGTGTGGGCATTGTTGCCCGTTGCTGGGGCGTGTTCCCTTTGATTTGCGGGGCTGTTCAGTATGTGTTGCTGCCGCGGTGTGTGGATGTTGCTACGTTTTGCGGAGTCTGGCTGCGGCGAGGTGGGGTGTGTGTGTGGTTTTCGCGCATTGTCGCTAGGGGTTTCGGCGTGGCTCTGGTTGTGGAGTCGGTAGCAGCAGTTGGCCATTTTGAAACGCTGCCATGCCGGCCAGGCGATCAGTCCCCAGCAAGTCAACTTCGGAGTTCCAGAGCTGAGTCCACACCGCGGAGTTGTCGGGGGCTCCCCAAAACCGAAGCAGACAGCCTTGCCTCTTGCTCGCCGAGACAAGCTGCTCCAGTTTTTTTTGCTCCTCAACCGGCATCTCGCCGACACCTCGCCAGCGAAAATGCGATTTCCAGTCAGTGCTGATCCAGGGAATCAGGTGGGCAGGAATCGGATGTTCGAGGTCTTCGGGGCGGCCATCAATCCCCGCGTAGCGAGTTGTTTGTTGGCGGATCCGGTTCACGGGACGGTTGCCGCTAATCACCACGGTGACCTGCTTCTGCAGGAATTTGCCATCGCGATATTGTGATACGATGTCGGAATACTCTTCGAGTTGTGCATGCACCTGCTGATAAGTCGCCTCAGCTTCACTCTTGATGTCCACCAAAAGCCAGATCCCGGTCCCATCGGGGAAAATCTGTCCATCGTGATCTCGGATCCACGATCGCAGGGGCTCCAGGTAGAGTCGCCGTAACGTCCGTTCGCGACGCAATTCCAACACGGTATGTGCCACCAGCAACTCATCCCCTCGGAGGAATACATCAGCCTCGACGCTGCAGAATCCGAATTGAAGCGCTTCCGTTAGTGGCTTTGCGTGCAGGTAGTCGTTGTGTGCGTGAGCCCTGGGGAGTGGCTTCAGGTCTGTCCAGGGGACTGCAGCTGAATCGGGGGCGGGAGGAGGGTTCCTTTCTGGCTGAGCCAGCAGTTCGTTTCTGCCAAGAGTCGCAGCGATTGCGACAAGGACCAGTGTCCGGACGAGAAAGTGCATTCCAGGATTCCCAAAAATGGGGGCATGAACCAGGCAGGGAAAAGGCGTTTCAGTCTCGACGAGAGTTGTCTGCCGAGTCCAGACATATCGTGTGCCGGGGGGGTGAATTCAACCGAGTGGTTACCTTTGCGTCATCCGCTCCAACCCGCTACACCCACGGACCAGGATGGCCAGAGCCTCAGGTCGGTTCGTTGTCCAGTGAGGGGGACAGTCGCGTTCTCCAAATCACGATTCAGCAAGTCGCATCATGCCCGTGAACCGGCCGGTCATTCGCGGCTGGTCACGGGCGACCGTCGTCGAGAATGTCATCATGATTCCACCCGATAAACAGGGCGAGGCACTCCGGATCGTTCCACAGGTGGGATGGTCTGGGTTGTGGTTCGCATCGTTGTTTCCGACAGTTTTGACATGGATTTATTTTGTGGCGATGGCGGGGCAATCGGCGGGCTGGCAGCAATTCGGATTTGCACTCGGAAAGGCGGTCCAGTTCCTCTGGCCCGTGGTCTGGTGCTGGAGCCGTGACCGCCAGGCCCTCTCAGTCAGGTCCGCGGGGACAACCGGCGTGGCACTGGGAACTGCACTCGGCCTCGCGATTACGGGGGCGATGCTGCTGTTTTACTGGATCGTGTCGTCACAGGGGTTGTTTTTGCAGGCGGAAGCGGCGATTCGTGCGAAGGTGTCGGGTTTGGGAATTTCAACTCCTTCGAAGATGCTCGCGGTTTCGGTTTTTTACAGCGTCGCGCATTCGTTCCTCGAAGAGTACTACTTTCGCTGGTTTCTGCATGCGAGGCTCGAACGTCGTCTTGGGTTCTGGCCGGCCGCAGTGTGGTCGGGGTTGGCCTTCATGGCGCATCACATCGTGGTTCTGGGGACCTACCTGGGGTTCGCTTCCTGGCTCACCTGGTTCCTGTCATTGTCGATTGCGATCGGTGGGGTGCTGTGGTCGTGGCTCTATCGGCGAACGGGCAACCTCCTCGCACCATGGGTCTCCCACGCCCTTGTGGATGCCGGGATTTTCCTGATTGGTTATCATCTTGTTTTTCCCCGGAGTTGAGTTCCCGAGAGTCTGACTGATGTCGATAGCCGCCGTCGATCACTACCTGCAGAACGCCGCCCCCCGTTTCGAAGGGGAATTGCTCGATCTGCTGCGGATTCCCAGCGTGAGTGCCGAGTCACGCTACGCTCCCGAGGTGCGACGGGCGGCCGAATTCGTGCGGCAGCAGTTTCTCTCCCTCGGATTTCAATCCGAGGCGATTGAAACGGATGGGCATCCGATCGTGTATGCCGAATCGCCCGCCGTCCCCGGTGCGCCCACGGTCCTGGTCTACGGTCATTACGACGTGCAGCCGGCCGACCCTCTGGAGTTGTGGCAGACCCCTCCATTCGAGCCCGCGATTCGCGACGGGTTTGTGTTTGCCCGGGGGGCCACAGATGACAAGGGGCAGATGTTCACCCATATCAAGTCGGCCGAGGCCTGGGTCAAGGGGGCGGGGCGGGTTCCCGTGAACTTGAAATATGTGATCGAGGGAGAGGAGGAGGTCGGAAGCAACAATCTGGAAAGGTTTCTGGAGGGGGCGAAAACCCGCCTGGCCGCGGATGTGGCCGTGATCAGCGACACCAGCCAGTTCGGTCCAGGCCAGCCGGCGGTCACCCACGGTCTCCGTGGAATTGTCGCGTGTGAAGTGACGCTGCACGGTCCCCGACAGGATCTGCACAGTGGGATTTTCGGAGGGTCGATCGCCAATCCCGCGAATGGCCTGGCCCGGCTCATCGCCAGCCTCCACGACGATTCGGGACGAATTCGCATACCTGGGTTTTACGAGGGGATTCCCCCGCTGACCTCTGCCGAGCGGAAACGCCTGCAGGATTTGAATTTCGACGAAGGGGCCTACTTGTCGGAGATTGCCGTTCCCGCGGCCCATGGTGAACCGGGATTTTCGACCCTGGAACGTCGATGGGTGCGGCCCACGTGTGACATCAACGGGATGACCAGCGGATACCAGGGGGAAGGGCCCAAGACCATCATTCCTGCCTGGGCCCGGGCGAAAATCACGTGTCGCCTCGTGCCCCACCAGGACCCGGAGCGAATCCTCCATTCTCTGGAGGGATTCCTGAGAGCACAGTTGCTTCCGGGGCTGCGGCTGGAATTCAAGTCGTGGCACGGGTGTCCCGGGTATGCGTTCGATACCGACAATCGTTTCATGCAGGCCGCCTGCCGGGCGATTGAGTCGGCATTTGGTGTTCCCCCTGTCTTCATCCGGGAGGGGGGCACGATTCCCGTGGTGGAGAGTTTCCGGCGGATACTCGGGCTCGACACCCTGTTGCTCGGCTGGGGCCAGAATACCGACAACCTGCATGGTCCCAATGAGCATTTCTCGCTGCAGGACTTCCATCGCGGAATCCGGGCGAGTGCCCACCTCTGGTACCAGCTTTCGCAGTTGACGCCCTGAAACCACCGGGTGGTGCCCGGCCGCTGATCTCCTTGTGTTTTCCCTGCAACTCCCGCTTTTTTTCCGACTCCCGTCGCCCTCTCCCCCATGCTCGATCTGCAGTTTATCTGTGACAATCCGCAACTCGTGGCGGAGAACCTTCGGAATCGTGGTGTCGAGGTGGACCTCGACAGCCTGGTCAGCGGCCGCAGGCTGCGGGGAGAATTGATCGCGCAGGTCGAACAGGTCCGCCGGGAACAGAACGAGATCTCCAGTCGGATTCCGAAGGAAAAGGATGCCGCCCAGAAGCAGCAACTCATCGCCCGTGGCAAAGAGTTGCGGCAGTCGGTGGGTGATGTTGAATCCCGCCTCAAGGAGGTCGAAGAGCAGTTGCTGGAGATCCAGAAACGCATCCCCAACATGACGCACCCGGGGGCACCTGTCGGCTCGCTGGAGAGTGACAGCCGGATCGTCCGAACCTGGGGTGATGCGAAACCGCTTCCCTTCCCTGCACTCGACCATGTGGCCCTCGCGGAAAAGCACGACCTGATCGACCTGGAAGGGGGGGCTCGGGTTGCCGGACATGGGTTCTACTTCCTCAAGAATGAGGCGGTGCTGCTCGAGTTGGCCCTGGTCCAGTACGCCTGTGAGAAACTCGTGCGGGAGGGTTTTGTCCTGCATTCGACCCCCGATCTGGCCCGCGACGATGTGCTGGAGGGGACGGGATACAACCCGCGTGGTGCGGAGACTCAGATCTACTCCATTCAGGGGACCGATCTCAGCCTCGTCGCCACGGCTGAGATCACCTTGGGGGGCATCCTCAAAGATCAGATTCTTGATGCCG
>Ga0315904_10006666_pt1 | contig 15739 bp, 18 predicted proteins | sample LakEriMetagenome_6_FD_203529 | JGI IMG/M metagenome (GOLD analysis project Ga0315904, IMG submission 203529) | Freshwater fungal communities from buoy surface, Lake Erie, Ohio, United States - Buoy 12 MA120 | ecosystem: Environmental > Aquatic > Freshwater > Lake | place: USA: Lake Erie, Ohio... | reverse complement strand
GCCGTCGGTGATGTAGAGGCGGTTCACCTGCTTGCCCGCATCCCCCGTCTGGATGGTGACCAGCGTGTTGCCGAGCATTTCCTTGGCGTGGGCTTCCACTTCCTCAAGGCTCTTGGCGAGGCGCACGCCGCCCTTGGCGTCGGGGCCGAGTTCCTTGAACTTGCCCTTGCCGCGTCCACCGGCGTGAATCTGGGCCTTCACCACATAGAGCGGCCCGGGGAGCTTCTTGGCGGCTTCCACCGCTTCTTCGACGCTGAGGGCAGCGTGTCCGGCCGGCACCGCGATCCCGTGCTTCGCGAGCAGTTCCTTGGCCTGGTATTCGTGGACATTCATGGCGTATCGATCCCTTCAATACATATCCTGGGGAGAGGTCGTCTCGCGCGCGGCCTAAGCACGGATCGTTCCTCTTGAAAAGTGGTCTGTGCAAGGCCAACACGGCTCCTCTCATGATTGACAGGTCGCGTCTTGAAGCAATCGTCCGCGAGGCGGGCCGCATCGCCCAGTCGCGCTGGCCGGGGGCGGGCCACGCGCTCACCAGCTGGGACAAGACGCCCGGCAATCCAGTGAGCGAGGCCGATCTCGAGGTCGACCGCTTCCTCAAGCGCGAGTTGGGCGCGCTGCTGCCCTCGGCGGCGTGGCTGTCGGAGGAAACCGCCGACGACAAGGGGCGCACGACCAGCGATCTGATCTGGCTGGTCGATCCGATCGACGGCACCCGTGACTTCGTGCGCGGCCGCAGCGGGTGGGCGGTGTCGGTTGCGCTGGTGAGCGCCAACAAGCCGCTGATCGGGATGCTCGCGGCGCCGGCGCGGGGCGAGGAATGGCTGGCGGTGGCCGGGCAGGGCGCCACGCTCAACGGCCAGCCGATCCGCGCCAGCACCCGCGCCCAGTTCGCAGGGGCCCGCGTGCCGACCCATAGTCTGCCGCGCGAAGACATGGATCTGGTTGCAGTCGAGCAGCCCAATTCGATTGCGCTCAGGATCGCGATGGTGGCTGATGATCGCGCCGATCTCGTCGCGACGCTGCGCTGGGGCTTTGAATGGGACATCGCCGCCGCGACCCTGATCGCGCGCGAAGCCGGAGCGGAGGTGACTGACGCCTTCGGCCACCCGCTGGCCTATAACAAGCACGACCCGAGGGACTTCGGCGTGCTGGTATGCTCCCCCGCAATCCACGCCGCCGCCGTCGAACGGCTGGCCGAGCGCGCCAGGACGCTGCGCTGAAACGCAAACGGGCCACCCTTGCGGGCGGCCCGTCATGTGGCACTTCAGCGGCGCTTACCTTCCGCGGGCTTGGCTCACGTCTTCCTGGCTGACCGGGATGATCTTGATCTCGACCCGGCGGTTGAGCGGTTCGTTGACGTTGTCGGCAGTCTTCACGCGCAAGTGATCATAGCTTTCGCCGAAGCCCTGCGTGGCGATGCGTGCACGGGCGACTCCGCGCGCGGCGAGATAATCGGCCACCGCCTGTGCGCGCTGTTCGGACAGGCGCTGGTTGGTCGCCGGTGAGCCGGTGGTGTCGGTGAAGCCGTAGACGTCGATCAGGCTGTTGGGATATTTGATCAGGGTTTCGGCCACGTTGTTGAGCGTGTCGTAGAAGCCCGGGTTGATCGCGGACGAGCCGGTCGCGAAGGTCACCCCGTCGGGCAGGCGGACGAGGATCGCGTCCTGATCGCCGACCTCCTCGACATCGACGCCGCTGCCGGCGGTCTGTTCCTTGAGCTCGCGGATCTGGTCGTCATACTGCTTGCCGAGGATCGCCCCCGCCGAGCCGCCGATGCCCGCACCGATGATGCGCCCGGTGTCGCCGCCGATCGCGCCGCCGAGCAGATAGCCGAGCGTCCCGCCGAGGCCGGTGCCGATCGCGGTGCGCGAGATCTTGCGTTCGCCGGTGTTGGGATCGGTGACGCAGGCGGTGGTTCCGAGCAGCGCCAGCGCGGCCGTGCCCGAAAGGAGAATTCGCGAAAAAGTCATGATGTTTGCCTCCCTCAATCTCTCGCGGATAATGCCATGCCGCCAAGGCTGCGACAACAAGCACTCTGCGTTTGTCGCAGGGGTCTGCGCCCTGCTTGATTGCGGTAGCTTGAACAGCCTGCACCCGGCTTGCCGCAAACGCGTGGCTGGCAGGCGCGCGCTTTTGTGCTAGCGCACGCCTCGTGACACCTTTTCCCTGGACCGACCTTGCGATCATTTTCACGCTGATCGTGATCAACGGCGTCTTCGCCTTGTCCGAACTCGCGATTGTCTCGGCCAAGACCAGCGCGCTCGAAGCGCGGGCCGAAGCGGGCTCGGTCGGCGCGCGCACCGCGATCGAGCTGGCCGCCGATCCGGGCAAGTTCCTCTCGACCGTGCAGATCGGGATCACCCTGATCGGCATCATCGCGGGCGCATATTCGGGCGCGAGCCTTGGTGGGCCGGTGGGCGAGCGGCTGGCATGGCTCGGCCTGCCGGCGAAATATGCCGACGAGACCGGCTTTGCGCTGGTGATCGCCTTCACCACCTATCTCAGCCTGATCGTGGGTGAACTGGTGCCCAAGCAGCTGGCGCTGCGCGCCGCGGTTCCGGTGTCGCTCGTAATGTCGCGTCCGATGGCCTTCATCGCCCGCGCAGCCGCGCCGCTGGTGTGGGTGCTCGACAAGAGCTCGGCCGCGGTGATCTCGCTGTTCCGCCTCGGTGCACGCGGCGAGGCCTCGGTGACCGCCGAGGAACTGCAGATGATCTTTGCCGAGGCGACCCGTTCGGGCGTGATCGAGGCCGACCAGCGCCAGCTGCTCACCGGCGTGGTGCGCCTGGCCGAGCGGCCCGTGCGCGAGATGATGACCCCGCGCACCGAAGTCGACTGGATCGAGGCCGATGCCGACACTGCCGAAATCCGCCAGACGATCGAGGACAGCCCGCACTCGCTGATGCCGGTCGCGGACGGATCGCCCGATACGATCCTCGGCGTGGTCAAGGTGCGCGAAGTGCTGGCCGCGATGGTCGCGGGCGAGCAGGTCTCGATCCGCGCGATGATGCGCAAGGTCGAGGTGGTGCCTGACCAGCTCGACGCGATGGACGCGCTGAGGGTGCTGCAATCCTCGGAAGTCGCGATGGCGCTGGTGCATGACGAATATGGCCACTTCGAGGGGCTGGTCACGCCGGTCGACCTCCTGACCGCGATCGTCGGCAGCTTCGTCAGCGATCAGGACGAAGGCGATCAGCCGCAGGTGGTGGAGCGCGAGGACGGCTCGCTGCTGGTGGCAGGCTCGCTCTCCGCCGATGCCCTGGCCGACCGGCTGGGGCTCGATTACGACGAGAACCGCGAATTCGGCACGGCGGCGGGCTATGTCCTGTCAGTGCTCAAGAAGCTGCCACACGAGGGCGAGCATTTCCACGATCAGGGCTGGCGCTTCGAGGTGGTCGACATGGACGGCCGCCGGATCGACAAGCTGCTGGTGAGCCGCGAGCACCGCGAGAGCGAGTGAAGCTCCTCACTGCGTCATCCCCGCGTAGGCGGGGATCCAGATAACTTCCGAAGCACAGTCTTGCGTCGCATGGGCCCCTGCCTTCGCAGGGGCGACGACAACCCCGGGCTTAAGCGGTGGGAATAACCGTGGTCGCCGACTGGCCGTCACCTTCCGGCGCGGCGATGATGTCGCGGGTGACGCGGCCCTTGGCGACGGTGTTGGTGCCGGTGTCGCCCACGGTGCTGCGGATGCTCGGCGCGGCGCTACCGGCGCGGTCGATCACGCTCGCTTCGATCCGGCTGCGCGGAGCCGGGCCGCCGAACAGGGCCTCAAGCGCCTGCTCCGAGGCGGTGCCTTCGGTCGGGCGCGGGGCGCCGGGTGCGGGCGGGGTGAGGGTGAAATCGGGCGGCACCACCAGCGGCGCCTGACGCTGCACGGCGAACTCGTCCGGACGGTCACGGTTGAACACGCCGCCGGAGCCGCCACATGCGGCCAGCATCGCCGAGCCGGCAGCCAGCAGGATCACGGGTGCAAGTTTACGCATCTGAAGTCTCTCCACGGGACGCATCCCCGGTTTCGGTTTCCTCCTTGTCGCGCACGAACAGGCTGCGGGCAAGGATTATGACGACGCCGATGGTAATCGCGGCATCGGCAATGTTGAAGATCAGGAACGGGCGGAATGTCCCGATATGGAAGTCGGCATAGTCGATGACATAGCCCAGATCATAGCGATCGCGGATATTGCCCACAGCCCCGCCGAGAATCAGCGCGAGGCCCACGATTTCGCCCAGCGCCTTCTCGCGCATCAGCCACACCAGCACGACCAGCGCGATCACCCCGGTCATCGCCACCAGCAGCCAGCGGGTCTCCATATCGGTCGCCTGCAGCATCCCCAGCGAGATGCCGCGGTTCTCGGTATAGGTGAGATCGAAGAAGGGCAGCAGATCAATGTGCCCGACCTGCCGCAGCGCCAGCGGGCCGATCACGAGCCACTTCACGAGCTGATCCACCCCTGCGATGAAGGCGGCAAAGGCCAGGCCGATCAGGCGGTTGCGGGTGAACAGCTCGCTCATTCCGCCGCATCCAGCTGGGCCACGGCCTCATCGCAGCGGGTGCACAGCGAGGCCTCGTCCGCCACGTCGGGCAGATGGCGCCAGCAGCGCACGCATTTGTGATGCTCGGTCTTGGTGACAGTCACGCTGTCGCTCTGCCCGCGGGTCACTGTCGCGGTGATGAACAATTCGGCGAGCGCCTCGTCCGAGACGCCTGCGGGCACTGCGCCGGCGGGGACCACCACTTCGGCCTCGAGGCTCGAACGGATGGTCTTGTCGCGCCGCAGCGGCTCGATCGCCTCGTTGACCGCATCGCGAAGGCTCCGCAGCTGCCCCCACTTGGCTGTGTCGACCACCACGCCCGGCACGCTCGGCCATTCGAGCAGGTGGACCGACCCGCGCTGGCCGTGCTCGTCCTCTTCGCCATCCTCGGGATAGCGGCTCATCCACACTTCCTCGGCGGTGAACACCAGCACCGGCGCGGCATAGCGCACCAGCGCATGGAACAGCAGATCGAGCACCGTGCGATAGGCGTTGCGGGTGTTCGATTCCGGCCCGTCGCAATAGAGCGCATCCTTGCGGATATCGAAGAAGAAGGCCGAGAGGTCCTCGTTGCAGAAATCGACCAGCAGGCGGGTGTAGAGGTTGAAGTCGTAGGCCTCGGCCGCCGCCTTCAGCTTGCCGTCCAGCTCGGAAAGCAGCGCGAGGATATAGACTTCCAGCTCGGGCAATTCGCCGCTGTCGCTCATGTCCCCCACGAACCCGTCGAGCGCGCCGAGCAGGTAGCGGAAGGTGTTGCGCAGCTTGCGGTACTGGTCGCCGACACCTTTCAGGATTTCATCGCCGATGCGGTGATCCTCGGTGAAGTCGACGCTCAGCGCCCACAGGCGGATGATGTCCGCGCCGTAGGTTTCCATCACCTTGAGCGGATCGACCGTGTTGCCGAGCGACTTCGACATCTTCTTGCCCTTGGCATCCATCGTGAAGCCGTGGGTGAGCACCTGCTCGTAGGGCGCGCGGCCCCGCGTGGCGCAGGATTGCAGCAGCGAGGACTGGAACCAGCCGCGATGCTGGTCAGAGCCTTCGAGGTAGAGGTTGGCGGGCCATTGCAGGTCCGGCCAGCGCCCGCTTTCGAGCACGAAGGCATGGGTGCAGCCCGAATCGAACCACACGTCGAGAATGTCGGTGACCATCTCGAAGTCGGCGGGGTCGTAGTCCGGGCCGAGGAAGGCCGCCTTGTTGGCGCTGTTCCACGCGTCCATGCCGTCCGCGTTCACGGCGGCAACGATGCGGGCGTTGACTTCGGCGTCCTGGAGGTACGATCCGTCCGGACGGACAAACAGCGTGATCGGCACGCCCCATGCGCGCTGACGGGAGAGCACCCAGTCGGGCCGCCCCTCCACCATCGCGCCAATGCGGTTGCGGCCCTTTTCGGGGATGAACTGCGTGTCGGCGATGGCGGCGATGGCATTGCTGCGCAGCGTCGCGCCGTCGCCCAGATCGCGGTCCATCGGCACAAACCATTGCGGGGTGCAGCGGAAGATGACCTTGGCCTTGGAGCGCCACGAATGCGGGTAGGAGTGCGCGTAATCCGCGCTCGCGGCGAGCAATGCGCCCGCTTCGCGCAGGTCCGAACAGATCGGGCCGTCGGGCGCGTTGAACTTGGGGTTGATGACGCTCATGCGCCGCTCGTCCGCGCCGCCGAGCCAGCCCCAGTCGTCGCGATAACGCCCGTCGTCCATCACCGCGAAGACAGGGTTGATGCCGTTCGCTTTGCAAAGATCGAAATCGTCCTCGCCATGATCGGGCGCCATGTGGACGAGGCCGGTGCCGCTATCGGTGGTGACAAAGTCGCCGGGGAGCAGCGGGCGCGGCGCGGCGTAGAATCCGCCGAGGTGGTGCATCGGGTGGCGGGCGAGGGTGCCGGCGAGGTCTTGGCCTTTGAACACGCGGTAATTGCCGAAGCCTTCATCATCGACCGGCCATTCCACGATGGGAACCCCATGCGCAGCAGCCGTCGCGGCAGCTCTTTTATACACTTCGGGAAACAGCGCCTTGGCGACGACAATCGTTCCGTTCAGCCAGCCTAATCCCTTAGCTTCAAGGTCAGACTGGCGCGATGCATCTCGCGCATCGTCAAGGAGGCGAACATGAACATACTCAACCTCCGGCCCATAAGCCAAAGCCTGGTTCACCGGAATCGTCCACGGCGTCGTCGTCCAGATCACCGCGTGCGCGCCGACCAGTTCGGGGATTGGCGATTCAACAATCTCGAACGCCACATCGATCTGGGTCGAGGTGATGTCCTCGTATTCGACCTCCGCCTCGGCCAGCGCGGTCTGTTCGACCGGCGACCACATCACCGGCTTCGAGCCGCGATAGAGGTTCCCCGCCTCGGCCAGCTTCAGAAGCTCGGCGACGATCACCGCCTCGCTCTCCTTCTGCATGGTGAGGTAGGGGTGGTCCCAATCGCCCATGATGCCGAGGCGCTTGAGCTGCCCGCGCTGCGTATCGACCCAGTGCTGGGCGTAAGCGCGGCATTCGTCGCGGAAGGCCTTGACCGCCGCCTCGTCGCGCCCCGCACCGGTGAGGACGGGCTTGGCCTTCTTTTCCTTGCGGTACTGCTCCTCGACCTTCCACTCGATGGGGAGGCCGTGGCAGTCCCAGCCGGGCACGTAAGGCGCATCGCGGCCCAAGAGGTTCTGGGTGCGGCAGACCATGTCCTTGAGGATGTGGTTGAGCGCATGGCCCACGTGGATGTCGCCATTGGCATAGGGCGGGCCATCGTGGAGGATGAACTTCTCGCGCCCGCGCCGGGCCTTGCGCAGGGCGTCATAGAGCCCGATCTGCTCCCAGCGCGCGGCAATGCCCGGCTCCTTCTGCGGAAGGCCGGCCTTCATGGGGAAATCGGTCTTCGGCAGGAAGACGGTGTCCCGGTAATCGCGCTGTGTTGTCTCGTCAGTCATCGGAGGAGGCGCTTAGAAGGCGCCGCGCCTCGGCGCAATCCTTGTCCATCTGTTCGATCAGCGCTTCGAGGCTGTCGAACTTGGCCTCGCCGCGCAGGTAATGATGGAAGGCGACTTCGATTTCCTGCCCGTAAAGGTCGCCCGAGAAGTCGAAGAAATAGGGCTCGAGCAGCTCCTTGGGCGGTTCGAACTGCGGGCGGATGCCGATATTGGCCGCGCCGTGGAGCAGCTGGCCTGTGGCGAGGATGCGGCCTGTGACAGCGTAGATACCGTATTTCGGGCGCAGGTAGTTGTCGATCGCGACATTGGCGGTGGGATAGCCGATCGTGCGCCCGCGCTTGTCGCCATGCTCGACGATGCCGCGGATCGCGAAGGGCCGGGTGAGGAGGCGGGTGGCTTCCTCGGGGTCGCCGTCCCGCAACGCGGTGCGGATGCGGCTGGAGGAGACCACCTCGCCGCCTTCCGCCACGGCTATGACCACGCGCGATTGCAGGCCGCGTTCGCCGCCGAAGGTGCGTAGCAGATCGACATTGCCCTTCGCGCCCTTGCCGAAGGTGAAATCGCCGCCCGTCACCACCCCGTGCGCGCCGAAGCGGTCGATGAGGATGGCTTGGATGAAGTCCTCCGCGCTGGTCCCTGCGAGGTCAGCGTCGAAGTGGAACACCAGCATCGCGGTGGCGCCCGCAGCGAGATAGAGCTCCTGCCGCTGTTCGAGCGTCGTCAGCCGGAAGGGCGGCACCTCGGGGCGGAAGAAGCGCACCGGATGGGGATCGAAGGTGGCGATGATCGAGGGGCGGCCCTCTGCCTTGGCCCATTCGATCGCCTCGCCCGCCACCGCCTGATGGCCGCGATGGAACCCGTCGAAATTGCCTAGCGCAATGATCGCGCCGCGCAAGGCCTCGGGGGTGGCTTTGCGGTGATCAAGCCAGCGCATCAGGCGGCCTTCCGGCGATAGGTGAGGAAGGAGAAGGCAGGCGTGGTGCCTTCCGCCGCATGATCCTCGCGTGCAGTCTCGGTCCAGTCCGCGTCCGGCGCTGGCATGTGCGTGTCGCCCTCGTAATCCGTGTGGATCTGGGTCAGTTCGATGCGGTGGGCGAGCGGCCAGAACAGCTGATAGATCGCTGCCCCGCCGATCACCGCGATTTCGCCGGTGTCATTGCCTTGGCTCGCCAGCGCCAGCGCTTCCTCGACCGATCCGGCGCGCTCGGCCCCTTCTCCCAGGCTGTCACCGTGCGTCAGCACGATGTGGCGGCGGCCGGGGAGGAGGCCGGGCAGGCTGTCGAAGGTCTTGCGGCCCATGATCATCGGTTTGCCCATGGTCAGCGCCTTGAAGCGCTTGAGATCGGCGGGCAGGCGCCACGGCAGATCGCCCTCGCGCCCGATCACGCCGTTGGCGGCGCGGGCATAGATCAGAACAATCTCGGCGGTCACCGCCCCATTCATTTCAGGGCATGCCCCACGCGTGTGACGTGCCCCATCTTGCGCCCCTCGCGCGCCTCGCGCTTGCCGTAGAGGTGGAGGTGCGGTTCGCCGGCTTCGGCCAGAATGCGGTGCGCAGTCAGCGCATCCGCGCCGACGATATTGCGCATGTCGATGCTGGCAAAGCGCGTCGTGGTGGCGCCCAGCGGCAGGCCGGTGATGGCACGGATGTGGTTTTCGAACTGGCTGGTGGCCGCGCCCTCGATCGTCCAATGGCCGGAATTGTGGACGCGCGGGGCCATTTCGTTGAACACCGGGCCTGCACGCGTGGCGAAGAATTCGAGCGTCAGCACCCCGACATACTGGAGCGCGGCAGCTGTCTTCGCGGCCAGTTCGCGCGCGGCGGGCACCTGTGCTTCGACCAGTGCGCCTGCGGGCAGAACCGATTGCGCCAGCATCCCGCCTTCGTGGCGGTTGGCGGTCGAATCCCAGAACCGCACCTCGCCTGTCGCGGTGCGCACGAGGATCACCGAGAACTCGGTCTCGAATTCCACCAGGCCTTCATAGATGCAGCTGCGGCCCGGAAAGCGCAGGCCATGGGCCTCGTGGGCCGAGGGGATGCGCCACTGGCCCTTGCCGTCATAGCCATCGCGCGCGGTCTTGAGGATGCCCGGGGTGCCGACCGCATCGAAGGCGCGGGCAAAGTCGTCCTCGCTATCGACCCGCGCAAAAGGGGCCGAGATGCCGCCAAGCTCGGCGATGAAGCGCTTTTCGTTGAGCCGGTCCTGCGCCACTTCCAGCGCGCGTGCCGGGCAGGCGAGCAGGTTGGCAGGGATCGCGGCGACGGCGGCGAGGGGGACGTTCTCGAACTCCCAGGTCACCACATCGCACTTGGCCGCAAAGGCAGCCAGTGCTGCGCGATCGCCCCAGCCCTTTTCGAAGAAGTCCACGCAGGCATCGGCCGCGACATTGTCACCCGGCGGGGCATAGGCGATGCAGCGATAGCCGAGTTGCATCGCGGCCATCGCCATCATCCGGCCCAATTGGCCGCCGCCGAGTATCCCGATGGTGGAGCCTGGGGGCAGCATCAATCCTCCGGCGTTTCGGTCACGGCGGCGCTCTTGGCGGCGCGCCAGTCCTGCAGGCGTTCGGACAGATCCTTGTCGCCGAGCGCAAGGATCGACGCGGCCAGCAGGCCCGCGTTCTTCGCGCCCGCCTCGCCGATCGCCAGCGTGCCGACCGGAATGCCGCCGGGCATCTGTACGATCGAGAGCAGGCTATCCATGCCCGAAAGCGCCTTTGACTGCACCGGCACGCCGAGCACCGGAAGATGCGTCATGCTCGCGATCATGCCGGGCAGATGCGCCGCGCCGCCCGCGCCGGCGATGATGACATCGAAGCCTTCACCTTCCGCGCCCTTGGCAAAGGCGACCATCCGGTCCGGCGTGCGGTGGGCCGATACGATCCGCGCTTCGTATGGCACCTCGAGCTCGTCCAGCACTTCGGCGGCGGCCTTCATGGTCGGCCAGTCGGACTGGCTGCCCATCACGATCGCGACGCGTCCCCCGGTCACTTCCATCATGCGTCCTTCAGGTAATAGCGCGCCCCGCCGACCGCCGCGCCGTCGAAGTCATAGATGATCGGCTGGCCGGTGGGAATCTCGAGGTCGGTGATGTCCGCGTCGGAAATGCCCGAAAGGTGCTTCACCAGCGCCCGCAGGGAATTGCCGTGGGCGGCGATGATCACGGTCTCGCCGCTGGCGAGCACGGGAAGGATCGTGCTTTCCCAATAGGGCAGCACGCGTTCAATCGTGAGCTTGAGGCTTTCGGTGTTCGGGATCGCGATCCCGGCATAGCGCGGGTCGCTGGCGAGATCGAAGGTGCTGCCGGCTTCCAGAACAGGCGGCGGAATGTCGAAGCTGCGGCGCCAGATCTTGACCTGCTCGTCACCGTGCCGGGCGGCGGTCTCGGCCTTGTCGAGCCCGGTGAGGCCGCCATAGTGCCGCTCGTTGAGGCGCCAGTCCTTGGTCTCGGGGATCCACAGGCGGCCGGCGGCTTCCAGCGCCAGATGCAGCGTCTTGATCGCGCGGGTCTGGAGCGAGGTGAAGGCGAAAGTCGGCAACACGCCCTTTTCGCGCAGCAAGACACCGGCGGCGGTGGCTTCAGCCACGCCCTGCGCGGTCAGATCGACATCCCACCAGCCGGTGAAGCGGTTTTCGAGATTCCACTGGCTCTGGCCGTGGCGGACGAGGATGAGCTTGGGCATTTTGTCTCCGGCGATCCGGGCCGCTCGCTCCCCCACCCTTCCGCCCGGAGCCTACCGGGACATTATCCGGGTGGAAGGGTGGGGGAGTGGGCGGCTTGGTCCTCTAAGGCATAAGAGCGCGCTGCGTTAGCTTTCGCCGCCGCGATTGGGAAGCGATTCCGTTGCATTTGCCGCATCCGAATCGCCCAAAGCACGCGCCTGCGCCTTCCTGCGCCGCAGGTTCTCGCGCAGTTTCGCCGCGAGACGCTCTTCGCGGGACATATTCTTGCGGGGCTCTTCATTCATGCGAAACGCATTGCAGATTAGAGGCGCCACCATCAAGCCCCGCTTGACAATGCCTGGGAGCGCGACAATAGGGCGCGCCTGTTCCGGCGCTGCTGTAGCTCAGTGGTAGAGCGCACCCTTGGTAAGGGTGAGGTCGGGAGTTCAATCCTCCCCAGCAGCACCATTCTTTCAATGACTTGAAAGAGGTGGCGTCGGTTTCCATGAAAAAAACATGAAAAATGGGCTGCGCGAATCCTCCCGGATTTTGTGGCCGCGCGATATGCTGGCGAAGACGCCAAATTGCTTGGAGTCCACCAAAGAGGACATTGACTTGTCCTCGATGGCCATGGCGATTTTGCTGCGTCGGATGAAAGTCAACGCTCTCGTCCACGGCTTCCGCTCGGTTTTCTGTGACTGGGCGGCGGATTGCACGGGTTACTCGCACGAGGTTGCTGAGATGGCGCTCGCCCACACCATCAGGAATGCGGTGGAGCGGGCCTATCGGCGCGGCGATCTGTTCGACAAGTGGCGGCAGTTGATGGCAGAGTGGGCGGCGTATTGCGCCGGTGATGCGTTGGTTGGCAGGACAGCGGATGCTGGAAACGCCGCATAAGCCGCATAAAAAAAGGTCATGGGACGGAGGGTAGTGAAAGAAAGGCTATGACGGCGGAAGCAATTGCGGCGATTGCAGCAATGGTGGCGGCCATAGCAGCCGCCCAGGCGGCATTTTTCGCGCTTCGGGCCGCTCGCGCTTGTGGTGAATTTTCTTCGTCACGCCGCCGATGCTCTGAATGTTCAAGCCAATTCTCTACCAATGGGATCTGGCTGTCGCTCCACCCGCCTTCCGCAAGCTTCTTGCGAACGGCGGTTTCCCCCATTTGGTCGCACAGCACAAAGACACGGCGATTGTTCATTGGGGCAGATTGCTGGCAAATTACGATTCAGTCCAGCGCTTGCGGCGCTCGCCAATCTGACGAGCCGGCTCAACCATTTTAGGCCCCGGTTCTAGCCCACCCGGTGCAGACGAAACCCTTGTCAATTGGATCTTCTGGCACCCATTCAGGCATATGCACGCCCCAGACCTTGCTCATTTTATGTCTCAATCGTTTACGCGTCGATTGGTCCGAAATAGTCTCGGTTAGCTGAAGAGATGCTTCTGAATGCCGATGAAGGCCCCTCGTATCTCAGGGATCGAGCCAAGCACTCGCTTAGCATCGTTGGTCCCGCCATACCGGATCTGCAGGAAATCGCTTATGCGGTGCGGGGCTAGTTCCTGGATGCCCTCTAACTCGTAGGCTTGCAAAACATAACTGAGGAAATCGCGCATCTCGGCCTCATAACCATCAAGCCCAGTTGCCTTCGCACCCTCGACCCTTTCAGAACGCGACATTGGATCGAGCGTGAAGCGCACATAGGCTAGCACGTCGAAGATGTCGCTCTTGACACCGCCGCGCCGCCGGATGTGCTGCGCGTGGATGAAAAGCACCTGCGCGAATATGCCGTCTTCAACGTTTGCGGTGTCATCATCACAACCAACCACAAGACTGATGGCATTTACCTGCCTGCCGATGACAGGCGGCATTATGTCGCATGGTCGAACCTGAGCCGCGAAGCCTTCACGGATGAATACTGGTCAGGCCTTTATGGCTGGTATGAGTCCGGCGGGCTGGGCCATGTCGCCGCCTATCTTCGCGCGCTCGACCTGTCCGACTTTAATCCGAAGGCACCGCCGCCCAAGACTGCGGCCTTTTGGGATATCGTCAGCGCCAACGCTAAACCCGAGGATGCCGAACTTGCCGACGCGCTTGAAACGCTGGGATGGCCTGCCGCGACCACCATCGCCGATATCGCCGCAGCTGCCAATGATGGGTTCCGCGAATACCTGACCGACAGGCGCAACTCCCGCTGCATCCCGCATCGACTGGAGCAATGCGGTTATGTCGCGGTGCGCAATGACGGCGCGAAAGACGGACTGTTCAAGATCAACCGCAAACGCTGCGTAATCTATGCCCGCCAGGAACTGCCGCTGCGGGATCAAGTTATCGCCGCAAACCGCCTGGTTGGTCGGTGAAGTCATTGAAGTCAGTGATCTGCTATTGCACCTATTTTATTCCCCCAAAGGTAAAACAATGACTTATCGAATATCGCAAAGCACACGCGTGAGGAAAAAGAAGCGCAGTGTAAGATCACTGACTTCAATGACCTCACTGACCTCACTGACCTCACTGACCACCACCGACACCGTTGATAGGCTGATGCCCAACGAGCTTGGGCAGGCCTAATGCCCCGTCCCCGCTCAGATATCAGCCCGCGGCGGATCGACGCAGGGAGCCAGCCGAAACGGCGGCGCAAGGACCGGAGCCGGCCCGATCCACCTGTGCATTTGAAGGAGAAGCAGCCCGAAGCAGAGGCCTTCTGTGAAAGTCTGCCGCTGATGCCGGGCGTGGTGATGGAGGATCGCGGCGAGACCTGGGAATATCGTGCGCCCCATAACGACAAGACCCTTTGGGAACTCCAGCTGATCCAGGCGTTCGGCACGCGGTCGTCATCGCTGGTGAACGCGTTCCTTGAGCAGCTCGCTAGCCTCAGTCTCGAGGTCTGGGACGAAGAGGCAAAAAAATGGAAGTACAACGAGAGAGAGTGGAACGCGCTCATCGCACTGGTCGCCGATCATCGGCCCGAGAACGCGGCGCAGGCGGCCTTGGCAGCGCAGATGGCGGCAACGCATTTCATGATCATGCGTCTCAGTGCCCAAGCGTTGAGCCGCAACGGCAGCGTCGGTAGGGAAGATGCTGCCCTTGCTTCCAAGCTTGCCCGCACCTTCGCCCTGCAATGCGAGGCGATGCAGTTGCTCAAGGGCAAGTCGCGAACGGCAAAGCAATCAATCCACGTGACGAAGGAGCTGCACCAGCATGTCCACTACCACGAAGACAGGGGGGAGGGAGAACCAAAGCCCCAATCCCATGGTCCCGCCCCAGCTGAGTCAAGCGAAGCGGTGTGGAGCGAAGAACCGGACGGGGCATTCCTGCCAAGCCCCAGCCGAACGGGGCAAGGAACGGTGCCGCTTCCACGGGGCAAGAGCGGGCGCACCATGCGGTGAACGAAACGGTAGCTATAAGCACGGGGGCGAGACGAAAGAGGCGAGGGCGCTTCGGGCGGAAGCGAGGCGATTGATCAAGATGGTGCAGGAGGAGCTTTGATTAGGGCTTGGAGCCAACGACATTGGGCGCGTGAGGAATGGTCGAGCAGCCGTCACGGGACGCCAACGCAGGCTTGCCAAGGCTAATCGGCAGTGACACCCTGCCCCGTGCGCTAACCTTCGAAGATGGAGTCAGGACGCCGATGGCCGACAAGCAACCAGACGGGTTTTTCAATCCCTTTGCACTTTGGCAGCCTGTGATGAATTTCTGGTTCGGTACCATGATGGCTTCGACCGAGGAGACCTTCAAATTGTGGAGGTATCCCTTCAGCCGCCCGCTCGGAGACGAACATGAAGTTGAAGGCGACCTGGATATTCCCGGTCCACTGGAGCGAGATCACGAGCATAACCTGCACGCTTGATCTGCTGAGCCAGACCCGTCTGTGCTTATTGAAGGGGGTCTTCTCGATGCCGGCTTACGAGACAGGCCACGGCAATTGAATCAGGCGGAGGGCCGGGGCTGGACTGTCAGTGTGGGGCGGCGCATCGGGTCGCAGAGCGCCGCCCCGCCCTGTCGCATTTGGGGGGCTATCAGGGCTGCGGCCCGATAGAGACCTATCCCGCTGGGCGCAATGCCTATGTTATGGCGTTGGTGACGAGTGTGGGACGGCGTACGGGGTGGCAGGCACGCTGGCCTTGACCATGGCGCAGGTTCGAGCATCCACGATCATGCTCAGTCGGCAACAGCGGCATGATCTCTTGTCATTTCTTGTCTGTAACGCCGATCCGCTCGCCCAAGGATGCTCGACGGGCCAGCCTTGCATCAAGGTCCAAAACGACAGTCAAGCCTTGTCCACGAAACCTAGGAGAGTTCGATCGCATGGGCCGAGCGGCGGGCCATTTGAGCGGCAATCATGGAGATGACCTGTCAAATCCGCTCAGTTCAACCCGCAGCACTTCTTGTATTTTCTGTCGGAACCGCAGGGGCAAGGATCATTCCGTCCGACTTTGCCGTTACGAGCCGCTGCCGGGCGACTGGGATCGTTCTCTAACCGCCAAGCATGCAGCATATCGACCCATATTGGAATGAGGTCCGGCGCCTCCCGCGCCCACTGATTCTGCTTCGCGCGAGACCACCTCGACTCGCCGCGCGCGATGGCCAGCAACTTGGCAACACCCTGCATCGCCG
>Ga0315904_10006664_pt1 | contig 15740 bp, 24 predicted proteins | sample LakEriMetagenome_6_FD_203529 | JGI IMG/M metagenome (GOLD analysis project Ga0315904, IMG submission 203529) | Freshwater fungal communities from buoy surface, Lake Erie, Ohio, United States - Buoy 12 MA120 | ecosystem: Environmental > Aquatic > Freshwater > Lake | place: USA: Lake Erie, Ohio... | reverse complement strand
AAGTGCTTTCACCGCTGTTCAACTTTTTCTTTTAATTGGAATAGGGATATATGATCCAGCGCATCCATAGCTGGAACTACTGTGAACCCTTTTGGGACGAATCATTTATTGGTTCCAAAATATTCCCATTTAATTTCCCTACAAGTTGGATTGGAATTAGGGAATGGGATTACTGCCAAGCTTTTGGATTTATTCAGAGTGCCATCAGTAATAGGAGTGAGTGTTGGAGAACAAATATATGAACATCAAAATATCCTCCGAGGACATGTGCTGGCTTACTTCTTGGAGCTTGTCGCTTAATTTTAGAAATAATCTACATTTTAGTTTTGTACCTTCTCATCAAAGATCAATTTGCTGGAGATTTCACACTTACCGTTCCCCAGTCTTTTGCAGGGCTTTTTGACATGTTTATTCCATCATATAAAACCACAGATTTGGCACATTGCTGGTCTGATAGCAGATCTAGGTCTTTTTTCCAAAGAAAATTTTATTGCACTTGCTTTGCCAGAAATATCTACTATCATGTAGATTACGAAGTTTTCTTCTGGAGTAAAGGGATTGTGATAAGGAGATGAAATGTGCAAAGAAGTTCAGTTCCCTAACAACGAATGGGTTGATAGGATTGGCGAAATTAAAAGCAAGATCAAACATCTTGTTTTTAATTCTTCCTATTTGCCTATTGCAGATTCCATTGAGGATAAAGATTGCCTGTGTTGTTTGGACTTAGAAGAAACTGCCAAGGCTAATGGTTATAAATGTGAGATGAATGAGGACAGTATGGGGTTTAGTTTTATAAAGGAGGTGCGTGATGAGTGATGAAAATTTACTTGATCTTCTGTCTAACCAGTTTGATCCAAGAATCGTTTTCCCAGATAAACTTTCTAAGATGGCGCACGACAGAATAGTCGAATTACAGGCTAAAGTGAAAGAGTTGGAAACAAAACTAAATTATACCGTTGATTTAATCGGAAGGTGGTGTGCCGACATCGAATCCAACGGCACAGGATGGGATGATTGGGATAGAAATTACAAAGAAGCTAGATATGAAGACCGAAAACAAGAGAATCCGTGCCATTCTGAAATATCTGCAAGTACAATGAAACATTTGGAAACTAAAAAAGGATGGTAATGATGATCCAGCGCATTCATAGCCTGTCCGACATGAACCTGTTTAACAGAGGACATAGCTCGTCTACCTTATGGGGGACTACTCCTATCGAGCTACCTGTCAGTACATTCAAAAATTATGACTTTTTTTCCAATACTTTTTCTAAAGGCATGTACTGGACGATGAGTCAGAATAGTAGGTGTTGGGGGCTTAGGATATGATACTTAAATGCAATGGAATTTCTGAAATTAGCTATGATGAATGGATAAATATTCGTTTAAATAATTTAGAAAAATATCCAGTTCAACCTTTAGATAAACATCTAAGGTTGGACATAGAACTTTCTTATCCAAGAAAAAGCTTATATGATATACCTGCTGGATTCAGTCCACATATAGGTGGATATGATGAAATTGAACTTTTTTATGTTTGCGAGGATTGGTCTGTAATATTTGATATTTATAAAATAAAAAATTCTCCGCATGAAAATCCAACATTGAGGATGCTTGTTGAAAGTGGGCATGAAAATCCTTGGGGAGAAAGAATTAGGTTGTTTTCAACCTCTTCTACGATTTTTCATGAATCTTGGGCTACAAATAAAAACTGGCATGATTTTGCTTATTTTAGAGGTCATTATTGGAAGATAACATGGAATGAAAACTTTGGTGGCTGGCCCGGTGGAATAGTATGGGGACTCCCATTTCAGGATTGTCGGCATTTCGATAATGAATTCTTTTGTGGCCCCATTTATGAAGAAGAAGATGATGATGATGATTATGATTGGAGCTGACGATTTCTTTTCCTCCGGTTTTTCTGAAGGCAGATACTGGACTATGAGCCAAAATAGCAGGTGCTGGGGGAATAGGATATGAAATTTCCTAAACCACAAGCAGTATTCTATATGGACTGTAGCCCATTTGGGTTATTTCGTTATAACATGACAGGTTTGTTTGGACTTTCATCATATGGGCAATATGTTCGCAAAAGCTTCTGGATCAGTATTGCTCATGGATTGGGTTTTGGCGGTAGGGAACATTGTTTTACTTTCAACAGATTCAATGTGAGGCGGTGATGCTCCCTATAATTATAGGACTTTTTATCGCCTCACTCATACTGAACGCTTGGTTCACTTGGCAAATGTTTAAAATTCATAAAGAACATCATGGCAGAATGCAAGATATTGTTGTTGACACCTTTCATTCTTTAGCGAATAGAATTGAAGAATTGGAAAGAAAACACAATTGGACTGGGGAATAAATTTTCAATACTATATAATTAGTAGTAGTTTATTTAAAGGAGAAGTCATGTCTGAAGAAAATATTAAGCATTTAGGAATTACGGAAGATTCTGAAGGAAAGAAATACAAAGGAATGTGGACAAGTGAAGTTTGCGCTTATACTGATCCATATGGTGGTGTTGTGCTAGCAGCCAGCCCTAATGGTGAAAGTGCGAAGTATGGATACAAGTTATATCTTTCATTCAGGGATAATAAGGCAGATTTGCAAGTAGGCGCAGTACTTCCCGATGTTGATGAAAAAATCAAACATATTCGCCATAGAGATGTTCCTGAAGAGGTTGTTAATGCTGCTTTGAATGCAGCAATTGGCGTTGTTGCATTGTGGGATTCTCAGCAAAATAACGCTTGACTTTCCAATAAAACTTGATATATTAAGGCGCACAGGCTAAAACTTGTGCGCTTTTTCTTTTTGGATATTGTTTTATGATTTTCAAAATAAGCTATTGTGCTAGAAGTCGGGGTTGGGATCGGGATTATAAAACTTCCTTTTTAAGCTGGGGAATTCATAACAGTTGGAATTTTGTGGGGTTGAGAACCATGTCAGCGTGGGACACTTTGCCGTATTATGTTTCGGAGATTGAATGATGATACCCTTAGACGATCTCTTGCCCACTAATGATGACAGTTTTGAACCAGTTCCTAGTGGAGAATTTTTTGATACTGGATCACCCTTTTGGGAATTTGCAGATATATTCAAATGGGGCAACAAATCTACTGATACAGATTTCCAATTTGGATTTTATGCTGGTTTATTTGAAATTATACTCAAGTCTGGCAAGCCTTTCAGTTTCAGACTAACAGAAAGTTTAGAACCACATCTTGAGCATTTCGTAACAAGAGCTAAAGCATATAATAGGGAAATTGAATCGGAGAAAAAGTCGTATTGGGTTGTAATTTTGGTGGGTGGGCATAAGGGGGATTGAGATGATTTCAGTCCACACAGTCGAAGGCATGAAAATAACTCTGTTCGGTACATCAAGCCCATTTTCTAGATTTATATATCAAAGCTCTTTAGCCTATTTGAATGGATGCGGGAGGTCTAGGCATTGGCATAACAGAGCAAGGGATTTATATTTCAATTCTATTTGTTGGGGTTTCAGAGGATGACCCACCCATCCAGCAATTCATGGAATACAGATCGTCAGTATTCAAAATTTTATACACTAGGCTACAGCAGACATTGGGGTGAAGCTCTTGTTTATAAAACAAGTATTTCGTGGTTGTTTGTATCACCAGACTATAAAAGCAGATGCTGGGAACACAACATATGAGAACCTTCCACAAACAAACTGCCCCTAGTCATATTTTAATTTGGAAGCATTTTAGAAGCAATTCTGATATGTTTAGAGGCATTTCATACAGTATGACTTTTACAGTTGGATTAGCTTATTCATTTAATTTTGTTGAGAGAAAATTTTGATGTTCCGATCTCCAAATCCCAGCATGGTAGAAGTTTGGCGTTTTAGTCATTACAGGAGTTATAACTGGATGCAAAATAGGACACTCTATATAGAATGGACAGCTAGAGGTTGGCGCACTCAGGTTTTTAATTCCAACTTTACTTGCAGTTATAATTTTGGGGGAAGTATATGAAAACAAAAAATAAATTGATTATTGCAGCAATCATTGTGGCTGGAACTTTGGCTTTCCTGTATTGGAAGTACAGCAACGATTTCTTTGCAGCCTTTTATACAATTGGGATTTGATAATAGATTTTTACAATTTGAAAACCAGCATCATTTACTTTCCCTTTGATTGACTAAATTATTCATTGCTGTTTTTATAATATCATAATGATGTGGGAAAACTAAATTTGGAATATTATCAACCTCATACCAACCATTTAATCCTTCTCGCTGTAAAGATGGGCTTCCGGGTGCCTGACCAGCATCATCACCAAACTTGAAATCATGAATCATATCATCTGGAACGATGTAAAAGTAAGCCCAGATATAAAAATTCTTTTCTCTTGTATCAGACGCATCTGTCCTGAAGCGACCAATATACGAAAGATCACTAGCACTTACCTTTGCACCAGTTTCTTCCTCTAATTCTCTAGCAGCTGTAACCGCACCAATAGTCTGTGGATCAGATGGATTGTTCACATTAATACCGTCATGCGTATCGAAAAAACCGCCGGGAATGGCTATGCCGAAAGGAGGTGCTTTCCTATCAATCAAATAGACAGCATTGTATTTTGGTGAATAGCAAAGGCAGTCAACAGCCCTGTTCTCAACATAATTTACAACATATTTTCCATCTGGGGCAACAGAATAACGGAAATACTTATTCCAAGGTGGATTTAAAGTTTTATTTTTAGGATATTGGTTGACATACGCAACTTCATCGCTGTAAGGAATATAAAGTGGCTTATCAAGCATGTCAGCTGTAATTTTAAGATAATCACCCTCTTTAGTAGCATAACTAATTGGACCCCAATATTCCCTATTGGAAGACTCTTCTTCAACTAACCAAAATTTAAAATTCATAAATCAACCTTATAATAAAATAAATCTAGTTTCAAACATAAAGGTATATAATATGACCGAACACAATTTCAAAGTCCGATTCATTTTCAAAATTGGTAAGGTTAAAGAAGAGAGATGGGGAACTGCTACGGTAGTTGGAGGCACTCTTAAAGATGCAATCAAGGATGTAAAAGACGGGTACAAAAGGTTGGGGCAGAAAATCCTAGAGATCATTCCCTCCCGAACCAACCAATAATTCCTTCATATTCTTTTCTATCTACCAATCCATTCTTGTCCCAATCTCTACTACCAACTTTATGCCATATCTTTTTTGGTAATTCATGCTTCTCCAACATCATATTGCAATTACAATCAAATCGTTCAAGCATATCTTGAAAACTATTCTCTTGAGACATTACAAGAAACGAACAAATAATACAGGTCAAACCCGCAAATATACTATCTATAAATTTCATATTTTCCTAACTAAATTTCCAAAGAATTGAGAAGTAGCGTTATTCCAAGTGTAATTTTTTAAAACATGTTCTCTGCAATTATTGTTATAAATAAGATCATGGCATTCTTTAATAGCGAAATTCAAATCATGAGAAGCATATCCTATTCTTTTACCACCAGATACTATTTCACCAGCACCTTTGCAATCATAACAAGCTACTGGTAGCCCACAACTCATGGCTTCAATATTAACCAGTCCAAATGTATCAAATTTACTTGGGAATACAAAAATGTCATGGGAAGCCAATTCATTTGCTAATTCCTTGCCATGTAAGAATCCTGTGAATCTAATCTCTGGATGAATAAACTGATAAGAATCCAAACAGATTCCATCGCCTATGATTGTCTTTTCATAAAGGTTATCCAGTTGAACGAAGTCATTAAGTCCTTTTTCTGGACTAACTCTGCCGCAATAGACCAGACGAATCCTATCTGACTTTTCTTTTGCAACAGGAACAAACAGATCAGTATCGACACCTCTGCTCCAAATTTTTATTGGTGCAGTAAACCCATAAGACTTCAAAATAAGTATATTCTGTTCGGTAGTAGCCATGACACAGGCTGATTTGTTATGAAACCATCTTAGATATTTCTTGGATAATCTTAGGCCAAAACCAAATGTTTTATAGAAGAAGTTGGGAATATCTGTGTGATAAGCTGTGGTGAATTGGTAACCCTTTTTGATGCAATATTTTCTTACGGCTAGTCCTATAGTTCCTTCTGTGCTTATATGGATATAATCAGCCCATTCAATTTTATCTTTGATTGTTTTGGTTCTGACCCAATATGGAGTAAGTATATCTTTTGTGAATGGAACTTTGAAGCACCAGTAATCCGATGGTGTTATTAATTTTACTATATGTCCCATTTCTTCAAGTTTTTGAATAGTATTTTTTAGTGTTTTGACAACGCCGTTTACTTGTGGTTCCCAAGCGTCTGTGGCTATTAGTATGTTCATATATAATTCAGGGTAACTGCTCCTTGGTAAACGGTTAAGTAGGAGCATTGTTTGTCAGTCCAGCAACCGGAATTGCCGTACCATATTCCTTTTACTAAAGTTGTTTCTGGGAAATGAGTATGACCACACAGGACAATATCTGCTCCGTTTTCTTTCGCATATTTCACCGCTTCAGTCTTTATTCTTTCACTATTTCTGAGGAATGTCTTGCTGTTCTTTTTGGCATAGACGGCTAGGGAATGGCTTTTATCTAATTTTTGCATAAGCCAATAAATTGCATCGGCACATTTGGTGAACATGGGATACTTTTGAATAAAGCTATCGAATCTATCTCCGTGCAGGCAAATTATTTTTTTATTATCACTTTCAAAAGTGTATTCTTGGAAAAATTCAAGTCCTAGGAGGTTACTAACATATTCATAATGTCCGTCATGATTACCGTTAATCCAGATAACTTCTGTGTGTTTAGATAATTTTCTGAGGTCTTTGAGAATGTGCCAATGGTGTTTTGGGAGTTTGTTGAAATTGAGGCAATCGAACAGATCGCCATTGACTATGAGTCTTTGTGGCTGTAGTTTATCAATTTTCTTGAGGAATTTGTCTAAGGCTTCTGCTTGGCACACATCGGAGCCTAGATGAATGTCAGAGATAATAATCGCATCAAGCATACTTTATTTAACCATGCTGGCGTTGCAAAGTATGTTAAAGTTATATGAATATATATTGAAGAAATTGTGAAAGAAAAAATGATCCTGAAACACGCAGCAATCCCTGAAGGTAATGCATTCCCAAATGGAACATTCTTTTTCAAGAGAAGAGTTTTTGGATTCCTATGTCCTCAAAGCACAGCGTTTAGGATACACCAAGCGTTAGGATTTGGACATTGGTACAACAGTAATTGTTGGAAGTTCGAGGATTTAAACAATTAACTCATTTATTTATGGAGGAATCATGTTTACATCAGAATATCCAGAAGAAGAATACATCTCAGTTGGAAAACTAATTGAGATTCTATCTGACCTCGACAAAAGCCAACTAATAAAAGTAAATTCAAACCAAAGACTTAGTGTTTACTCCAGTATGGCATTTGAGACTGGTGGCAAAGCTATTGGTCAAATTAAAATTGGAGAAGAAACATATGAACCAATATCTGTCTATATCGGTGAATTTTGAATAAAATGTATAAATATCATATGAAAACATTTAAAGAATGGCTACTGGTTGAGAAAAAAGTTGAAATTGTAACCTGCACTAAAAAAGTAGTAAAGATTCCTAAAGACAAAAATGAGAAAGAATTTCTCATGAAAAAATTTGTCAAAGGTTCCAAAAACAATTAATATGTAGTCCACATAAAGCTGGAGGCGGTATGTTTCGCAAAGGATTCGTGCGAGATGATGGCAAGATTTTTTGGTCCTATAAATCAAGTAAAAATAAAAAGAAATACCAAGTCTGGTTGACTAAAGAAAAGTTCGACCAGTACGAATCAGCCAGAATCACAAGTTATAAAAGAAGAATTGAAAAATATAAAAAAAATCAAGAAAAATTACCAATTGAACAAAGAAATTTTAAAGGCAAGTACAATCCAGAAACTGGCTTGTACTTCATTTGTTTGCATGCAAGTGGAACGCCTAAATTTGGCACTCTTGCAGAACTCGAAGCATACAAACTAAAAAGACGAGAACAACAAAGAATTGCCTATGAAAAAAGGAAAAGTAAAATTCCCCCACCAAATGTTTGTTTAGGCGATAAGCATCCGTCTATTCCAGATTTAGTAGTAGTTGAAATCAAAAACCATAAAGTTAAGTATGGACCAGTAGAAAAACTGCAAAAGCGCAGAGAAAGAATTAAATTACTTTCAACTATTTACAGGCAAAAAAAGGGCAAAGAAATTGTTGAAAAATACAAACAAATTAGGCATGAAAAACAAAAACAACGCAAGGAAAATCCACACTTAAAATTCAGCAGAGGAGATGTCAATCCATTGACCAAATGGAAATTCTGGACATACTCAGCTTTAGGCAACGAGGTTTGGCTACCCCCTGAAGAGTTTGACAAAAAAAGAGCAGAACATAACAAAAAAGTAATTGCTGCATATCACGCTAAGAAACAGCTAGCACGAAGCTAAATTAAAACAGGTTTCTATGCACATATTCAATTTTCACAAGTATGTTTTGAGTGATTTGAATGATTGCCATTTTTCTGGTAATTTTTCAGGTGATGAAGCGTATAGCAACAGTTTCGTAATATTTTTAAATCCATTTTCCAGACCTACAGTAAGCAGAGTTTTTAAAGGATCGACTCAATCTAATTTTGGATTCTGGAGTTGACTCTTAATATTCCATTTCTGAAAGGCAGATCAACTGTGTTTGCAACACAGTCACAAATGTCTTGGTTGAATACAGCTTGGGGAAGCTGTCGGATAAATGGCATGGGAAGATCAGAAGTCTTTGCTGGTAATAACCATGACTGTTGGAATTACAGCAAACTTTTTGGAAGGTGGTAATGGAAAATCGCATCAAAGTTTTCAGCCATTGGTGTGGCCTCAGTAGCTTCATCAGAATGTATCCAAAATCATGTTTTATTGGCATAACATACTACTCAGGGGCATTCGTACTAGATAAGACTAGATGCGAAATTTGGGGGGATTGATGACACTCACATCGTCTGAAATCAGTCATTTACTAGGCGCTTTACAGTCCATGAAGGACGAGGGTTATTATTATGGAAATAAAGAGCAATATTGGAAAAGACATGATGTAATAGTTGCCAAATTACAAAAACAATTAGAGATTCTAAAAAATAAAAAGGTTGCGAAATGATATTGATCTATAGTTTGTCAAGTAAGAATTCAGTTTTCGGTTCAGATCGTAATTACTCAGTTCAATTTCAAAGAGAAAAATACAGGTCTTCAGAATTCGGTTTTTTTGAGTCAAGACTCAGAAGAATTTATGCCAGATTAGCTCTTGGAGCCAATTTTGCTCATGATAATTAATATCAAAACAGTCAGACACCAGTTTGCTCCTATTAAAATAGGAACCCAAGCACAATACCACCAATCTCCGTATTGAGGAAAAATATATTTAATTGCAAATACCAACGCAATCAATTCTATTCCTAGAAGTAGGAAATAAATTGATAAAAATATCAAAATAACCAATCTAGCAAGACTTTCCATAATAAACTATATATTTAATGAGTTATGTAAGATAAATATTTGTATTTAGGAGTTATATTATGGCACAATTATGGTTATGGGGACAAAATAACTATGGACAGCTTGGAGACAATACTACAGATGACAAGTCATCTCCAATACAAACAATAGCTGGAGGTAGTGATTGGGTTGCGGTAGCCGGTGGCTACGACATGACACTTGCCTTAAAAAATGATGGAACAGTCTGGTCTTGGGGGTTTGACAGCCATGGGGCCTTGGGACAAAATACAGAGAATGTTGACCTTTCTTCTCCTACACAAATAGGGACTGATACTGACTGGGCGTTTATAAATGCTTCAAACTGGTACTGGGGCATATGTGCGGGAATTAAGAATGATGGGTCGCTCTGGCTGTGGGGTTACAACAATTATGGAAATTTAGGAGATGATACTTCTGATGATAAATCATCTCCAGTTCAAACGGTTGCTGGAGGAAATGACTGGGCATCCGTCTCTTGTTCTGCAAACCATACTGGCGCTATAAAAACTGATGGCACATTGTGGATGTTTGGAAGAAACACTTATGGGGAACTTGGTGATGATTCTATTGATCAAAAGTCCTCTCCAGTTCAAACTATTGCTGGTGGAAACGACTGGGCACAAGTATCTTGTAGCAGAAGAAATACCGCTGCTATAAAAAATGATGGGACTCTCTGGTTGTGGGGGCGTAATTCAGAGGGCCAGCTAGGGGCAGAAAATACTGTCAATGTTTCATCTCCTGTGCAAACCATTTGTGGAGGAAATAATTGGGCGCAGGTATCTGTTGGAAGATACTTTACAGGTGCAATCAAGACGGATGGCACCCTCTGGATGTGGGGAGGAAATAGTTATGGCGCACTTGGAACAGGAGACACACAGGATTATTCATCCCCTGTGCAGACTATTTGTGGAGGAAACAACTGGGCACAGGTATCATGCGGTTATGACTTCACAGCAGCACTCAAGACAGACGGCAGCTTGTGGGTTTGGGGAAGAAACGGTGATGGACAGGCAGGAAACGAAAGCACTATTGATATTTCTTCTCCAGTCCAGACTGTAGCTGGTGGCAATGGCTGGACATTTGTTTCAACTGGATATCATGGTACTACTGCATTGGGAAGCGCATATAATAATTATCAAATAAAACTTACACCACCAAACAGAAACGAGGGCACAGAAGGCTACATGGATTATTGGATTGTAGGTGGAAAATCAATACAAAGAAGTGGTTACATAGAAACTACTGACGGGATTCAAATTAGAAAAGTAAATGAAGCTATGGATGGAGACACAATCACTAATGAACCAGAGAAGCTTACTGATCTCCAAAACAATGGCCACTACTTCATAGTAGAAAACTAAAAACGAAACCGCCCCTTACGATTTTTGTAAGGGGCGGTTTTAGTTTATGATTGTAAAGACTTGAGTTTTTGTTCTAATGCAATTTTCAAACAAATAACAAGTAAATCCCCTTTTTCTTCTGCTACATTAACTTTTTCCTTCTCACTCATACCTTCGGTTAAAAGCGGATCGATCTCACTATTCAATAAATTTGTTACACTAGCTGGAATTTCCATAATACCTCCGTTGGTTAATTTTATATATTATTAATAGAAAACATAATTTATATATAAATTTTGGTGATGTATCGTCAATATAGGCATTAATGCAGCCAGAAAAAATTTTTAATATCTTTGCTAATAGGTGAATTCGATGGGTATTCTAGCTTACATTTTCTGTGTTTTAAATGTTTTTCTTGCTTTGATAAGTATCTTCCCTTGTATCATGGGTGCTGCTATGGGAGCAGATAGCCCACAAGCACAAAACAACCCTTTGGCAATCGCCATGTGTTATATATTTCTAACATTTCCTGTAGTCTGCTTCATATGTGGAATTTTGCCACCAGTTTTAAATCACTTTAAAATGCCTATCTTAGCCGTTGGTTTTGGGCTTTGGCCTTGGATTGAAGCAATTTCTGTGATAGGATTCATGTGGTTTAACGACACCAATTGAAATACAATCATGATTTTGAAATACATTTCTTGGTCTGCTACCAATTTGTTCGGCAATAGATTTGTTGCTGCATCTTTTTTTGATATGAGTTATAGTTTTTCTTGGAAAATTCCAGCACAAGAAAGCAGAGAAAGATCAAACGCCTTTAGCAGAGCTAATTACGACAGCAGAAATTGGAGTGATGGAATTTGATGATTTTCAGAAACACATCATGGTCATCCATTTACTTATTTGAACAAGGCTTTATGTTCAGCTTTGCACATGTAGGAGATATGGATTTTTCATATCATTGGACTAAACATTTCCAACAATCAAAACAGATGAATACTGTTTTTTCTCTAAACAATTTTAGAGGAAGATGCTGGAGCAAAAACCTATGATACATAAAATTAATTGTAGATGTACAAAACCACATCGATCTAGCTGGTTTAGTGGAAGAGGTATGAGCCCTATTTTTGCAAGGCAAAGCTATTTTTCTCCACTTTTTCATGTACATGTTTATTGGTCCAGCAGTTTTTGTGGAAGTCAAGGCAGCATTTATAGATGGCCTTGGTAAACAAAATGATTTTCAAACAATCGATTGCGTATTCACTTCATTGGAATCATGAAATAAATTATAGCTTTTTATCTCAAAAATCTTTTCATTTTCCATTTAATATTGGAAGTTTTTGTTCTAATAATTTTAAGTTGAATAAGCAAGAAAGCGCATTCGGGCTGCTGTTAAATTCAGACGCAAATCAACTTGCATAATCGAAAATTTTTTTTAAAATACAGGAATGAAAAAGTCTACCAAGCTTGATGAATTAAAACCTGATTATTTGTTGTTATTAAACAACACCATTCCTCACATAAAGAATATTCACGAACTGAATGATATTTTTGAGTTCAATTTTTCAGATAATTATCAGAACATGCCATACGGATTAATTTCTTCTTACTATCATGCTAACAAGTCAAAGTTCCTAGAGAAAAAAATAGGACAGAATATCGATCTAGACAATCACCTATTTCTAGCCATGTGTTCTGATATGTTAAGAACAGCCAAGAAAACCAACATACTAGAAGAAATTTATAAAATAACCTCAGATTTATTTACGCTTCCAATATCTTATCAAAAAAAGATTGTATTTATTAAAATGATACCACTTGAGAAACAAAAGCTAAGCTTGCTTGACTTTTTCTTTAACAAACTAAAATATAGCGCAGAAGAGATAGTAAAAAATATGTCAGAGGAAATGGAAAAAATAGACGCATCAACTAAAAATACATATAAATTAATACAAATGTTTATTCAAGACCCCAACAAAAATGTGAGGAAGAAACATTTAATTAAAAAAATTATTGAAAAATTGATCGATTAACGCTTCTGTAGAACAGCACAGTCTTTGCTGACTATGCAAATTTCATCGCAATATTCCTTCAGATATGAATAACCTTTTTGAGTAGATGCTACATTTCCCTGCTCAACCCATGTGGTATCGTCAAAAAACACATAACCACCAGATTTAACTTTTGGCAAAAAGTTTACGCAATCTTCGTATGCTAATCTCTCGCAATGATTTCCGTCAATATGAAGAATGTCAATTGTACTTTCCCCAAACTGTTCAACAACTTCTGACGATTTCTTTCTAACAACATTAACAAATTGCTCTAGTTGATAATTCTGAATGTTCTGTAAAAACATTTCATATATGTTTTGTAAGTCTAAACTGCCCCACCAATCTTTATTGGCTTTGTTCACCATGTCCTCTAAGGCAGAATCCCTTGTCCATGGATCAATTCCTATGACAATACCTGACCCTTTGTCTTTCATAGCCAAAGCTTGCGGGAACAATGAAGAACCACCAAAAACACCTATTTCTAGACATGTCTGAGCATTTGTCGTATTAATCAACTCAACAAACTTTTCAGCTTTGTCTTTAGAACACCAGCCGGGAACTTTGGATAAGTATTTTTCAATAAAAAACTGAGCAGTAATCATCCCCATCTCCATTCAGAACTACTTCTTAGTTCTAATCTTTCTTGTTGTAGATCAAATGTTGGAACATTCATCCAAATATTTAGATTTTCACTATTGCTTCCTGCAAAAGGATCAAACTTACGATACTTTAATGTTTCTCTTTTGATGATTTCCATGTGCTTGGGTGTTAATGCATTTTTGTTTGCAACAATCTCTTTAAGCTCAACACCACACATATACATCCCATAATTTTCAACAGCAATAAGGCTTTCAATATTCTTTCTTGCTATCTTGGTGGAAGGGACTTGATTCAACTGGTCATCAGGATTTGGTTCCCAGTTTACAGGAACATTATTATTAGTGTAACATTGATGATCTAAAATAAAAATGACACCCTTTTTATCTAAAATAAATTTTCTTCCGAGCATAGTCAGTCTGTTGCCAAAATCACAATCTTCAAGAGATTTGCAACCATCCATTCTTTCATTGAATCCATTTAAAGTCAACGCATCTTGTAAGCTAAAACTGGTTCCTGCAAATGCCCAACTACCATGTGAGTGCTTCTGTACTTCCTGTTTCATTTGTAAAAATCTATGGTCATTTATGTAAACCTCTCCAGCAATTGGAAACACAACAAATCCATCTTCAGTTCTAATATTTTTAAGCCTATTGTGCATAGCAATCATGTAATGCCCAGACTTATAATGGTTCCAATATCTTTCAAGTAAATCATCCGGGAAAAATTCAGCATCATCGCAAGTAATTAATAATTCTCCATCTGCATGCAAAATACCCGTATTTTTAGCAGCTGAAATATAAGTGTGGCCTTTATCGTACCAATAACGGTGGTTTTTATGAACGGGCACATGTTTTACAATAAAAGGAAGTCCCGGCATCAACCTGTCAAATTTTTCTTTATTTTCTTCATAAAATGTATCAACAAATATAAATTCAAATTCTTTGATTGTTTGTCTTGATAAATTCCTCAGAAGATTTTCAAAATAACTTTTTATTCCCTGATTTTCTAAAAAGAAATCACAAGATGCTGTATGAATCATGAATGAAATTTTATGAACAAAATGCATCGCTAAACCTCGATCATTAAATTAGTTAGTTCATTGAGGTTTGTATCCAGTATTTTCACAATTGAATCGTTGTCTCCATAACTGATTATTATTCTTTTCCCCTCCTTTACTAATCCAACAGGAAAAACGCATTTAATGATTCCGGCTTTTCTAAAATAAGGCTGTACAGCTGCGTCTGCTGGAAGGTAAGTGCGATTTGAACATTTCAAAACTTTGAAAGGAGGCTTGCCCTCGAAAATGTAGCAACCATTGTCGTAGTGGCACACATTACCGTTGTATTGCGAGGTATGAAATGTTGCTAAGTAATTACCATCATCAAGCAATATCGCATTGGTATTTCCACGCAATCCCATCTGAATTGGCCATGGACAAGTCCAAGGCGTTTCATAGACCTTTTTGCAAGTTACCTTGGGATAGAAACTAAGTTCATAAATTATATGTGGACAAACTGAAGCAATTAGATAAACCTTTTCTTCATGCACAAAAGGCATCCAGTTTTTCTGTCGCCCTTCGATATCACTAGGGCTGATCCGAAACTGCATGCTGTCAACAAATACAGGTGACTTATCCAAGTCCATGATGACGGAGCCACCTATGAATTCCTTAAAGTTATCTACAGCCGAATAAGTCATTAAAAGCTTTTTCTCATTGATCCATAAAATTCTTGGATCAGCCACATTACGCATCGGAAATTTATGAAAATAGCTCGGTATCAATTTGAATTTTCTATCAAGCAAACAACCAACAAATGACATTTCATCTGGCCTGTATACCATCACATATTTATCATCACCATATGGAGCAAGACCTGCGTTAAACGATCCCTTTTCCGGTAAATTTAATGAGTGAACTTCACCAGCAATTTTCGTAAGTAAGCTTTTATCTGGTCTTGGTTGATTGCTATAATGAGGCGTTACTTCAGGCTTTTTTACTTTGTTAGAATGATTCGGTCTTTTGTTGTTAAGAGCATAAATGTTATTTCTTCTGGGAACTGCATTCAAAGATTCATTCTTCAAAGGCTGCGGTTTACCAAAATGTTTATGCAAAGCTTCTTGCCTTCTTGGATCACCAGAGTTATTAAATGCCATTTTATTCCTTAATAAATTCTAGCCTTAGCTCCTCAAGAATCTCTTCTGCGACCTC
>Ga0315904_10006656_pt1 | contig 15757 bp, 13 predicted proteins | sample LakEriMetagenome_6_FD_203529 | JGI IMG/M metagenome (GOLD analysis project Ga0315904, IMG submission 203529) | Freshwater fungal communities from buoy surface, Lake Erie, Ohio, United States - Buoy 12 MA120 | ecosystem: Environmental > Aquatic > Freshwater > Lake | place: USA: Lake Erie, Ohio... | reverse complement strand
GCGGTTCGAACAATCGCTTCTGAATCTCTACCTCCCACGCGTGCCCGCGAATCTTCTCGATCGCATGTCCCAGGATCGTGTATCCCAAATTGGAGTAATGGAACTTGCCGATCGACACATCGCGACGCGGACGCTCGACGAGCCAATGCAAGATCTCTCGGCGGATCGCAAGGGCGTTCTCGACGGGTCCATCGAACTGGCCCCAGGGAGGATTCGCGATCGCGCCGCTGGTGTGGCACATGAGTTGTCGGATGGTCGTGTCCTTCCATGCCGACGATGCGACTTGGGGATCGTCGTTAAATATCTCGCCGAGAGTTGTTTCGAAACCGAGTTCTCCTTCGTCGACCAGCATACCGATGATTGTCGCCGTCATGCTTTTGGTACAGGAACCCAGATGCATCCGATCCTCGACGCGCAGCGCATCTTCGGACCCTGCGCGGCGGAATCCCACCGCGCCCAGTTCCTCTTCGCCGGCCAGGGTGAAATGCCCGGCAATCAGCCCCGGAAGTTTGTCCCGTTTGCGTATTCCCTCCAACGCCTCCCCAATTTCCTCGGGAGGCTCTTGGGCCGCGAGTTGTCGGTGCCACAAAAACGGAACTGCCCAGGCCAACCCCATCGCACCGAAACTGCGGCGGTCCAACAAGGGACGGGGAGGAACGGTTATAATGCTCCCATTCTCCGGCTGGATTTTGTGAATCATCATTTCTAGGAATCTCTACGTATGAGCGATGCATCTTCCGAGATGCCCGGTGCGTCCCCGAGCAACGAGGAACGCACCTGGGGTATGGTCAGCCATCTGGTGGGGTTGGTTGGATTCCTCGGCCCGTTGATTGTATGGTTGATCCAAAAGGACAAGATGCCGTTTGTGGATGATCAAGGGAAGGAATCCCTCAATTTTCAAATCACCGTTTTGATTGCAACTTTTGCCGCGGGATTGACCACGTGTATCGGCATCGGTTTCGTTCTTGTACCGTTGGTGGTGATCGCAGACATAGTCTTCTGCATCCTCGGGGCGGTTGCAGCGAACAGGGGGGAAGCTTACCGATACCCGGTCACCCTCCGGTTGATCAAGTAGCATCGCCCGCCATCGCTCGATCGAGATCTGCGATCCAATTGTCGCAGCCGACAAAAGTGAATTTTCGTTTCTATGAGCCTGAGGCGCTAGCCGATTTTTGCACGTCGAACGAACTCAGCTAGCGCCCCAGGCTCACTTTTGTCGGTTGTGTCAAAAAAGCAAGTCGTCAATGAAATGCGCGTCCTCGAAGTCCTCTGGCTCGTCCAGGGACTCATCGATCGGCCACTCGAAATCGTCCGCTTGCTCCACCTCGCGTTGGTTCTTTTTGCCAGCGACCGTTTCACCGGCCAGGAAGCGGTTCCGCAGCGCGGAATCCCGTCGCTGAATTTCGCGGCGGCCTCGCACCAATTTGGGCTCCGCCCCGGCAAGGACGCTCTTGCGGTCGAGGATCACGCGACTGACCCGATCATCCGCCAGTTCCGGCCACCGATACTCGATCCGATCAAGGGCATCTCCCAGCAGTCGCGCGATGGCCCGGGCTCCCGTTTTCATGGCTTTCGCCCGTTCGGCCAACGCCTCGAGCGCGTCGTCGGTAACTTCCAGCGAGATTCCGTGAAGTCGAGCCACTTGCTGGCGCTGGTACAGGGACGAGAAGCAGGATGGTTGCCGCAGGATCGCGTGCAATTCCTCCTTGGTCAATTCCTGAAGGACCGCGATTCGAGCGAAACGTCCGATGAATTCGGGAATCATGCCGAAAGCATTCAAGTCTTCGACAGTGGCCCGGCACATGCACTCGTATTCATCCCCATCGGAGGTTCGGCGCAGCGAGCCTGAGATGGATGTTTGAAAACCGATTCGCCCTTGGTCATGCTGCAACCGCCGACGGACGATATCCTGCAGCTCCACAAACGCTCCTGCGCAGATGAACAAGATGCGACTGGTATCCACGGCCGGGATGCGCGTGTTGTCGATCACGTCGCAGATCCGTCCTTCCAAGAGTGTCAGAAGCGCATTCTGAACCCCTTCGCCACTCACATCGCGTCCTCCTCCGACGTCCTGCCGGCGGATCTTATCGATCTCATCGATGAAGATAATCCCACGCTCTGCCTGGCGGGGATTGCCCTGCGTTTGCTCGAGCAACGAACGAATCACATCTTCGACTGGTCGCCCTCGGTATCCACTTTCCACCAGCGTCGACGCGCAGGTCTGCACAAACGGGACGTTCAGCAAGGAAGCCAGAAGCTTGACCAACATCGTTTTCCCCGAACCGGTCGGCCCCAATAGCAAGATGTGATTTCTTCCCAGATCGAGACCGTTTTCATCCCGGCTCGCGAGCGACAAATAATGGTTGTAAACCGCGCTGCAAACGGCGCGTTTCGCGTACGATTGCCCAAAGACATGCGGGTCCAACGCCGACAGCATGTCCGACGGCTTCATCAAGATCCCTCGCTGACACAACTGCGATTGCTTCGACGACTGCATAGCAAGCACTCCCTTTGCCGAGAAAAGAGTTGGAACAACTTCCAATCCACCCAAAAATTTCCAATCCGGGATGAGGAATGATAGCAGTGCCGAGATTGCTCCTCCAGAAGCGCTCTTGCAATCCGCTCGACGTTGTGCAATGGACAGATCTCCCCGTTCGTTTGGCTTCCGTTGGGGTGTCGGCGAGGCGAACGTTTGGTAGCCTATGACGTGTGAATGTACAACTTGATTGACTACCCATCCTTGGTATTGAGATGCACGACGCTGATTTATTGATGACCATCGCCGCCGGCCTGGGGGTAGCGCTGGTGTTTGGATATGCAACACAGCGTCTCGGGCTTTCTCCGATCGTGGGGTACTTGATCGCGGGAATCGTCGTAGGCCCCAATACTCCCGGGTATGAGGCCAACGCGGACATCGCTAACCAGTTCGCCGAGTTGGGAGTCATCCTGCTGATGTTCGGGGTGGGTCTTCATTTCGATGTGAAGGAGTTGTGGCGCGTGCGCGACCTGTGCGTACCGGGAGCCATTTTCCAATGCTTTACTACCTTTTCATTGGGCTTTGCCTCCGCCCGTTTCTTTGGCTGGGATTGGTCTTCGTCGATCATTTTCGCGGTGGCGATCGCGTTTTCGAGCACGGTGGTGGTGACTCGTATTCTCGCGGACGCCAACGAACTGCAGACACACGTTGGCAACATTGCGATCGGCTGGCTGATCGTCCAAGATGTCCTTGCCGTGCTGGCGATGGTGTTGCTTCCCAATCTCTCCGGAAGCGAGGCCGACGGACCAACGAATGTTGTCTGGATTGCAGTGGTAGCGCTGGCCAAAATCGGAGTGGTCGTTTTGGCGATCACATGGGTTGGCGGACGGGTGATCCCGAGCATCTTGCAACATGTCGCTGCGACGAAGTCGCGGGAACTCTTTACGCTTGCGGTCCTGGTCCTGGTCCTGGGGATCGCGCTGGCCTCCTCAAAGATGTTTGGGATCTCGATGGCGCTCGGCGCTTTCCTGGCAGGCGTCGTGGTGGGGCAGTCGGAGTTTAGTCTTCGGGCAGCGATCGACGCGTTGCCGATGCGGGACGCATTTGCGGTTCTCTTCTTCGTGTCGATCGGAATGCTATTCGATCCTGTTGTTCTAACGCAGTCGAAAGGGATTCTGATTGCTACGGCATTCATCGTGTTGCTTGGGACGCCGTTGGCTTGCATCTTTTTCTTGTTGGCGATGGGCCAACCGCTGAGAATGTCTCTTCGCGTAGGATTGTCGTTGTCTCAGATTGGCGAATTTTCATTCATCGTGGCGAATCTAGGGCGTCAGCAGGAGCTGTTGCCGGTAGATGCAATGCACGTATTGGTAACCGTTTCGATTGTTACGATCGCGCTTGCCCCGATGATGCAGTGGATGGCTGTTCCGCTGGCAGCGTGGGTTCGAAGGAATCCGCGAGCCCATTTGCTGGAGATCCAACGTCGTCCCTTTTCGATGCAGTCAGCCGCACCGATGGAATCGGCTACAGAGACGCTCGATGCCCTTCACCGCGCGATCATTGTTGGTTACGGTCCGGTCGGTCGAACGCTCGCGCGGCTTTTGTTGGAGAATGGAATTGCTCCTACGATTATCGAAATGAACCACGGCAATCTGGGAGCCATTCGACAATCGGGTTACCGAGGAGTGCTCGGAGATGCCACCCATCCGGAGACATTGAGGCATGCCGAAATTGAAAAATGCTCGACATTGATATTGAGCGCTTCGTCGATCGCTGGCGCCGAGGAACTCATCCGAATGGCCCGGGAATTGAATCCAAAGATCAACATCCTCGTTCGATCTTCCTACTTGCGGGAACGGGAGCATTTGTTGCGAGTCGGTGCGGATACCGTCTTTGCCGGCGAGGGCGAAACCGCGATGGCGCTCGCGGAACACATGCTTCGGGAATTGGGGGCGACGCCGGACCAAATTGACCGCGAACGGGAAAAATTGCGAACGGAAATCTTCGTCCGCTGAAGAACCCACCTCGAAAGGAACACGCGATGGCGACCAAGAAACAGCAAGCCTCCTCCCAGGCGCTTCCCGTGCGACCGGTGCAGCGATGGTTGGTCCCGGTCAAGAGCTTTCTCGAGATCGAAGCGGCTAGCGGAGTGATTCTTTTGATTTGCACCCTGGTCGCTCTGGTTGTGGCGAACTCTTCCTGGGCGAAGCCGTTTTCCGAGTTTTGGCACACGCATGTCGGTTTCGTCTTCGGAGATTTCACCCTCGAGGGGGAACTCGGGCATTTGGTGATCAACGATGCCCTGATGACGATCTTTTTCTTCGTGGTTGGGTTGGAAGTAAAACGGGAAATCATGGGAGGCGAGCTTCGCGATCCGCGCAAGGCGCTTTTGCCAATTGTCGGCGCTCTGGGGGGCGTTTTGACCCCTGCCGCGATCTACCTCCTCTTTCAAGCCGGGGAACTGGCCCAACGCGGTTGGGCCATCCCGATGGCTACGGATATTGCGTTCGTGGTCGGCATTCTCGCGCTCTTTGGTTCCCGGGTCCCGTTCGGCCTTAAGATCTTTTTGTTGACCTTAGCGATCGTGGATGATTTGGTCGCAGTGCTCGTCATCGCGTTGGTATTCACGGAAAAAATTTCCCTCGGATACATTGCTCTTGCATCGCTCGGGTTCGCGGCGACGTATTTTTTGAATCGCATCGGAGTTCGCTCCATCGCGATCTATTTGCTGGTTGGAATCGGGGTGTGGTTTGCGTTTCATCATGCGGGAGTCCACCCGACGATCGCTGGAGTGATTCTCGGCTTGATGACCCCTTCGAAGGCCTGGATCGGAAAATCCACCTTTGTCGAAGTTGTTCAGGAATATTGGGAGAAGCTCAGCGGGGAAGAAGAGGACCGCGAGGCGCTTCCCGTGAATGTCGAACAACTGCAGTTTGTCGCTCGCGAAGCGTTGTCCCCCTTGCACCGGCTCGAAATGTTCCTGCACCCATGGGTCGCCTTTGTGATCATGCCGATCTTCGCGCTTGCCAATGCAGGAGTGCCGTTGGAGCTGTCGGCGATGGGGGATTCGGTATCGGTCGCCATCGCGGCAGGACTGGCGATCGGAAAACCGCTCGGAATTCTCTTGTTTTGTTCCGTCGCGATCGCTCTAGGATGGAGCCGTCTACCGGTCGGCGTGACCTGGCCAACCTTTATCGCCGGGGCTTGCTTAGGCGGAATCGGTTTTACGATGGCCTTGTTTCTCAATGCCCTCGCGTTCCCCGCCGATACGTTCCCAGAATTCGCATCGGCGGGTAAAGTCGGAACCCTGATGGGTTCTTGCGTCAGTGCGGTGATCGGTTGCGGGCTCATGATCTGGGCCACACGCACCGATCGACCGAAGCAAGTTTAGTGCCTACGCACCCACGGCGGAGACAGACTGGATCATCGGCCCGAGAACCGGATCGATCACATCCTTCACACCGGGAATCGCATAAAGCGTGTCGACCACTTGCTGCAGCTTCGTCAGGAAAGGCTTCAGAAACAACCCGATCGCCGCTTTGGATGGCGTTGGCAATTTGCCAACTTCGAGCCCCTCGTAAGCTTTCGCAGCTTCCTCGATCTTGCTCAAGGCGCTCTTCGCACCGTCCACATCCTTAATTCCCTCAAGAGTCCCGGTCAATCCTTCAAAGGTCGTCGTCAGTTTATCCTTGATATCCGCTAGGCCAGGCAGTTCAGGAATCGTAGGAATTCCTACGACCGCTGGCTCAGCAGGCGTTGCACCTTTGGGTCCACCCGGTACGACAACATCGGCTTTCGGCGGCGGATTCTTGTCCGGTTGTTTCTGATTGAACAAATAGTTGTACGCCAGGAATCCGAGCGCAGCGACGGCGAGCAACGGGAGAAGCCATTGAAGTGGATTGCTCGACGCGGCTTGTTCAACCTTCCGCGACGCGGCCGATCCCAAGTCGCCAGCCAATCCGAGCGCTCCCTGCAATTCCGATGGAACGGCATTCGCCAGGAAATTCTTTTGACCACCCAGCAGATTGGTCAACGCTCCGACATCGAATCCGCCAGCGCTCTTGGCCTGCCTGCCGACAACCGCCATCACGACGGGGATCAGGAGGCTGAGCAAGCTACCGATCGACTTCTCATTGAAGCCGAGCAATTTGACAAGAACCGAGATGATGTTGGATTGCGAGGAACCGAAAAGCATCGGCAGCAACTTGGTTCCGATGGACATGAGGTTCGAGTTCGAGGAACTGTTGCCGAGAAGTCCGCCCAAGTTGTCGAGAATGGACGTATCGGTATCGCGAAGCGCTTTGCTCAACTCGGACGCGCCCGAAGGGGTCGATGCCTTTTTCATCATGCCGCCAAGCAACATCGGGACGACCGTCTTCAAGGCCGACGCGGTTTGCTGCTTGTCCAAACCAACAGCCGATCCGAGTTGATCAGCCACTTGGCCGGCGAGCGCTTCTTTCACACTATCCAATAAATTAACTGCCATAGAGATTTTCCCATTTCACGGAGAGTACAGAAGTGGAACCTTTGCCCAACGCCCAGTAATATCTCATTTTTCCCCCGAATGGGCAGATGCCTTTTGGGGCAATTTTTGCGATTTTCCGAAGGTCTCCCAGGAACCTTTCCGGGATATCAAATTTTGGTAGGCTGTCTCGGCATGAGCTTAAACCATCGCGCACTGCACCTCTGTCAAACCGTTTGTGACGCTTCTGAACGTTTGCGAATTGACGTCCACTCTAACCATCTGGGTGGGAGAGCCATCGATTTCGGCTGTCGCGTGCAAGGCGGTTTTCAAGCCGGCATCGCGCTGGCCCAAATCTGCATGGCAGGACTCGCGGAGATCACCGTCCAGCCTGCGGTCCCTGCGCTGGGCCCCTGGCCAGTCGTCCAAGTCATGTCCGACCACCCCCTGCACGCTTGCATGGGAGCCCAATACGCGGGTTGGAAAATTGCCGTTGGAGAGTACTTTGCGATGGGATCGGGGCCGATGCGTGCCAAAAGAGGCGGCGAAGCGGTTCTCGATCGCCTGTCGATCGTCGATCCCGTCCCCGAAGCGATCGGCGTTCTGGAGTCCGACACGATTCCCGGTCCCGACGTCTTTGCGTACGTCGCGCAGGAATGCAAAACCAAACCGGAGCACGTCACCCTCTGCGTGGCACCCACTGGAAGCATCGCCGGAGTCATTCAAATCGTCGCTCGCTCGATCGAAACGGCGCTGCATAAACTGTTCGAATGCGGGTTCGATTTGCAGAGTATTGTTTCTGGTCATGGAACCGCCCCTCTACCCCCGATCGCCAAAGACTTTGTCGCAGGAATCGGGCGGACCAACGACGCGATTCTGTACGGCGGGCACGTCACCCTATGGGTTGACACGACCGATGACGAGATTCGCGCTCGCGGCCCCTCCATCCCCAGTCTCGCGTCGCGCGACTACGGAAAGCCGTTTGCGCAAACCTTCAAGGAGTACGGGTACGATTTCTACCAAGTCGATCCCGGACTGTTCGCTCCTGCCGTCGTAACACTGGTCAACCTACGAACGGGGAACTCCTTCCGATACGGCGCGCTCAATCCCAAGCTCCTCGAAACATCCTTTGGCGAGGCGAGCGAGTGACCTTCCACGTCGGGGTTCTCGGATCCGCGGATGGTTGGTACGTTCGGGATTTGCAACGTGCCGCACAGACACTCGCCGATTCGCCGGGCCTACGAATCATTCCCTTGGCCTTCGGCGACCTGGCAGTCGCCTACACCGGAGACCCGTCCTCGCGTTGGAGCGCGCGGAGCGAGCCGGGGCAAACTCACTGCAGCGGCGATGATCTGCAAGCTCTCTTGATCCGCACGATGCCACTGGGCTCGCTCGAGCAAGTCATCTTTCGGATGAACGCACTGCACGTCGCGCAGCGTAGCGGGACTCGGATTGTGAACTCCCCTCGTTGTCTTGAAATCGCGATCGATAAATGGCTGTCGCTCGAAACGCTCCGCGCCACAGGGCTCGAGATCCCGCACACGGTCTGCTGCCAAACTCGCAGCGAGGCGATGCGAGCTTGGCAGGATATTTTTCGAGGCGATTGCGTGGTGAAGCCCATCTTCGGAGGGGAAGGACGAGGCATCCTACGAGTCTCCGACGCCGAGACGGCCTGGCGCGTCTTCAGCACTTTGGAGCAGATCCATGCTGTGATCTACCTGCAGGAATTCCTCCCGAGCGCTGGGTTCGATCTACGACTCCTGGTCGTGGACGATGCCGTGTTTTGCGTGCGCCGCGAAAACCCCAATGACTGGCGGACCAACGCAGGACGCGGGGGGCGGTTTTCCGCCCATGCGCCGAGCTTTGAACAAGTCGACATCGCATTCCGTGCTGCGAAAGCGATCGAAGGATGGATGGTCGGAGTGGATATTCTCCCTACCCGCGAAGGGCGGAATGTGCTCTTGGAAGTCAACGCTGTCCCCGGTTGGCGGTCTACGGCCACCGCCCTCGATATCGACATCGCACAGTTCGTCCTCGAACGACTCTTGCATACCCAATAGGAGTCTCATCCACCATGGGAATCGTTTTCGTTACGGTCATGATGTTGGTCGCTAGCAATATTTTCATGACCTTCGCCTGGTACGGCCATCTCAAGGATCTCAAGGACCGTCCTTGGCTCGTTGCCGCCTTGGTCAGTTGGGGAATCGCTCTGTTTGAGTACCTGATCCAGGTCCCCGCCAATCGACTCGGCAGCTCGATGTTGACCCTGCCGCAACTGAAGATCATCCAGGAAGTGGTCACGCTGTGCGTCTTCGTTCCCTTTGTCGTCGTCTACATGAAGCAATCGTTGCGATGGGACTTTCTCTGGGCCGCTCTTTGCCTGTGCGGTGCGGTATACTTCATCTTTCGCGAAGGTTTCCAATCTCCCGCAAATTGAAGACCGGCGAGTGTTGGAAGAGTCCGGTCAGAGACTCGCAGCGAGAGTAGCGGCCCAAGCTTCCACCAGGGGAGCGTGGCTGACGTTGCGGTCGACTTGTCCTCGAGCTTGTTCGGTTCGCTCGATCAACGACGACAATTCGTTGGGAGACAATCGAAGTCGTTGAGGCGAGGAAGATTCCAACCCGAGATTGCCTCGCATCGAATCGCGAAAGAGATCCAAGGCTTGATCGAGAATCCACTTCAGACGCTCGCGGCGAAGTTGGGAATCTGCGCCGACATCCTTGAGATGATCTTCGATGGATTTGCTCAGGCTCGTGAAATCGAGTGGTGATCCGAGCAAAACACCCAGCAAGACTTCCCGGAACCTCGTTCGCTCAGCATCGAGCAAGCCGTCCGCCACCTCGATCGATCCGTGAGATTGGCTTGCGATGCGACGGGCTTGGTCGAGATTGGCAACCTTGCCCAAACGGACGAGAAGCAACGCCACATCGTCGTCGGATAATCGCGAGAATCGCACGACTTGACAGCGGGATCGAATGGTCGGCAATTGCCTCTGTTCGGAAGTGCCGATCAGAAAGATCATCGAACCTGCGGGAGGTTCTTCAAGCGTCTTGAGCAGGCTGTTCGCTCCTTCGGTGTTCAGCGTATCGATTTCATCCACGATGGCGATCTTGCGGCGGCCTGAGTAGGGTCGCATGCGCAGCTCGTAGCATAGCCCTTCGCGCATGCGAGCGTCCTTGCTGCCGACAAGCAAGTCAATGGATAAGTCGGTTTTGCCTTTCTCTTTGCGTACGCGCAGAACATCGGGGTGGGTGTCGGCCTCTACTTGGGCGCAGGCCTCGCAGTGTCCGCAGGGTTGAAAGCGCGAGGGCTCGCTGGTGGTGCACAACATCGTTTTGGCGACCATTCCCGCAAACGTTCTTTTGCCGATCCCGCTTGGACCAACGAACAGAAACGTGCTGGCCAATCGATTCTTGGCAATCGCATTGGCGAACCATTGGCGTTGGCGATGATGTCCGAGAAAGGTGGTCCAATCCATGGTTTCAATCGCCTGCCGCATAGGTTCCGGGCAGATTTAGTCGCAGGGCGGTGATGGCACAACGACCGACCAGGCTCTGCTGGGCAGCGAGCCGTTCTTTTTCTGCGCTCAATAGCTTGGCGATCGCTGGGGTGATCTCCGATTCCGAAGGATTCGATCCTTGCAACCGGAGCCGCTCTAAGGTCGCAGCAGGGGCGGATTGGCGATCGTATTGCGAGGTCTGTTGGAAGGCTGCGAAGGCTTCATTCCAAGCGCGCCGGTCGATCTCGCTGATCGCGGAGTTCCCTCCCTGGACCTGCACATCAAAGTCCGCAAACCGTTTGGCGAGATCCTGCGAAGCGGAAGGCCAATCGCTCCGGGCGCGGTCGAGACGTGTCATGATCGCTTGAAACTGGATCGCGATCGCGAGAGTCCAAGCCAACAGCAGGATCAGGACGATCACGAATGGCGCAACGAACCATTTGCCTCGGATGGTCCATCCCGGCGGAGCGACTCCAGGAGAGACGCTTGATGATTCGCTGGCAGTAGCCATCGGCACTTTTTCTTTCTCGGGCTTTCTAGGTCGGGATCTTGTAGTCCTTGAGACGCTGCATTTCCTCGGCCACATTGCTGCCATCGGGAGTCGCGTCGTTATCGACATCGAACCAGGCGTCCTCGAATTGGATGTAACCTGGTTCGCCGCGCGCCGACTTGCGGAGCGCGACGTTGGTCGTCAACGCGATCACCGCGTCGGCCATCGCAACTTCGGGATAGCATCGGGGCTTGTTCTCGGGGGAGTTGTTGCGGATGCAATACGCCCAGTGTTCGATCTCCTCGGTGTATCCGCGACTGACCGGCCCGGAGGATGCCGCCGCTTTGGAAACCGGCGCCGAGGAGCCGCCGCTGGCTTGGGTATCGAGCGCGTAACCGCTGCCGGCAGCCTTGACGCCCGCCGCTGCGCCCGTGTCTCCCTTGGAGTACAAGAAAACATCCTGTTCTTTCTCGAGAATCAAGGTCCCCTTGGTTCCGAGCACCACTTCGCCGTATCCACCGTACGTGTTGCCGTTGATCGAGGAGTACGTTACCACGATTTTCTTGTTCGGGTCTTGGTCGTAGCCGGGCAGGCCTTTCGCTCCCCCGGGCAGCTTGTACCCGATATCGAATCGCTCGTCGTACTCCGGACCAGGGAATTCGTACATGCAATAGACATGGTCATCCGCATCGCGATCGGGGAGGAAGATATGTCGCCCGCCGACCGCATGGACGGTCAACGGTCGAGCTTTCTTGCCATCCTTGCGAAGGGCGCTGCAGAAGATCGTCGAGGCATCGAGTTGGTGAGAGCCCAATTCCCCCATCAAGCCGGCGCTGGTGCGATCGAACAATCGCCATCGCACCAATTCCTCCATTGCCGAGATGGTTCGATTGCCCATGGTCTTCTCGACATAGCCGAACCGAGCGGCGTCGACGATGTCCTTCATCCACGCTTCCTGCTGAGCCACCTTGCGCTTGAGTTGTTCGATTTCCGCTGGGTTTTTGGCTTTGTCGAGTTCCTTCACGTACTTCTCGTAATCGGACTTGATCTTGTCGACCTTGCCCTCCGAATCTCCGCCGACGAGCGGTGGTTGCCAGGAATCGTTGCCGGGGAGATTGCCGCGATGCCACTGGGCGCGGATGTGGTGTAGCTGTCCGAGCATCCCCCAGCGGAGAAGGTGAACGGCGTTGTCGTACAGAACGCTGTAGTGGCGCTGGTGCCCGGTGGCGAGGTAGAGGGGTTGGCCGCTCTTCGCCTTGAGTTCCTTCGACAAACGCGCCATGACCTTGCACTGAGCGACGTTGTGGGCCATGAGCTTCTCGGTGAGCACGTGCTTGCGCTTTATCATGGCCTGAATAGCGATCGGTGCATGCAAGTGGAGAGGCAAGGCGATGATGATCGCTTCGATCGTATCGTCGTTGAGCAAGGCTTCGATCCCACCGTTGCTGGCATCGTAGACCTTCACGTTCTTGCGCGCTTCGTCTTCGTTGGCGTACTTGTACTGTTTGATCAGACCTGGCCGCGTCGGAGTGGTCCAGTCGCCGTGGAACGCGCGGTAGATGCTGTAGGGACGGATGTCGGCGATCGCAGTGACCTGAACATACTCCGGCGTGCATCCTCCGATCAGAACGCTTCCTTCATCGCCGGTACCGATCACACCGACACGAACCGGGTCAGCGAACTTTTCATATCCGAAATACATCGCGCCCAGTCCAGCACCGCTGACCGCTCCGGCCGCGATGACTCCTTGCAGAAATTCGCGGCGGGTAAAGCCGATCGCTTCGTGGTAGTTATCCTGGCCGATGATCTTGTCTTCAGGGCTCAAGGTTCTCATGAAAAAATCCTTTGGGGAAGTTGGGAATGTGCGATGAATCGGATTAGGGGTTCGAAGATGCTTCGGCGTTTCGATTCCAGAAACTCCACGGCAGGAAATCCAGCCCCGCATAGCGCCCGGCATCTGCGAACGCGACCACGAAGCACGCGAGCATTTCGATCGCTTGGTAGTACGTCGGTTGCGTGCCAGGGTAACCCGGGAATTGGCTGGCCACGACCGAGGCGAGGAACACTCCGGCAGCAATACCGGCCAGCGGTGTGAGCAGACCGACGAGCAACAGGATTCCGACGACCATGTCGAAGATCGGAATGATGCGATCTACTTGACGGACGGTGAGCTCTCCTTCACCCGGATACTTGAATTCCACTCGCTTTCGGATCGGTTTGCCTTCCGAGTCCTTCGCTGGCTTCTTGGGATCGGGCGAGGCCTGCTCGTCGGTTGCGATCGCATTGACCCGCTCCTCGAGTTCGCGGATGTTCTGGTCGATTTCTGCGAGGACCGGCCGACCGAGTGTCTTCCACTCCGACTCGACGGAATCGCGTTGCTTGCGAAGCGAATCCACCCCTGAGCGGGCAGCGTCGCCCTCGAGCGCCTTGATCCGTTCAATCCCTTGGGTGTACTGTTCGATCTGGGGCTTCCATTCGTCGTAAGTACCTTTTCGTTTGGCGGTCAACTCCTTCACAATGTCGCTCGCCGAATTGTTTTGCGCTTCATCGAAGCCGAACTCCTTGGCAGCCCGTTCGACAAAGCTCTTGCAGAGATCCTCCATCGCCTTGGGGTCCATTCGCATCGCCCCGTCGTAGTCGGGGATCATGGCATGGAACTCTTTGGCGAAGGGACCTTTGGCGGCGGCGAGAAACGGGGTCGAGGAGAAATTACCATCCCGAACCTTGGTCGCCCCCTCCTGAAAGAAGTGCCATCCGATCGCGACGCGGAGGAGTACGAGAAACAGGATGGCCGGCACAGTCAGCCTAGCTTTGCGAAACAGCATTGGGGGTCAGACCGAGTGGAAGGCGGTGGAGGTGGGATCGAGGAAACCGTGGCAGGCCCTAGGTTGAGCCGCATTCTTCCTCACGAATGTAACTAGAGTATGGTCCAAAAGTCGCTTCCAGCCAAGCCTTTAGGGGGGCGAGACCATCCGTTGGAGAACCTCCAGGACTTCTTGAGGCTTCAGTTGTCGGCCAAATAGGATTTTTTCATGGAGCGGAGACCAGGGGACCGCTTTCCAACGGGAGACCGTTCCCTTGGGGATAGCCACGAGGATTGGGATATCTGCGAAAAGTTCCAGCGAGACGGCTCGGTGCTGAATGTATTGGGGGGTCCAAAACCCAGCGATTTCGAGGAGAACGCGACGCCCACTCTCATGGAGCAAGACAAAGTCCGGTACGAAGACCCGTTGGCCTCGAACCAGGATTTCCCCCTCGCGGATGAGGGACCAACCTCGATGCGATTCCGATCCCCAGGCCTCGATCCAGAGCCGCTCCATTTCGGAATCGACCTTTTCTTGTGCGGCGACGGGGCTTCGCAGTCCCGAGCGCGGGGTCAATTCCAGCACCGAAACAACTCCGTCGAACCCGTTTCGACATCGCATGGCCGCCTTCATCTCCCAGCCCTGGCACGAAAGCAATCCCGGCAGGAACTTCGCCATCGACGCGCCGTAGCGATGCGTGTTTCGAAGCACCGACGACGGTCCATCCAACTCGATGCGGTACCCGTTCTCTGTCGGAACGATCGAATGCATCAGCCCCGCGAGTTTGGCATAACGAAGGATCATTTTCCAGTCGGTGGTCGCCTCGATGCGGATCGACGTGGCGTCCAAAAGCGCGGCCTGAGTTTGAGCCACGTTGTACCGGGATAGCAAGTCGATCGGATCCTTGGGCTCCTCGAAGGACACCAGCCGATGATTCTCGATCAGATCCTCGAAGAGGCGTTGGCGGAGCTCCGGCCAGAGCATCCCCAGTCGGCTGGCGATTTGTTCCTTCACCTGGTCCACGGAATGCTCGAGAAGCGAGTCGGGGTTTTCGATGAGCGGATGGTATTGGGCCGCCATGGCGAATACGCGTCGCCGCAGTTCGGCAGCCCGTTTCGGTTTGCCGCGATCGAAGCTGCCGTACTCATCGAGCAGTTTGCAGAAGGCTCCCATGCGACGAACCGGGCAATTCGGGTCCTCTTCGAGAATTTGCACCACCGAGCGATGGAGGTCCTGGCGCGTTTTGTGGATCCCCGTCGCGTAGACTTCGATCATGCGACGAGCAAAGTCGGGATACGCGGTATGCGTCGCGGTGGTCAAGCGGTCGGGATAGACGCGGCCATGATCACGTCGGGCGATGGCGAGTTCGCGGGTAAGCATCGCTCCTCCTCCGCTTTCGAGATCGCTTGACTTCGTTGGTGTCCTCGGTAACCACTTCGTAAAGCGTGGCACGCGCGTCGCCTCGACGGCGCAAGATGCGACCCAGTCGCTGCTTGGCTTGCCGTGTTGTCGATTTGCCGCCCAAAATGACCGCGACCTTGACCTCGGGCAAATCGACCCCTTCGTCGAGGACTTGATTGGCTACCAAGGCCGGGTAGACGCCATCGCGCAGTCCTTCGAGGTAATCGAGCCTCTCCCGTTTCCCGCAGTGGCTCAGCAAGCAGGGAATCAGAAATCGGGTGGAGATTTCTCTCGCCATGAGATTGGATCCGGTGAACACAATCATGGGGCTTCCCAAGTGCAGTCGGAACAGATCCTCGAGTACCCGAAACTTCTCCGCAGCGCGCTGTTCGATCGATTCCTTTTCGCGAAATGCTCTCAGGATGGAGGATGCGGCCCCATCGTTCAGGCTTTCGGCTGACAAGTCCCGCCACTCAAAACCGGGGTCCTGTTCGCGGCGCTCGTAGACGTACGTTGCAATCTGTTCCGCAAGAAGATCGTATCGGGCCCGTTCAGGTGGATTGAGATTCACCGGAATACGGACCACGTCGTAGTCGGCAAGCGTCGTGCCCCGCACTTCGCTGAT
>Ga0315904_10006653_pt1 | contig 15762 bp, 12 predicted proteins | sample LakEriMetagenome_6_FD_203529 | JGI IMG/M metagenome (GOLD analysis project Ga0315904, IMG submission 203529) | Freshwater fungal communities from buoy surface, Lake Erie, Ohio, United States - Buoy 12 MA120 | ecosystem: Environmental > Aquatic > Freshwater > Lake | place: USA: Lake Erie, Ohio... | reverse complement strand
TGCGAGGAAGCGGATCGCGGCGGCCTGATCGCGCGGCGTGATCGTCGTCTTCAACAGCGTGCGCTCGGCGTAGAAGCGCCCGAGGCACTCGACGAGCTGCGCGTCGGTCATCGATTCCTCGAACGGGATCGCGTACTTCTTCAGGCTCGCGATCACGCGCGGCCGCGGGAACATCGTGCTGCCCTCGATCACGGTGGCAGGCGCAACCGCGTTCACGCGCACGAACGGCGCAAAGGTGACCGCGAGCGAGCGGACGAGATGATTCGCCGCCGCCTTCGACGCGTCGTAGGCGCTCGAGCCCTTCTTGGCGACGACGGCGTTGACGCTCGTCGTCACCACCGTACTGCACGCGAGCTTCTGCGCGCACATCGTCGTGGCCGCCTCCTCGACGAGCACCGCGGGCGCGAGCACATTGACCTGCATCGCGCGCATGAAGTCGGTGTCGCTCGTCTTGCCGTCGGCGCCCGGCGTGGGGAAGAGCCCCGCCGTCACCACGAGTTCGTCGATGCCGCCGTAGGCGATCACGACCTCGTCGAGCATGCGGCGCACGGCCGCGCGGTCGGTGGCGTCGCACTGGAGCGCGATCGCGGGGCCGCACGCGCTGATGCCGCTCCCGGCCACGCCGATTCCCGTGCCGACCGACTTCTCGAGGTCCTTCGCGGCCGACTCCGCAGCCTTCGCGTCGAGATCGACGCACGCGACGCACGCGTCGTCGGCGGTGAAGCTCGACGCGGTCACGCGGCCGATGCCGCTGCCCGCGCCGACGATCACGCTGACATGCCCCGCGAGCGGCTTCGGCTTCGGCATGCGCTGGAGCTTCGCCTCCTCGAGGCGCCAATACTCGATGTCGAACGCCTCCTGCCGCGGCAGCGCGCGGTAGCCGCCGATCGACTCGGCGCCCTTCATCACCTCGACGGCGCAGCGATAGAACTCGGCTGTGGTGCGCGACTCCGACTTCGACGAACCCCACGCGACCATGCCCACGCCGGGGATCAGGATCACCGTCGGCTCGGGTGCGCGCATCGCGGGGCTGTCGGCATGCTTGCACGCGTCGTAGTACGCGGCGTAGTCCTTCACATACTGCGCGAGGCCGGCTTCGGTCTTCTGGCAGAGCGCGTCGAACGACTCGCGGTTCGGATCGAAGTCGACGAGGAGCGGCTTGATCTTCGTGCGCAGGAAGTGGTCGGGGCACGAGGTGCCGAGCTCGGCGAGTCGCGCGGCGTCGACGCTCGAGACGAACGACAGCATCGCGTCGTCGTGCTGCACGGTGCCGACCATGCGGCGCCGCGACGAGACCTTGCCGCGCAGGAACGGCAGGAACTTCACGAGCAGCGCGCGACGCGCATCGTCGGCGACGGGTGCGACCTTCTGCCCGCCGAAGGTGTTCGCGCCCTTGTCGTGCGCCGCGAGGTATTCGGCAGCGCGCGAGATGAGCGACAGCGTGAGGTCGTAGCAGGCGCGCGGGTCGTCGGACCAGTTGATGAGGCCGTGCTGGCCCATGATCGCGCCGTCTGCGTCAGGGAAGTCCTTGCAGAGCTTCTCGAGCGCCAGGCCGAGCTCGAAGCCTGGTCGCATCCACGGCAGCCAGCGGAGCTGCGTGCCGTAGACCTCGCGCATCACTTCCTCGCCGCGCACGCACGCCGCGATCGCGATGAGCGCGTTCGGGTGCGTGTGGTCGACATGCGCGCGCGGCACGAACGCGTGGAGCGGCGTGTCGATCGAGGTCGCGCGCGGATTGAGGTTCCAGGTGCAGTGCCGGTAGAGGTCGACCATGTCGTCCTCTGCCTGCGTCTTGATGCCCTTCGGCGTGCGCGCGGCGTAGACGGCCTTCAGCTGCTCGAGCTTCTCGAGCGACAGCGACGAGAAGAACTCGCGGCCCGCCGTGCGCAGGTCGCCGCCCGAGCCCTTCACCCACAGCACTCGCTCGCTCTTGCCGGTGAGCGCGTCCTTCTCGACGATCTTGCTCGAGGTGTTGCCGCCGCCGGTGTTCGTGACGCGCTGGTCGTCGCCGAGGCGGTTCGAGCGGTAGACGAGGAGCCCGACCGGGTCAAGCTGCGCCGCGTCGGCGTCGTTCCAGGTGCGGCGGACGAAGGACGGATTGGGCGAAAGGGTGGCGCTCGACATGGTGAAACCGCTGGGAAACCAAAGACTACCGCGCGAGCCGCTCGGCTGCGTCTCGCATGCGCGCGCTCTGCGCGAAATCGGGCTCGAATCGTCGAATCGACGCGCTTGCGCGCACCAGCGCGCGCAACTCGGACGCACGCTCGACCCGTTCGAGCGCGGCATGCTGCATGAGCGCGTTGCCGATCGCGGTGCACTCGGCGGGCCCCGCCTCGACCGCAAGCCCCGAGGCGTCGGCGATCAGCTGGTTGAGAAGATCGTTCGCGCTGCCGCCGCCGACCACCGAGATCTGCCTGATCTCGCGGCGCGCGAGGGCCGCGGCCTGCCGTGCCGCGTGCGCGGTCGCGAGCGCGATCGAATCGAGCGCGCAGCGGACGACCTCGGCGTCGGTGCCGGGCACAGGCTCGCCGCGCGCCGCGCACGAGGCGCGGATACGCGCGGGCATGTCGCCCGGCTCGAAGAACGCAGGGTCGTTCGGATCGACCACGCTGCGGAGCGGTTCGGCCGCACGCGCGAGCGCCGCAAGTTCGTCCCACGACCGCGCGCGCCCCTCGGCCGCGAACGCAGCCTCGCACTGCTGTACGAGCCAGAGGCCCGCGACATTCTTGAGGAAGCGCACCGAGCCGAACGCGCCGAGCTCGTTCGTCATGTTCGCCTCGCGCGCGGCGTCGCTCGTCACCGCCTGCGGCAGTTCGAGCCCGACGAGCGACCAGGTGCCGCTCGAGACATAGAGGTCGCGCGCGGGGTCGATCGGCGCGGCGACGACCGCGGAGGCGGTGTCGTGCGTCGCGCTCGCGAGCACGGGCGTCGCGGTCGACAGGCCCGTCTCGTCGGCGACATCGGCGGAAATCATGCCGAGCGGCTGCTCGCTGCCCGCGTCGACGAGCTCCGGCAGGATCCGCTCGGGTGCGCCGCTCGCGCGCACGAGCCCGCGGCTCCACTCGCGCGTCGCGGCATCGAGCATCTGCGTGCTGCTCGCGTTCGTCCGCTCGCACGCGATCGATCCGCACAGGCGATAGGCGATGTAGTCGGGCAGCATCAGCATGCGCTGCGCGCGCTCGAGCGGCCGGATCGGGTCCTCGGCGTCGGCGGCGAGCTGGTACAGCGTGTTGAACGGCTGGAATGCGATGCCGGTCGCGCCGTAGATCGTCTCGTTGCCGAGTTCGGCCCGCAGGCGCCAGAACGCCTGCTTCGTGCGGGGATCGCGATAGGCGGCGATCGGCCGCACCAGCTCGCCATCCTCGTCGAGGAGCGCGTAGTCGACCGCCCATGAGTCGACGCCGATCGAGTCGACTTCGCCATCCGCCGCTGCGATGCGAAGTCCCTCGAGGATCGATTCCCAGATCCGCTCCATCGGCCAGCAGAGCGTCACGCCGCCCGCATGGCGCGCGGTCACCGGCGCGTTTGCGAAGCGATGGAGCTCGCGCACCGACAGCTCGCCGTCGCCGATCACGACCTCCATCACGCGTCCGCTGGAGGCGCCAAGATCGATCGCGATGTGCCGGCGCGCGCTCACGCGTAGCTTCCTCCGCTGGCCTTCTTGCGTGGAAGCCGCGCGGCGGCGGCGCGCGCCTCGTACCCCGACGCGCGGTGCGCGGCGAGCGGATCGGCCGGCAGCCCGCGCGACACGCGCCACGCCGCGAGCGCGCCGCGCACATCGGTCGCGAACGCCTGCTTCAGGCACTCCTCGGCCGCGACGATGTCGTTCTGCGCGCGCGCCGCGTCGAGCGCGTCGAGATCGACGAGCAGCGCCTTCGCGAAGAGTTCCTGCGCGGTCATGACCGTCTGCACCATCGCCTCGATCTTGGGCTTGAGGTTGTGCGACTGGTCGACCATGAACTCGATCGGGAGATCGCGGCCGAGCGCGCGTTCGGCCTCGCGGATCGCGAGGTAGATGCGGAAGATCCGGTACGGATCGATCGACCCCATCGTGAGGTCGTCGTCGGCGTAGTGGCGGTCGTTGAAGTGGAATCCGCCGAGCATCGACTCGTCGGCGAGGAACGACACGATGTGCTCGATGTTCTGCCCGGGCAGATGGTGGCCCGTGTCGACGAGGACGCGCGCGCGGTCGCCCGCAGCCTTCGCGAGCACATACGCCATGCCCCAGTCGGCGATGTCGGTGTGGTAGAACGCGGGCTCGAAGGGCTTGTATTCGACGAGCATCTGCATCGACGCTGGCATCGCGGCGTGCACCTCGCGCAGCGCGTCGGCGAACCAGCGCTTGCGCCGCGCGATGCTGCCCTGCCCGGGATAGTTGGTGCCGTCGGCAAACCAGAGCGCGAGCGTGTTCGACCCGCAGGCGCGGCCGAGCTCGACCGACTCGAGGAGGTGCGCGACGGCGCGGCGGCGCACCGAGGCATCCTCGTTCGCGACCGATCCGTGCTTGTAGCACTGGTCCTGGAAGACATTCGGGTTGATCGAGCCGACGCGAAGTCCGCGCGCGCGGGCGAGCGCGGCGAGTTCCGCGCCGCCGCCGGCGGGGACATCCCAGAGCACATGGATCGCGACCTGCGGGCACGCGCCGGTGAGGCGATGGACCTGCGCGGCGTCGTCGAGCTTGTCCTCGATCGTGAGCGCGGCCGCGTCCTGCAGGAACTTGCCGAAGCGCGTGCCCGTGTCGGCGAACCCCCACGAGGGCAACTCGATCTCGAACCGTGCGAGACGCTTGATGGCTGCGGCGGGAAGCGCTGCGGACATCCGTGCAGCGTACGAAACTTCACGGCGCGCTGTACGCTGCGCGGCGATGGAGAGCCGCACGAGCGACAAGTTCCGCGTGGTCGGGCCGATCGGCGCGATCGGCATCATCGTGTCCGCGATGGTGGGCAGCGGCATCTTCACGCTGACCGGGAAGTTCGGCGCCAAGGTCGGCACCGAGGAGAATGTGCTTGCGGCGTGGGTGATCGGCGGCGTGCTCGCGCTCTGCGGCGGCCTGTCGCTCGCCGAACTCGGCGCCATGATCCCCTGCTCGGGCGGCAGCGTCGAGTTCGCGCGCCGCGCGTTCGGCAAGGTGACTGGCTACCTCGTGGCGATGGTCACGATCCTGTCGGGCTACTTCCTGTCGATCGCGGCGGTCGGGCTGATGCTCGCCGAGTATGTCAACAAGATCGTTCCCGATCCGCTGAACCTCTCGCTCGTCGCGCTTCTGGTGATGGTGCTTGCGTTCCTGTCGCAGGTCGTGGGCCTGCGATCGGGATACGCCGTCAGCACGGGGCTCTCGATCCTGAAGATCGTGTTCGTCGCCGCGTTCGTGGTGCTCGGGCTTGTCTGGCCGTTCGACGCGCGCCTCGAGCCGAGCGCGGCGGTGGCCGCGGTCGAGACGCCCGGGCTCTTCTCCACGGCGGTCGCGGCCGCGACGCTCTCCGTGAGCTTCGCGTACCTCGGTTGGTCGACGGGCGCCGACATCGCGGGCGACATCGCGCGTCCGGGCCGCAATGTGCCGATCGGGATCATCGGCGCGATCGCGATCGTGTTCGCGCTCTACATCGGCATGAACCTCGTCTACCTGCGCGTCATCGACCCGCTGGCGATGACGGAGCCCGGCGGCGGCGAAATGCAGGCGATCGGCGCCGTGACCGCGACGCAACTCTTCGGCGCGACCGCCGGCAAGGCGCTCGCGGGCGTGATCGCGCTCCTCTTCTTCGCGACGATCGTGTCGGGAACGATCACGGCCGCGCGCATCCTCGAGTCGATGGCGCATGCCGGCGAGATCCACCACTGGGCGGGCGGGCGCACCGCCGCGGGCGTTCCCATGACGGGCCTCGTCATCACGCTCGTCGCGAGCGCTGCGTGCCTCCTGATCGGCAACCTCGACCAGATCTTCGGCCTCCTCACCGTCCTCATCAACATCTTCTCGTCGCTGTCGGTCGCGGCCGTGATCGTGCTGCGCCGCACGATGCCCGACGCGCCGCGGCCGTTCCGCGTGCCGCTCTATCCGATCACGCCGCTCGTCTACCTCGCGCTCGCAGGCTGGAGCATCGCCGCGAGCGTCATGGAAGGCGGCTGGTACGCGGTGCTCTCGTCGATCGCCGTCGTGATCGTGCTCCTTCTCGTCCGTCCGCTCCTCTCGCTCCGCAGGAAGCCAACGCCATGATGACCGGGTTCGCCGCCGTCGCCCTCACCGCCTTCTCGCTCGCCGCGCTTTCGGGGTGCGCGGCGACGGGCCCGAAGTCTGCGCCGCCGCAGGGTGCAAGCGCGGGCAAGATGCAGTTCGCGATCCTGATGTACGAGCGCGGCGACGCGTGGTACCGCCTTCCACCGGCACGCAAGGACATCCTGCTCAAGCAGTACGGCCTCTGGGTGCGCGGCCTCAAGGAACAGGGCGTGCTGCGCGAGGGCAACCCGCTCGGGCGCGGCGGCGTGGTGATCGCGCCCGACGCGAACGGCACGCCCGACGCGGAACCGCTCGATCCGAACGACACCCAGCTGACGGGCTACTTCATCATCGAGGTGTCGAGCGCGATCGAGGCGGAGCGCATCGCCGCGTCCTGCCCCGCGCTGACGCACGGCGAGGTCGTGCACCTTCGTCCCGTCGGACACACGGACTGACGCGCCGCGAACTCACTCCGCGGCCGGGAGCGCGCGCGCGCTGACCTCGCGCAGGGCCGTGTTCGCAGGCTCGAGCTCGTCGGGCACGCTGTTGAGGTCGCCCGCGAGTTCCGCGGTGTCGCGCGCGCCGGGCAGGAGCCGCGAGTTGAACGACGCGACCGCGCTGTTGTAGCCCTTCGTCGCGTTCTCGAGGCCCTTTCCGACCTTCTCGAGGTGCTCGGCGAAGGTGCTGATGCGCACGAGCAGTTCCTTGGCGCTGTCGCCGATCCTGCGCGCGTTCTCGTTGAGCTTCGCCTGCCGCCACTGAAGCGCGCAGGTGCGGAGAAGCGCCAGCAGCGTCGACGAGGTGCAGATGATGACCCCGAGGTCCATCGCCTCCTGGTAGAGCGTGGAGTCCTCCTCGAGCGCGGCGATGAGACCGCTCTCGAATGGCACGAACAGCACGGTGATCTCGACGCCTTCGCCGAGCGCCTTCGCGTACTCGCGCGAACTGAGTGCGCGCACATGGCTGCGCATCGCCTGCGCGTGCGCCGCGCGGCGGCCGGCCCGTTCGGCGTCGGAGAGCGACTGGTCGAGCGAATCGAGGTACGAGGTCATCGGCACCTTCGCGTCGATCGGCACGAACCGCTCGCCCGGCAGGCGCACGGTCATGTCGGGCCGCAGGCGGTTGCCCTGGTCGTCGGAAACGCTCTCCTGCTCGTTGAAGTCGACATTCTCGACGAGCCCCGCGAGTTCGGCGATGTTGCGCAGCGACACCTCGCCCCAGCGTCCGCGCTGCGTGTTGTTGCGGAGCGCGCTCGACAGCGTGCTCGCCGCGCTCGAGGCCTTGTGCTGGAGTTCCGCGATCTGCTTCAGCTGCTCGCCGAGCGCCTTCGCGTCGCCTTCGCGCTTCTCGCCGAGCTCCTTCACGAGCTGCTCGTTCTTCGCCAGCTGCTCCTTGAGCGGCGCGAGCGTGGCGTCGATCGCCTTTTGCCGCGCCTCGAGTTCCTGCTGCGAGAGCTTCTGGTGGCCCTCGAACTGCTCCTTCGCCTGGCGGAGAAGCTGCTCGGCCGTCTGCTTGAGGACATCGGCGCCCGTCGCCTTGAAGGTCTCGGTGAGCGAGGCCTTCGACTGCTCGACCACGGTCTTCAGCTCGGCGATCGACCGCTCGCGCTCGGCGAGGAGCTTCTGCATCGCGCTCTCGCGCTCGCTGATGCGCTCCTCGGCGCCGCGGAGCTCCTGCTGCGTCTTCGAGCGGAGCGTCGCCTCCTGCTCGGCGCGCTGGCGTTCGGAGTCGACCTGCGCGCGGAGGTCGCGCACCTGCTCCTGCGCGGCGGCGAGGCTCGCCTTCGCACCGGCCTCCCCCTGCTGGGCGCCGCCGACCTGCGTGCGCAGCGTCACGACTTCCGTACGCGCGGTCGCAAGCTCGGCCTGCGCCGCCTCTGCGGCAGCGACCGCCTGCGCGGAGCCGCGCGCCCTGAGCATGAAGAACACGGCCGCAGCGGCGGCGCCGAGGGCACAGCCGACGAGGATTCCCACCATCAATGAAGTTCCGTCCATGGCGGCCATCCTAGCGATCGACCCCACGCAGGGCGAGTGGAAAAAGGCGACACTGCAGCCGATGCGCCACCTCAGCGACCTCACCGGCATCCTCGTCCTCGACAAGGACCTCGGCATGAGCTCGATGCGCGCCGTCGAGATCGCGCGCCGCCGCGCGGGCCGCGCGAAGGCGGGCCACGCCGGCACGCTCGACCCGCTGGCGACCGGCGTGCTCGTGGTCGCGTTCGGCCGCGCGACGAAGGCGATCGAACTCCTCATGGCGACGGAGAAGCGCTACGAGACCGATGTCGACCTCTCGGCGTTCACCACCACCGACGACCGCGAGGGCGAGCGCCGCGAGGTCGCGGTGGCGACGCCGCCCGCGCGCGAGGCGGTCGAGCGGGCGCTCGCCGGGTTCCTCGGCGAGATCATGCAGAAGCCGCCGGCGTTCAGCGCGGTGCATGTCGGCGGCAAGCGCGCGTACGCGCTCGCGCGCAACGACGCGCCGCCCGATCTTCCGCCCCGCAAGGTGACGGTGCACGAGATCGCGCTCCTGAAGTACGAGTGGCCGATCGCGACGGTGGCGATCCGGTCGGGCAAGGGCTTCTATGTGCGCAGCCTCGCGCGCGACCTCGGCCTCGCGCTCGGCACCGGTGGCCACTGCGCCACGCTGCGCCGCACCGCGGTCGGGCCCTTCACGGCGACTGCCGCGCGCCGGCTCGAGGATCTCCCCGAACACATCGACGAATCCTGCGTGATTCCGCTCGAGACCGCGCTCGCGGCGATGGGCGCGCTCAACGCGGTGCAGCCGCCGCGGCCGCCTTCTCCGCACGGCGAATCCGGCTGTCCTCGCGGAAGCTGACGATGATGAAGATCGCCATGCCCGCGAGCAGCATCACATCGGCCACATTGAACACCCACGGGAAGACATCGGCCGACGCGGTCCCGGGCCACTTCCAGCCGAACGGCAGGTGCCAGTTCGGAAGCATGTGCAGGAAGTCGCGGACCGCGCCGTAGACGATGCGGTCGTAGAGGTTGCCGATGCCGCCCGCGAGGATGAGGCCGATCGCGACATGCGCGGCGCGCATGCGCACCCGCGTGCCGCGCGCGAAGAGAAGGAGCGCCGCGATCGTCGCGATGATCGTGAAGACGATGAACAGCTCGCGCCGCTGCTGGCCGATGCCGAACACGGCGCCGTGATTGAGGACGAGGCGGAAGTCGAGGAGGTCGAGCGGCAGCGCGCTCACGCGGCCGTGATGCGGCACATAGAACGACGGGTCGTTCAGGATGCGCTCGCGCTCGAGCTCGACGGGGTAGCCAGCGATCACGCGGAACGCCCAGTACTTCGACCAGAGGTCGAACGCCATGCCGACGGCGAACACGCCCACGAGCGACGCCCACGCGAGCGGCGAGCGCCAGGCGAGCTGCTCGCGGGGGTCGTTCTCGACGGCCGAGGCCTCGGCCGACAACGCTGCGGGAGGATTCCCGACAGCGGCGTTCTCAGAAGATGCATCCTCGGGTCGAGCGGACATGGCGCAAGAGTAGGTTGACCTCGCGCGACGGGGAATCGGTCAGCGGCCGCCGCCCGATTCGGAGATGCGCTCCGCCTCGATGGTGTACTTCGCCCACGGCTTCGCGTCGAGACGGGCCTTCGCGATCGGCTTGCCCGTCATCTGGCAGACGCCGTAGGTCTTGTCCTCGATGCGCTGGAGCGCCGCGTCGATCTCGTCGAGGAGCGCGCGCTCGTTCTCAGCCATGCCGAGGGTGAAGTCCTGCTCGTAGACATCGGAGCCCATGTCGGCCATGTGCACCGGCATGTTCGACAGGTTGCCGCCGGAAGAGCGGAGCGCCTCGTCTTCCATGCCCGAGAGCATGCCGACAAGCTGGCGGCGCTTCGCGAGAAGCAGCGTTCGGTACTCGTCGAGTTCCTTCTTGCTCAGCTTCGTCTTGATCGACGCGATCTGCTGCTCGGTAGGCGCCGCGGCGGCCTCGGCGGCGGTGTCCTTGGCGCGCTTGGGGATCGTGAGTCCCTTCGTCGAGATCGCGCGGACGCGGCGGCCGTTGATGATGATGAAGTCGCCCGAGGCGGCGGGGCCGCGCGCGTTGGCGACGGCGGCGGCGGCGGCGGCCACCGACTTGTGCTGGGCGAGATCGATCGGGCCCTTCTTCGGAACCGAGGGCGGATCGAGCGGATCAGGCTTGGGCTTTCCGACACCCTTCGCGGGAGCAGCGCCCTTCGCTGGAGCGGCGCCCTTCGCTGGAGCAGCGCCCTTCGCCGGAGCGGCAGCAGCAGCCTTCGCCGGCGCGGCAGCAGCAGCCTTCGCCGGCGCGGCAGCAGCAGCCTTCGCCGGCGCGGCAGCAGCAGGCTTCGCCGGCGCGGCAGCAGCGACCTTGCCCCCGTTCTTCGCGGGCGCAGGTGCGGCGGCGGGCTTCCCGTTGTTCTTGACCTCGATCTTCGTGGCGGGCTTGCCGTTCGTCTTCGCTGCGGGTGCAGCGGCCTTCGGTGCCGATGGCGCAGGCTTGACGGGTGCCTTCGCGGCGACCTTTGCTGGAGCCTTCACGGGGGGCTTGGCTGGAGCCTTCGCGGCAACCTTCGCGGCGGGCTTCGCGGGAGCCTTCGCGGTAACCTTCACGGGAGCCTTCGCAGGCGCCTTCGGTGCGACCTTCGCGGGGGCCTTCGCGGCCGGCTTCGACACCGACTTCGCCGCTCCCTTGGAGTTGTCCTTCTTGCTCGCCAAAGATCGCCGCCTCTCACCGCGGGTCTAAAGGACGCTGGAGCGTCCGCCGCACGGGGTGCGAGAGCGTAGCAAGCCCTTCGGGAAGCGTCAAAGGAACCGTTCCACAGTTGGCGGAAAACCCCGCAGATTCGCGCAAAATGGGCCCGTCAGGCGCCCCGTGCGCGCGTTCTCATGCGTTCGCGGTGGCCAGTTCGTCTCGGTAGGCGCCCATGCGGCGGAACTTGTCGAGCCGCTGGCGGACGAGGGTCTCCGGGTTGACCCGCGAAAGGTCGCGGAGGCGGTCGACGATCCAGGTCTGGAGGGTGTCGGCCGCCTTGCGCGGGTCGCGGTGGGCGCCGCCGAGCGGCTCGGGGATCACATCGTCGACGAGGCCGTTCTCGAGGTTGCGCTTGGCGGTCAGCGCGAGGCACTCGGCGGCGCGGTTGTTGGTCTGCTCGTTGGCTTCCTTCCAGAGGATCGCGGCGCAGCCCTCGGGCGAGATGACCGAGTACCAGGCGTGCTCGAGCATGCCGACGCGGTCGGCCACGGCGATGCCGAGCGCGCCGCCCGAGCCGCCCTCGCCGATCACGACCGAGACGATCGGGGTGCGCAGGCGGCTCATCTCCATGAGGTTGACGGCGATCGCCTGCGCCTGGCCGCGCTGCTCGCTGCCGATGCCGGGGTAGGCGCCGGGGGTGTCGACGAGCGTGACGATGGGGAGACCGAGCTTCTCGGCGAGCTTCATCTTCAGCATCGCCTTGCGGTAGCCCTCGGGGTGGGCGCAGCCGAAGTGCGCCGCGACCTTCTCGGAGACGGTCTTGCCCTTGTTGTGGCCGATGAACATGCACTTCACCGAGCCGATGCGGGCGAATCCCGTGACGATCGCGGGGTCGTCGCCGAAGGCGCGGTCGCCGTGCAGCTCGCAGAAGTCGCGGCAGATCATCGACATGTAGTCGGTGGTCTGCGGGCGCAGCGGGTGGCGGGCGATGCGGACGGTCTGCCAGGGCGAGAGGTTCTGGTAGATCTTGCGGAGCAGGCTCTCGCGCGTCTCGTTGAGCTTCGCGAGTTCGTCCGCGTAGCGGTCCGCGTCGGGGCGCTCCTCGATCGCGTCGATCTGACGCTCGATCTCGAGGACCGGGTTCTCGAAGTCGAGCTGGTAGAGCGGGCTGTAGCCGGGGCGTGGCATGGGGCGAGAGTGTATCGCAAGGCGCGGCGGGAACGCACGCGCCGCCCGCGGCGGCGGTCGGGGGCGCAATATCAGCCGCACGCAAGATGCCGCCCCTCACTACCTTGCGCACATGTATCCGCGTCTCGTCGTCGTCGGCTTCGGAAACCTCGGTCAGGCGATCGCGCGCGGCGCGATCGAGTCGGGCATCGCGGCGCCGAGCGAGATCGGCGCCATCGACCCGGAGCCCGCCCAGCTCGTGCGCGCACGGGAACACGGCCTGCGGATGGTCGACCACGCGAACATCGGCGGCTCGGAAGCCGTGCTGCTCGCGGTCAAGCCGCAGAGCTTCGCGGAGGCGGCCAAGAGCCTCGGCGCGATCGCCGCGGACGGGCCGCTCGTGATCTCGGTGATGGCCGGCGTGCGCAGCAACGCGATCCGCGACGCGCTCGGCGGCGCGGCACGGGTGGTGCGCGCGATGCCGAACACCCCCGCCGCGATCGGACGCGCGATCACCGCGGTCGCGTCGGATGCGGATGTGGTCGAGGAGGACTTCGCGCGCGTGGAGCAGCTGTTCGCGTCGGTCGGGAAGACCGTGCGCGTGCCCGAGGCGCTGTTCGACGCCGTGACCGCCGTGAGCGGATCCGGGCCCGCGTTCGTGTTCCGCTTCCTCGAGGCGTGGACGGCGGCGGCGGAGTCGCTCGGCCTGCCCGAGGACAAGGCCGCTGCGCTTGCGCGCGAGACGCTGATCGGCGCGGCGGCGCTTCTCGAGACGAGCGACGAGGAACCGCAGGTGCTGCGCGCGCGCGTGACGAGCAAGGGCGGCACGACCGCCGCCGGACTTGCGCGGATGGAAGACGCGTCGCCGCGCGCCGGCGGCATCGACGACCTCATGCTCGAGACGATGCGCGCCGCCCGAGACCGGGGCATCGAACTCGGCCGCTCCTAGGCTCTGTCTGACGGATCCCCGGGACCAAAGATCCGCGCGGCGCCCGGATGGCAAGGAGGTGAAACGAAGCTGTATCCGCAGCGATACAGCGAGTTGAAGCCGACGCGGCCAGCCGGGATGCCGCGTGGATCGACGTCCTGGGGATCCGTCAGACAGAGCCTAGAAGTCACGCCGCTTGAAGTACCAGGCGCCGATACCCAGCGTGAAGCCCACGAAGCCGAGGCTGGTGCCCACGACCCACCACACGCTGCGCGAGGCGTACTCCTCCTCGACCGCGGCGTCGAACTTGCGCCGGGTGACGAACTCCGAGCGGAACGCGCCTCGGCGACGGCGCTCTTCTTCGTCGGCGGGGTCGTCGGCCACGAAGGTCGTCGTCATCGTCAGCGCGCGCGTCGTGAGCTGCGCCGTCTCTGTCGTCTTCGGAAGCACCGTCTTCACGGCGAGGAACAGGTTGCTCGCGAGTTCCCAGTTCGGCAGGGTCGCCAGCCGCTCGTCGCGGAGCTCGACGAAGGGCCTCTTGCGCTCCTCGTCGTCGACCTTGGCGATGCGGGCCTCGATGCCCTCGACCTCGAGCCTGCTCGAGATCGCGCCTAAGGTCGAGATTTGCTCGCCGGCGTGCACGAGGAACAGGAAGATCCAGAAGAGAAGCGTCGCGATCACCGACGCGATCGCGGAGCGGGTGATCATGCCGACCACCGCCTGCACGCAGAAGAGGTAGCTGAAGAAGAGCACCATCAGTGGCACGACGACGAAGAGCCCCCACTCCCACTCGCCGCCGCGGACGCCGATCACGATGAACGAAAACAGCGCGAAGACCGTCACCTGCAGCGCCGAGAAGAGGAGGCCGCTGACGAACTTGGTGATGAAGAGGCGCATGCGCCCGATCGGCTTCGAAAGCATGGTGTCGACGCCGCCCGACGCGAGGTCGGGGAAGATCGACGCGGTCGAGAGGAGTGCGAGGATCGTCGACAGCCAGCCGAGCCAGAGCCCGACGCCGAGGTACATGAAGGTGTAGGTGTAGAGCGACGCACCCGGGAAGGTCTTGGTGTTGACCGCCGAGATCGGGAGGCTGATCCCGAGCACCGAGACGCCGTCCTCGTCGATGCCGATCGCGGCCATCGCCGCGATCACGAGCGCGTTGAGCGCGAGCGCCACCCAGAACAGCTTGCGCGCGTTGAGGTCGCGGTAGGCGGCGACGAGCACGCCCCAGGTCTGCACGCCGTAGTCGCCCGCCGAAAGCCGCGGCAAAGGCTGTCCGTCCGCACCGTTCATCGCGCACCTCGCATCGCCGTGTTCACATTGCCGGCGCCGACCGCGGCCACGCGGCCATCGACATCGCGCACGAGGCGCATGAAGAGATCCTCGAGGCTCTCGCGCGGCTCGGCGATGCTGACGATCACCGCGCCCGCGGCGCGGAGCCGGTCGATGCACTCCTGCACGCGGGCGAGGTCGTCGGTCTTGAACTCGACCGAGGTGCGGCCTTCTCCGGGCGTGGCCGGGCCGAACTCCGCGATCCACGCGGGCATCGCGCCCTCGACCGTGATGCGCCAGCGCCGGCTGTCCTTCGTAAGTTCCTCGAGCGAGCCCTGCCGCTCGACCTTGCCCTTCAGCATGATCGCCACGCGGTCGCACACCTGCTCGACCTCACCGAGCAGGTGGCTGTTGAGGAACACGGTGCGGCCCTCGGCGCGCATGCGCAGCAGGACATCGCGGATCTCACGGCGACCGACCGGATCGACGCCGTCGGTCGGCTCGTCGAGGATGAGGAGCTGCGGGTCGTTGACGAGCGCGGCCGCGAGGCCCGTGCGCTGCTGCATTCCCTTCGAATAGGTGGCGACGCGGCGGTCGCCCCACGCCTGCATGCCGACGACCTCGAGCATCTCGGCCGCGCGGCGCTTGCGCTCGGGGCGGCGCATCAGGCACATCGCGCCGAAGAACTCGACGCACTGCCGGCCGGTGAGGTACTGCGGGAAGCGATGGTGCTCGGGCAGGTAGCCGACGCGCGCGAGCGTCGGGCGATGGCCGACGGGCGCGCCGAGGATCGTGCCCTTCGCCGTGGTCGGGCGAACGATCGTCGTCATGATCTTGACGAGCGTCGACTTGCCTGCGCCGTTCGGGCCGAGCAGTCCGAAGATCTCGCCGCGCCCGACCTGCATCGCCACGCCTTGCAGCGCGTGCACGCGGCCGGAGTACATCTTGCTGACATCGACGAGGTCGATCGCAAGCGAGGCACCGGATCCAGAGGGTGTTGACGCGTCCGCAACCATGGTGCGCAGTGTAGGGATTGGCGAAGCTCAGATTTCGCGCCGAATCCCGTGGAGGGGAACCGCGGGCGCTATCGTGGAATCGATGGACGCGGCCCGAGCACCGAGCACAACGCCCTCCGACGAGCTTCGCGCGCCCGATGGCGCGAACGCGATCGCCTTCGGCGTGCTGTTCGCGCTCTCGGTGGCGTTCCTCTTCGTCAGCTACTGCATGTGCCGCGCGCTGATCGGCGGCTTCGGATCGGGCGCCGGGACCATCGCGCTCGCGGTGTCCTCGACCTTCCTCGCGTCGATCTTCCTCTGGTGGCTGGTGCCGTTCGCGGACTTCGCCGAGATCTTCTGGGTGCACCTGCCGGCCGACCGCCGCGCGGCGCGCGCGCAGTGCCCGCACTGCGGCTATCCGCACGAGGGCCGCGCCACCTGCACCGAGTGCGGCCGCGCGACCGAGCCGCTCGCGCCGTGGCTGCTGGGCCTGCGCCCGGT
>Ga0315904_10006651_pt1 | contig 15765 bp, 27 predicted proteins | sample LakEriMetagenome_6_FD_203529 | JGI IMG/M metagenome (GOLD analysis project Ga0315904, IMG submission 203529) | Freshwater fungal communities from buoy surface, Lake Erie, Ohio, United States - Buoy 12 MA120 | ecosystem: Environmental > Aquatic > Freshwater > Lake | place: USA: Lake Erie, Ohio... | reverse complement strand
AATCTGGGATCGCTCTCATTATAGGTGTCGGTGGTGGTTGTGGATGCAAACGAAAAGGTTGTCCCGTATGCGAAGGAGGAAAGATGGAAACAAGTTTTACTGCGCCGGAAGGCTTTGATTTTGAAGGGATGGATGAAGGCGAGGAGAAAGAAGTTCTCGCTAAAGTTAAACATTTGGGTGGTGGCAATTTTAGTGTCGTCTCTGTTGACGGCTACGATCTCGGCGAAGAGCCTGAGATGGAAGAAGAGGAAGAAGGCGAGGAGATGGAAGGTGAAGAGATGGAAGGCGAAGAGGGAGAAGAAGAATCCTACGCTAAACAACTCAGCGCCCGTGCAGGGCTAATGTAATATGCCTATTGCCCCTCTCACCAACGACTCGAAATCCAACCTGCTTGCAAAGATCGCCGCTAATACTGGCGAGACTAAACCCGTAGTAGGTGATGGAGAGCATAACCTTCTTTGGAAGATTGCTGCTAACACCTACGCTACCGCTACAACTGGCGGTGGAGGCGGTGGAGGAACTGGTGCAACTGGAGCTACGGGACCATCGGGTTCTGCTGGTGCGGCTGGGGCTACAGGGCAAGTAGGAGCGACTGGTGCGGATGGAGCTACGGGAGCCACGGGAATCCAAGGTATTCAGGGTGCGACTGGTTCGACAGGATTGACTGGCGCAACTGGTGCAACTGGAACCGCTGGAAGTAATGGTGCTACCGGATCGACTGGCGCAATCGGAGCCACTGGATTAACTGGAACAACAGGAGCTACTGGCGTTGCTGGGAATGATGGAGCCACTGGGCTTACGGGAGCTACAGGTTCTACTGGTCTTACTGGTGACGCTGGATCAACGGGTATCACGGGAGCTACAGGAGTTCAGGGTGATGTTGGTGCTACGGGATTAACTGGCTCGACTGGCGAAGTTGGAGCTACAGGATTAACCGGAGATGTTGGTGCTACTGGAGAATTTGGAGCAACAGGTTTAACCGGAGCCACTGGTGAAGTTGGTGCTACAGGGATAGATGGAAGCACTGGAGCTACGGGTCCAACACCTTGGACATTGCCAGCTACAGTTTATGACAATGGAGCTTCTTATAATTTCGGGGCGGCAGTAACATATCAAGGCGGTTATTATTACAGAACAGGAAACCCCCTTAACCCCGGTTATCCTCCAACCCCCGGATCAATCAATGCGTCTTGGACTCCAGTTGCAGACGGTGGGGCTACCGGAGAACAGGGTGCTACTGGTATTACGGGTGCAACCGGACCACAAGGAGTTCAAGGTATTCAGGGACCGCAAGGCGACCCCGGCACTACGGGAGCCACTGGTTCTACGGGCGTTACAGGTGATGTTGGAGCAACAGGTTTAACCGGAGCCACTGGTGAAGTTGGCGCAACAGGACTTACAGGTGCTACTGGGGAACAAGGTTCTACCGGACCAGAAGGTGCTACCGGACTCACAGGAGAGACGGGAGCAACAGGACTCACTGGTTCTACAGGATTGCAAGGTTCAACCGGATCGACAGGTATTACTGGAGACATCGGTGCTACCGGACCGCAGGGAGTTCAAGGTATTCAAGGTGAATTCGGAGCTACTGGTTTAACTGGTGCTACTGGACTTACTGGTTCCACAGGACCAGAAGGTGCTACTGGTTTGACGGGTTCAACCGGAGAAGTTGGTCCTACAGGCGCGACTGGTGTTGCAGGCGCAAGCGGCGCAACTGGACCAGAAGGCGCGACTGGTTTGACAGGAGCTACGGGTGTTCAAGGCGCAACTGGCGCTGCCGGACAATCTTCTACTTTCTATAACTATCAAGCAGACGCTAATTCCGTATCAGGTGTTCCTACTAACGGACATCTGTATTGGAATAACGCAACCCAAGCATCTGCTACAGGGATTGTTTTGTCTCACCTCGATGCTCTAGGCAACGACATTGATGTATTTTTCTCTCTGTTTAAGGATGGTGATTCGTTCATCATTCAAGACCGATCAGATTCTAACAATTATCAGAAGTGGGAGATTAACGGAACTCCGACAGTCGTTGCTAACAGCTATGTCAGCCTGCCTGTTACTCTCGTTACTTCTACATATACTTTCCCAAATAACCACCAAGTTATCTTTGCTATCGTAACCTCTGGATTGACAGGAGCTACCGGACCTCAAGGTTCCACTGGTGCGACTGGCGTTGCTGGCCCTACAGGCGCTACAGGAGAGACTGGCTCGACTGGTCTGCAAGGCGCTACTGGAGAGATTGGTTCTACTGGATTGACTGGTTCCACAGGATCAACTGGACCAGAAGGAGCTACAGGCTCTACTGGACCACAAGGACCAGAAGGAGCGACCGGACCTCAAGGCGTTCAGGGCATCCAAGGCTTAACTGGATCGACAGGTTCTACCGGACCTATCGGTGACACTGGTTCCACCGGACCAGTTGGAGCGACAGGCGAGGTTGGCCCTACAGGTGCAACTGGCGTTGGTGCTACTGGCCTGACTGGTGCAACTGGCGAAGTTGGCGCTACAGGCTTAACTGGGGCTACAGGCCAACAAGGTGCGACTGGTATCGGCGCAACTGGAGCTACAGGAAATGTTGGCGAACAGGGTTCTACTGGAGCTACTGGCGAGCAAGGCGTTCAAGGTATTCAAGGCATTCAAGGCAGCACAGGAGCTACAGGTATTGGAGCTACTGGAGCTACTGGATTAGGCGCGACTGGAGCAACTGGAATTGGAGCGACAGGAGCTACTGGAGTTACGCCAACTAACATTGTTCTGTCCGATATTACAGGTCTAACAGAAGCAACGCAATTGACCAATTTAGTGCAAATTACGCAAGCTGGTTACAACGCAATTGTAACTCCAGATGTTAACACACTATATGTAATTGTGGGATGATTTTAACAGACTCCACCGCAGCAGAAGTTGGGACAAGCAATGTAAATACAATTGCATCTGCTACGGCATCCTTCCGTCAGTTCATGTGCTACTTAAGCACAACTGTTTCTCAAGCAATTACTGGAACAAAAGGTCTGATTAAAAACGGAATTGGTGAACTTACGCTTTCTGGCGTCTGCAACTATACTGGGCCTACGCAAATAAACCAAGGGACTCTTACAGTTACCAGCGCATCAACGCTTAATGGGGTCATAAGCGGAGCGGGATCGCTGCAAAAAAGGGGAGTCAACATTTTAACGATAGGCGGTAACAACACCTATTCTGGAGGCACATTCTATAACTCTGGCGGGACCTCAACATATATAGTATTCAACTCTAGCAATGCTTTCGGATCGGGGTTATTTACGGTGACGGGAGGCGTAGGACGAATTGATACTGGTGGAAATGTAACCCTGCCAAACAATTTTCAACTAACTTCATCACTTCAATTTCGCACCACTGGTGCAAACACCATAACGGTGACAGGCAATATTGCTGGAGCGAAAGACATAAATAAAACAGGAAACGGTCTTCTCGATTTCCAGGGGAACCTTACTTATACGGGAGTTACACTCATAACTGGTGGAACGATCCGGGCCTATAAGACAGTTGGAGCATCACGAGCTGCTGCTGATTTTACGACTGCAACCACTCTCACGGTTACATTCGATGTACCTCCCGATGCTGGAACTCAGGCTTTTCGTTTCTTTCAGGGTGCAACAAGCAGAAGCTATACGACCATCAATTTAGTAAATGCGCCGGGGCGGACAGGTGCATATAACTCGACAAACTCAACACTCACAGTAACATGATAATCTCGCCCAACGAAAACGGCTGGTCATTCGACGAGTCTCATGCATGTAAGCTCGTCCATGATGGAACTAATATAATAATCTTTGAGGAAACAGATAAGTCCATATCGACTCAAAATGTTTTATATGTCGGAACAAAAGAAGAGTGTGAAGATCAAATTAAAAATTTAGACCTTAAATACCCAGAACAACCGCAAGAAGAAGATATAGTATAAAATGCCAACACTTCCACAATTCGGAGATTCAGAAAACAATCTTATTGCAAAGATTGCGATTAACACTGGGCCTAATCTCCCAAGGAACGGAGACGGCAGATGGAATCTTTTATACAAGGTCTGCCAGAATACCTACGAGGCAGCGACGAAGAATAACATTATTGATGGAGAAGTTAATTCATACGAGGAATTACCTATATCGAATGACTTCCCACAATTAAAATCCGTTTATTTGGTTGTAAATCCAAGCGGAGTTTATCTAATTAACAGACATCCGGCGGGTCTTTATACTAGGCTTTACAGTAACGGAAATTTAAATGACTGGATTTATGTAGGTGATTTAAACACTGGAGCCACCGGATCGACTGGTCCTACTGGAGAAACGGGAGCTACTGGACTTACAGGTGCTACAGGATTGACGGGTGCTACAGGACTTACGGGTGCTACAGGATTTGTTGAGTCTATATCAACAAGTCAAATTACAGATTTTGCTTCTGCGGTCAATGAAGTCATTGACGAGTTAGATGCTGGAGCATATTAAACAAACAACAACAATAAAATAGAAAGATAACAAATGGCAAATCCCATTATCAAAATCAAACGGGGTTCAACAACCCCAGCAACCCTCTCCGCAGGCGAGTTGGCTGTTGACCTCACAAACCTTAACCTCTTCGTTGGTAAAGCTGACGGATCAGTTCTGACTGTTGGCGGTAGCGGCACATTCGCTACTAAAGCCTATACCGACAATGCTGTTGCTACCCTCGGTTCTTCCGGTGGTGCGGCTCTTACGCAAGAAATTGCTGATCGCCAAGCTGCTGACACAACTCTTCAAAACAACATTGATACCGAGAAATCCCGTATCAATGCGATCCTTTCGGCATCTACTGCTGATAAAGATAGCTTTGCTGAGATTGTTGAACTTATCAATTCTGTTGATACTGAAAACGATTCAGCGTTTGCTGGATATGTTCTTAGCAATGACGCTGCCCTTGCAACCGAAGTCACCAACCGCACCAATGCTGATACCGCTCTCGGTGGCCGTATTGATGATGTTGAGTCTGATGCGACTGCCCTTGCAGCCCGTGTAACCACTGCTGAAGCTGACATTGTTGCCAACGCTGGGTCCATCTCTAGCGAAGCGACTACTCGCGCCAATGCTGATTCGGCTCTTTCTTCGCGTGTAACTGTTCTTGAGAACTTGGATATTGGCGGTCGCTTGACTGACCTTGAATCTGATGTCGCGGATCACGAGACCCGCATCTCTGCCCTCGAAACTCAGATTGACGGCGGAACCTACTAAGGTTAAATACAATAAGTCCTCCGTGGGGTAAAACCCACGGGGGCAAACCTCTTCTATAAGATGGCAAATCCAAGGATCATTCCTAAAAAAAGCGCAATTTCTAAAGTTCCAAGCTCAGGTGACTTGGTAAGCGGTGAAGTTGCAGTAAATTACGCCGACCAGCAATGGTATGGCAAGCATCCAAGCACGGGTGCAATTGTTGAAATCGGTGCGCCTTATCTGCATTCGCACGATCAACTTCTTTCTCTTGATAAAAATAACGAACTTGAACTGACCAATGTTGGCAGTCTTGTTCTTTCTGTTGGCGCAAACGCTACAACGCTAACACCGACCAGCACTGCAAGTCGCACACTTACTCTTCCTGATAAGAGTGGAACGCTGGCAACATTGGATGATATTAGTGGAGGCTCAAGCGGTTACTTGGTTCAGTCTGCATTTACTTCACCATATAATTACATTGGTCGCGCTCCTATTGGCACATCTACAAGTTCCGTTGGCTGGGACATTGCTCGTATAGAAATCGGAAGCGATGGATCAACGACAACTTTAAATTCAACTGGCGCATGGACAAATCGCGCATCTCTTTCCTACACTTAACCTAAACCAAAGACATTGATATGATCTCATCTAACCCACTACAACTCGACGGCAAAACATTTGGCCGCTACTCCCTCAACCTCGCCATCACCGGCAAATACAACGGCGACGGATCGACCGACGCCAATGTCGCCATGCGCCTTGTTCCGACCCGCATCGAGAACGGCGAAGTCCTCACCGCCGACGAGGCCGCTATCGGCATCGTCCTCGGATCGTTGGCTGGTGCAGACGCTGATACCCAGCAAGCCGTGGGCGCAATTCAAGCCGCACTTCAAGCTTACATCCAAGCGAAAGGACTCTAAGCCATGCCTACCTACTACGCTCGCAAAGCGGGAAATATAAACGCCGCCGATGTCTGGGCCACCACACCTAGCGGCACAGCCGCCGCCGTCACATTCGCATCCGGCGATGTGCTGGTCTCAAACTCTTTTGCCATCGCAATCAATGTCGATACCAACCTCGGCGGAGCAGGACAGGTTCGCAACGACCCCCTTGGGGGAGCTACGGCAGGCGGCACTTTTACACTCGCCGCAGGCGTCACGCTCACGGCGAATGTTTTGCAAAACAACACCACAGGCGGAAATACGGTTATTCAATTTTCAGCCAACGCCCCATCGGTTTCCTACATTGTAGGAAATGTTACCACGCCAACAAACACATCAGGCAATGTTAGAACTATACTTATAAGTGGAACAGGAACTTTAAATTTTACAGGAAATGCGACAGGAGACCATCGTTTTTTCACAGGCGGAGGATCTATTTCACTACAAGGTGGCGGCACGCTGAATTTTACAGGAAATGCCTATGGAGGGACAGGGGTCAATGGGCAAGCAATCGAGGTTACTAACGCAGCAGCGACAGTTAACTTGACAGGCAACGCCTACGGCGGCGGAGGCCCAGCCATTTACAACGCTGGCTCCGGAACCGTGAACATCACGGGCAGCGCATTTGGATCAATCACCACAGGTGCTGGCTCCGGAGTATTCAATGCTTCTACAGGCACAATCAGAGTCACCCGCGCAGTCGGCAACGCCTACGGTCCCGGCAATACATCGGGCCTTGCCGCTTCAGTCGGAGCTTCAAATTCCGGCCTCGGACTCATCGAAATCGAGCAACTGGAATTCGGCGCATACGGTCAATCCCCCGTGAGCGGCACAGGCATCCGCCTCAAAAAAGCCAACACCAATGTTGCTGTCTTTAACTACTGCGACACCGCAGGCGCAAAGACATTGGTCGATGCCACGCAAGGCCAAATGCCCGCCGCCACCGATGTCCGCAGCGGAGTCAGCTACGCGAGCGGTGCGCTTACTGGCTCTTGCGCCGTCCCTGCCGCATCTTCTGTGGCGTTCGGAGTCCCTGTTGATGCCACCACCGGCGCCGCCTTTTTGAGCCAAAGCGATGTCCTCGCCGCCGTCTGGGGAGCCGCCACCACCAGCCTCACCACCGCAGGCAGCATCGGTGAACGCCTCAAAAATGCTGCTACTGTTTCCACTACTAGCGAGCAACTTGCCAATGCACTAACCGCGCCATGAGTAATTCGATTCTCCTTATCAACTGGAATGCTCAATCACTTTTAATAAATAATGATTGAGTATTGTTAAACAATTAAATTATATCTTTGTCTAAATGAATATTGATCCTCAAGTTTCTCCGCACCATACTGGAATTATGGGTTCCGCAACAAGCCTTCTAGCAGTTATCGTATCAGTCCTGCCTCATGTAGAGCAGTGGCTACGCATTACATCTCTTGCATTCGGAACAATTGCAGCGATAGTTTCGATTATTGTTATGATTGAAAAACGCAACAACAAAGACAAATGAAAACGCTACTTATCAAAGCTATCTCCGCTATTACTGGAGCATCTAAATCAGTTATCGAGTTTATCATTCCGATCCTCCGCGACTCGGCTGCATCCCTGCTAAAAGAATTGCTTCCTATCGCGCTGGAGGTTGTGTCGGGTCTGCTTACTTCAGATAAGAGCGGCGACGAGAAGCGTAAGATTGCTGTTGATAAAATCAAAGATGCGGCAACCCGCGAGGGAATCAATGCTTCCAACCGCGCAGTCAACCTTGCTATCGAGCTTGCTCTTGCAAAGCTGACTGACAAATGAACGACGAGAAGGCATGGTGGCAGAGCCGGACGATCATAGGCATCGTCGTTATGCTACTGGCTCAAGTCTTGAAATGGCTAAAGGTTGATATAGTCAACGAGGAGTTGACCGACATCGTTACCCTAGCAATGGAATCACTCGGTGTAGGATTGGCTATTTACGGGCGCGTAAAGGCCCGTAAAACGATTCGCAGGACTAAACCGGGCGGTCAGTTCAATCCGAACGCAGAAGTGCGTAGAGCCAAGCCTGTGCGAAGCAAGCTGCTCGGTCTGTTTATTCTTCTTCTTTCCTTCAACTGCTACGCTCAAGCCTATCCTTCTCATGTGTGGTATGAGAACCCTATTAGGTTCAATGCAATCGTTGACGACAGACACTTTCTGATTCGCTTGTTGGATAGCTTGTGGATCAGCGTTAGCGTTCTTCCTATTAAGGGTGAGATCAAGGGTTCGGCTGATTTCTGATATGGCTACCGAAGCAGAACGGCTGGAGATGGGAGACTTCATCCTGAAGTCAGAGGCTCGCAGGGACAAACTGGGCAGGCTTAAAGTTTATCCACTACCTAAAGCAGATGGTGGCGGCACATTTGAAATCGCTGGTATCAACGATAGGTATCATCCCAAGGCTGCTACGCATCTCAAGAATCTTATCGAGAACAACCGTCACGCTCACGCAGAGAACTACGCTAAGAAGTATCTTGTGGAATACACGGATGTCGTTAAGGCGTGGACTGAACTCGCTCCGCTAGAAGCGTTCCTCCGCGACGCTGCATTTAACCGAGGACCGAAAGGCGCCTTGCGTATCTTGCAGATTGCTCTAGGCATTGCAGATGACGGCAAGTTTGGACCTGTAACAAAGGCAACTTTAGCTAAAGCAGCAAAGAATGTGACGGCATTTCTCGACAACCTGCGTGAGGCGAGGGAAACATACGAGATCCGCGTTGCTCCTCCAGTAGGAGCTAGAGCTAAGTTCTGGACTGGCTTGCAGAACAGGTGGAATAACGCATTGCAATTCAGTAAGAAATTTATTGTTTAACCATATTATGGAACAAGAAAAAAACAATTCTCTGACAGACCAATATAAAAAGAAAAAGCTAACTCCTGAGGAGGAAGCTGAAATCAAAGATGAGAGATTGGCTCGACAAAAGAAAAAGACAGAAGAAGGAACTATTATGGGTGAGATTAAAAAGGGTCTGAAAGAATGGTATGATTTTAATTTAGGAAGCGGCCCTGAGCGTCGAGGTTCTATTGCCAAATGACACCCAAAGAATACAAACTATTAACACTAGCGATGCTTGCGATGGCGGTATCGTTAACTGCCCTTTATGCGTTTGCAAGACTAGCCCTTTATGAGTGATAACGAAGCGTTGATTCAAGAGAACAAGAAACTAAAAGAGATACTGAGGCAGTGTCTAAAGGCTAGGCAGATTAACCATGTGAGGCAGATCATCAAGGAGGCATTAAGCAATGAGCGAGGAAGAGATTGAAGGACTTGTAGAGGCTGGCAATATCGACCTATTCAATAGGCCCGTTGTCAAGAATCCTGATGGCAGTATCAGCACGGTTAGATCAATGAGCTTTGATACAGACAGAGGAGTGGTGTTAGTTCCAACAATCGCTGATGATGGAACAGAAATGCAACCAAAGGATGCCATCGCTTATGCTGTGAAGAACAAGAAGCATCTCGGAATATTCAAGGATAGAATGGCTGCTGACAAATACGCCGAGTCACTTCACAATCAACAAGCGGAATTTTACAAGGAAAAACCAAAGGCAAATACTCTCCCATACGAAGAGCGTGTTCCGTATGAAGGTGAAGACAAGTTCTTCAAGTCAAGACCAGAGGTTGCAGGGATGGCTGCTGAAGATGACAAGATTGTAATGAATCCGTATAGCAATCTTAACAAGCAACAGCAAGATGCTGTAAGGAGAAATGAAGCATACAGGATATACATGCGGCAGAATGAAATCGCTCCAGACTTTGATGTGAGTGAGGACCAAGCTAAGTTTTTTGAGAATACTGAATACGCTGGAAATCCTGAAGCAATGAGGCAGACAATAGCTGCTCGTATTTTGACCGGAGACAGAAGCGTTACTCCAACTGATAAGCAAATACAATGGGCGAAAGCCTTACAAAAGAAAGCAGGGTTCTAATATGTCACTACCTGAAAGAGTAAAAGCACAGATGAAGAAGCTCGGAATTTCGGCTGTTAATACTCCGAAGAAAACGCCCTCTCATAAAACGAAGAGCCACGCTGTTATGGCGTCTGAAAATGGAAAGTATGAATTGATTCGATTCGGGCAACAAGGTGTGTCTGGATCGCCAAAGCGTGAGGGTGAATCTGAAGCCGACAGGAAGAGGCGAGCGGCATTTAAGGCAAGGCATCAACGCAATATTTCTAAAGGGAAAATGTCTGCCGCGCATTGGGCGTCTGTGACCAAGTGGTAGCAATTTAGCTACTTACACAAGCATATAAAAATATCTTTTGACTCCTTAAAAGAATCTGCAATCTTATTACTGTGCGACACAAACGGATAACAGTCCGAGTCAGCGACGAACCTTGGAAGGTAATCTTCAAAAAGCCTACTGAGGATGACTACATCGGCGTTGAGGAAGACGACATCGGCCTTTGTGTCGCTGAAGACAATAAGATATTTGTTGATCCAGACCCAGACATGGTTCTCTCTACCGCTGTTCACGAAGTTCTCCACGCTGTATTTCCACAGTTGAGCGAGGATGCTGTGATAGATGGCGAGGCTGCGTTGATGGACCTGATTAACAAGTTTCCACAAGAACTCCTACACACAAATGACAATTCCAAAACCCGGTAGTTGGTGGACATTCCGAGGCGACCAGCAAGGTTGCGGTAAAGAACAGCAGGTTTGTCTTGCAGGCCCAGAAGAAACGATAGCATGGGGGCATGGCTTTAGTTGGCTAGGCTCAACAGATATGTTCCTTAAAGTATTCACCCCAGCAGATGCGAAGCAGCATCCAGAATTAAAATGAGCCTTCAACACGAACAAAGATATTCCCTTTGGAAGACTCGTAAATTCCTCCGCGATCTGCTCCATCACTCTACTAGGCCCAAGACCGTGACTGAGATTTCAGACCGAGCCTATAGCTGCCTGCGTCACTTCCCACACTTAGACGAGACTGGCAAACCAATCTTCAGCCAAGACGACTTTGAATGCCCAAAGATACCAAATGAAAGCTAAAACTAGCGAGCGGTTCCAGCCGTTCAACATCACAAAGAAATGGAAGAAGTGGATGGCGGTTAGCTGCTCTCACGGAGATCACATCGACCCAGAAGCTAGGGATGCTGTGCTTTCGTTCCAATCCCGCTTTCGTCCTGACACGACCATTCATCTCGGAGACTTCGTGGACATGGCGGCTGCTCGTGGTGGTGCAATGTCAGACCCTAACGCTGCTGACAGGGCTGCGTCTGTAGCTGACGATCTTGCTGCGGGTGTAGATTTTTTACAAGAGCTTCGGCCACAACATATACTTTACGGAAATCACGAGGACAGATTGTTTAAGCTGGCGCATTCACCTAACGCCTTGGCTGCTCACGCTGCGACCATTGTCATCCAAGAGATCGAGGCTACCGCTAAGAAGCTCAAGGCTAGAACATACGAATACGATATTCGTTCACACTACACTCTTGGTGGTCATAAGTTTCTACATGGATACATGTTTAACATGGCTGCTATCCGCGACCATGCGGAGACATTTGGTAACTGCATTATGGGGCATCTGCACCGAGTAGGACAAGAGCCGGGTAGAACCCTGCAATCCGCTACCGCTTACTGCGTTGGAATGTTGATGAAGTTCGACGCTTCCTATGCAAAGACACGCAGAGCAACTTTAGCTTGGAGCCAAGGGTTTGGCTACGGCTACTACACAGACACACAAATAACCGTAAACCTATGCGAAAGAAAACCAAACAATCCGTGGATGTTGCCTCTGTAGCTGATGCTTGGCAGGCTTTATTCGATTCAAACAAAGTAAGTAGCAGAGAGCAGTTGTTTAAAGATGGTTGGATTGATGCCCATTATGCAGCGGAAAAGATGGGTGTTGGTAGAGCGGCAGCAACAGAACGCTTGAAGAGGATGGGCGCACAGCAAAAGAAGTTCTCTATTATTTGGGATGACGGCAAAACAAGGTCAGTCAACTTCTTTAAGATGAAATGAGAAGGGGGCTTGCGCCCCCTTCCCAACCTATGAACACACAAAACACCGAACCAAAAGAACGGTGTGTCGCAATATAACTATTGTTTAACCGTAGTCAATTTGTTTTGAGCGTAAACCGCAACCGCTAGTGCTGACCAAGTGTGTGACTTTAATCCGTAGGTCGGACCCTTGTTGTCTTTAGTCCCTTGTGGTCCCACCATCTTCAGCAATGCCTGCCTAATGTCCTTGTCCTTTGACCGCATGGTGCGACACAAAAACATCTTTATGTCTTTCCTGTAGCACAAGAGCGTGTCAGTCCTAGCAACCTCTTCAAATCTCCCGACCCATCGGCAGGTATCGAATACACTAGCCCCTACCGCCATGCCATAGCTGGCTACCATTTCACAGGCTACGATGTCGTATTCCCTGCCGATCAGCAGTTGACGCATATCGTAATTATTAAGATGTCCGTGATCTATAACCTTCCCGTCCCATTGAACGAATGCTGAGTCTGTAGGGCCGGGGTCTATTGCGAATATTGTCATAGCGTATATTTCTGTTTTATACCCCAATAGGTATATGTGTTTGTGTTGTTCATAGAATTATACCCTATTGGAGATACCCATTCTCCCTAGCCCACTTGCCGTTGCTCTCAATCTTGGTGTGACACGGGCGACACACAGGCATCCAAGTCTCCGTGTTGTTTAGGTTCTTCCCTCTCCTAGCCTTGTGGTGGATGTCCGTTGCTGCATTACCGCATATCTCGCAGAAGTGATTGAGCATAAAGTAATCATACCTAATCTTAGAGTATTCCTTTAGCTCCTTCCGGTGCTTATCGGACACCCTGTTCATGGGCTTATTTCTTTTTAGACCTCTTGCCGTTTTCATACTCGTTAAAATAATCGTGCATCTTTTTTAACAACTCTTCCGCCTTATCCGATGGGATGGGTTGATCAACCCCATCAGGAAATGGTCTACCGCGAGAGTGCATCGGGCTTAACTTGTGTAGCTTGAATGGTGATATGTAGATGTGCAGATCGCCGGATTCGTCCATGCCTACGAACGGATGCAGCGTCATTCAAGGAACAACTTGTAGATTGCACATACTGCTACGACTGCCAGCAGCAATATGTTTTCAGGCTTTATCAGCACGAGTTTGAGCGGCTTCATCGGTGTATGCGATCTTGGCGTAACGCTTGGATAATTTGTCCATGTTCTCTTTAATTGTCTCATCCCTGCTGATTCCAACCGACTGACGGAAGCCTTCAAGGTAAAATTCGATGTCACCCAACTCCTCGATGACATTAGTTCTATCCAGATTCTTGCGGTAAATAACTGCCTTTTTCACCGCATCCAGCAGCTCGCCAGCTTCTCCACAGATTCCCATAATCATGTGGATTGTATGGCATTCGTCGCCAGTTAGTTCCTCTTTTATCTTATGTCCGTTCTTAACTAATGCGTTAACAAATTGTTCGTATGTCATTCTTCTAGTTTCTTTTTTATTCTCTCCAGCCAATCGTTGTTTTGCTTGGCCTTTGGTTTATTTTGTTTTGGTTTGCGTTTTCTGTATCTATTCTCAGGGGGAAATTGCGGAGGAAGTATCTCGCACAAGACTTCAATTGTGCTGAAGCGTGTGCCGCACTTGCACTCGTGTCTCCTGCGAACCTTGCTGCCCGTGTAAGCGTAATCCTTGCTGACAACTGTTCTATCTCCAGCAACCCTGCTGTCGATAACCTTCGTCTTCTTTCCGCAGTTAGGGCAGTTCATCCTTCTTCTCCTCTCTGACCAAGCTGTCTTTCTGCGAAAGAATGAGCTTGGCTACTCGGTGTGACGGAAGATTGAAGAGATCGCATAGTTCATGGTAGAACTTCGTCTTGAAGAAGTCTTCTGCCGTCCGCTTGGTTTCTTTCAGTTCATTCTTCGTGCAAGCTGTCGGGTTTTTATAGCGCACATCATCAACCGCAAGTTGAAAGATTTCTTGCAGCAACCGCTCCGTTGGATCGCCGCTCTGTGAGGCGATCATATCTTGGATTTAAGTATGCGGCAGATGGATTCGATTGCTTCCTTGCGGTCAAAGCTCAGACCGCAAGTTATGACTTCATGCCAGACTCCTTCGATCTGCACTTCCCATGTGATCCGGCGGCAGTCGTCGTCGCTTGAATCGTAGTTGCGGAGCGGGAATCCAAGGAAATGTTGGTCGCTTGGGCGAGCCTCCTCAAACTTCATTCTTGCTACCTCGCCTTCCGCGAGCAATCGCTTGTATCGTTCGTGTCGTAGCTCGTCACGCAGCGAGTCGATTTCTTGCATAGCCAGCAGGCTTGGGTGCGCCAGTTCCGGTTCATCTGCTGCCCGTGTAGCGTAACCGACAGACATCTCGTTCGTGTCAGGCATGGTCATTATTACTTCTGGTTCGTTGTTGAATTGCGTGGTCATAGAAAATCAGCTTGCGCCACATAATTGTGTTGTGTCAACATTGAATTTCTATGAACAAAAAATTCATCCATCTCGGATGCCAAATCACAATCGACGGCACACGGGCGGTAGTCCGAATGCCGAATGAAAGTCAGGAAGTATTATACCTGCGATTCACCGGAGATCACGACAAGATGGAGGACTTCATCAAGGACTACATCGACCTTAACCTCGCAGAAAAACAAACTACTGTTTAACAATAATGAGCCTCAAAGAAAAACTAGACGAGTATATCGGAGACGACTATTCGATTTTGCTTGCAGACGGGCTAGACGAAGCATTCATCGGCATCGGCTGGCAGTTCAACACTCCGCTTGCGGTGTATGATCGTGACAAGTGCATTGAGATTTTAGAGTCGCAAGGCATGACTCCAGAAGAAGCGCAAGAATATTTTTACTACAATACGCAGGGAGCGTATGTCGGCGAGCAAACCCCAGTCTTCGTAGAAAGAATATGAAACCCGAAGATCAGATCAAAACCTACCTAGAAGAAGCCCTGCGCTTCACCGAATCTGCCATGCTTTATATGAACAGAGATGACATCGGTTATGCCGCAGATGAGATGGACCTAGCCTGTGAAAAGCTGATGCAAGCATACGCAATCGCACGGGAGTATTCCGACCTATGAGCCACCATGATTCACAACTACTGAAAGACCTAAACGAGTCCTACCGCGAACTCGCTAGGCTATCCGAAGCTCTAGCAGAGATGCGGGAGCAGAGAGATGGACTGCAAGCGGAGCTAGAGGAGAACTACATCATCTCAGGACGCAGTGCGAACCGAGAATGGAAGCTCATCACCGAGCTTAACCAAGCGAAGAAGCGAGCCGAAGACTGGGAGGAATGCGCGAATCAATTCTTCTTCTGTGCTGGAAAGAATAGAACCGCAAGCTGGGAGCAGTTTGAAAAGGCTGCTGCTACCTACCAATTCCTCAAGAAAAAAGTTGAGGTATAACGCAACAGGTTATAGCTCGTGATTAGAATATGACGAATAAATCAAGCCATGCTTGAACTGCTGAATATAATCTAAACAAAAGTTTGACACTACACCGAGCGAGTGTAGGGTTGAAATCGCTGTAGAGATACAGCCGTCTGCGTAGAAACGGACGAAACGAAAGATTAAATCGACACAATAAATATCATCCTCCGCTACGGAAATATTTCTACCCGAC
>Ga0315904_10006648_pt1 | contig 15770 bp, 9 predicted proteins | sample LakEriMetagenome_6_FD_203529 | JGI IMG/M metagenome (GOLD analysis project Ga0315904, IMG submission 203529) | Freshwater fungal communities from buoy surface, Lake Erie, Ohio, United States - Buoy 12 MA120 | ecosystem: Environmental > Aquatic > Freshwater > Lake | place: USA: Lake Erie, Ohio... | reverse complement strand
AAAGGTCTTGCTGCACTCATTCGCGAACAGTTCCCCAAGTGGGTTCTGTATGTGGCGTTAGTGCTTGTTGTTGGCGCGAACTCTTTCAACATCGGAGCAGACCTTGGTTCCATGGCGGCCGCTACTCGATTATTGGTACCCATCCCGCAGTTGATTCTGGTGATTGCGTTTGGTATCGGCATGGCGGTGATGGAGATTGTTATCCCGTATCACCGCTATTCAAAGGTGTTGCGTTGGTTATGCGTGTCGTTGTTGTCGTACATCGCTGTTTTGTTCATTGTTGATGTTGCATGGAGCAATGTGTGGGGTGGAGTGTTCACTCCCGACGTGTCATTCAACAAGACCACCATCGCTGCACTCATTGCGCTGTTTGGTACAACAATTTCTCCGTACTTGTTCTTCTGGCAAACCAGCGAAGAAGTGGAAGAACTGAAAGACGGTGGCGAAGCGAACGGCACCACAGGCGACGGCGGGTCGCACTTGCGTGCCATGCGTGGTGATGTTGTTGCTGGAATGTCGTCGGGAGTCTTGGTGATGTTTGCCATCATGGTGACGTCGGCCGCAACACTGGGAGACGCCGGAATTACCACGGTGGCATCCGCAGAACAGGCAGCCATGGCACTAGAGCCTCTGGCAGGAAGTGCAGCAAAGTATCTGTTTGCTTTGGGAATTGTGGGAACAGGGCTGTTGGCGGTTCCCGTTCTTGCCGGTTCTACGTCGTATGCACTGGCAGAGACATTTGGGTGGCGCGAAGGGCTCAGCTTGAAGATGTCGCAGGCCCGTGCGTTTTACATGGTGATAGTTGCGTCTATGTGCGTGGGGATGGCAATGAATGTTGCAGGCCTAGACCCGTTGCGTGCGTTGTATTGGTCGGCCATGTTGAACGGACTTGCCGCACCACCACTCATTGCAATGATTTGGGTGTTGGCACGACGAAAGTCTGTGTTAGGCGAACACGCAAGTGGGCGAGTATCGTCAACACTTGTAGGGCTTGCCGCAGTGCTCAGTGCGGCATTGCCGGTTCTGTATTTTGTTGCCAACAAGTGATTTACCTGGCGTGATCGCACAGAGGTTTCGCAAGTCGTAACGATGACAGGTCGTTGGGACTGCTCAAGCCAGCAATGGCTACATCAAAGTCGGGTAGTTCCCACACATCGCCGTCATCGGTAATCATGACAAAGCGTTCAAAGCGAGCAAGGAACGTTCGGTCGTGACTAACAGCAAGAACGGTTCCCTCAAAGCCATCTAATGCGCGCTCTAGGGCTTCCGAAGATTCAATGTCTAAGTTGTCGGTGGGTTCGTCCAACAGCAATACGTTGTGGCCCGCCAGTTCCAAACTAAGAATTTCAAGTCGCGCTTTTTGGCCACCTGACAACGTTTGAAATTCTTGGCGCGCGTTGTTGCGTAATCCATAACGTGCAAGCGCCGCCATCGACTTCTGCTCATCCACCAACTTGTCGCGCACAATGTCAATGCATTCGCGCCCGCGGAACTCTGGGCGGTCATTGATTTGAGTGAACATGCCCACCGATGTGCGGGGTCCGTACGTAATGGTGCCCACTAGTCCTTCGGTTTTCCCGTTCAAAGCGTTCAGAAGGTGAGTTTTCCCAGTTCCGTTCGGACCAATAAGACCCACACGTTCTCCAAAGTGAACTTCGTCGGAGAACGGCAGGAACAAATCGTCTACGGCAACAGATTCAAATTTCACCACGCGACGTGCGGAGTCGGCTCCAGTGAAGCGAACATAAATCTGCTGATCGGGAACTGGTGGCGGGGGAGGGCCCGCTTTCACAAACTTCTCCCAGCGAGTTTCCGCGGCATTCGCCTTTGTGGCGTTCTTAAAGTTCTGTGCAGCACGTTGCTTCATGATTTTCATGTGATGAAACAGGCGACGTTCTTCGTCGTTCCATCGCTTGAGGTCATCGCCCAAGAGTTCTTGGCGTTTTTGCCGTGCTTCAGGGAATGTTGCATAGGAGCCGCCATGTACCCAGCAGCCAGAACCTTCTACGGCAATAATTTTTGTGGCGACGCGTTCTAACAGCAAGCGGTCGTGGCTCACCATGAGAATGGTGCTCTTGCAGGTGCGAATTTGGTCTTCCAGCCACGCGCGGGTGGGAATGTCCAAGTAGTTGTCGGGTTCGTCCAAGAACAACACATCTGCGCCTGAGTTCAATAACAGGTCAAGCACTAATCGCTTTCGCTCACCACCCGACAGTTCACCCACTTTGCGTGTAGCAAAATCGGTGACCGGAGTTTTCACACTGCGTTGCGCAGCAGCAGCCCATTGCGACTCAAGGTCGTATCCGCCAAGATCGCCCCAGTCGCCTAGTGCTTCGGCATATGCCATTCCGTCGTCTTCGCCACTCATCATGGTTTTTTCTGCGGCGAACAAGCGCTTACCTGCTTCACGAAGTGCAGTAGGGGCAACCTCGATCAACATGTCGCGCACTGCATCGTCGGGCTTGCTCATGCCCACGTCCTGTGTCATTTTCAGAAAAGTTCCACCAATGCTGAACTCACCGTCGTCTGCTTCGTACTCGCCAGTGAGAATTTTCAGGATTGTGGATTTGCCCACACCGTTTGGTCCAACAATGGCTGCGTGTTCGCCGGCTGTTACGCCAAAGCTGACATCGAAAAATAACTGCTCTGCACCTGGTGGCGAGTAGGCCAATTCAGAAACAGCAATAGAACTCATGGATTTAGTCTTCCAACTCAGTGGTGTATTCCAACCACTCGTTTTCTAATCGTTCAATGTCGGCTTGCACTTCGGCAAGGGAGATGCTGAGGGCCGCAAGCTTTTCATGGTCGTTCCCAGCCTTGATGATTGACTCTTCAAGATCGCTTCGCCGTTTACTGCGCTTCTCCTGATCTTTTTCGTTGTTCGCAATAAGACGGTTCAAAGTGCTGGGACTGCGTTTTGTTTTGGGTTTTTTTGAGGCCGTAGGTTCAGGGCGCGTTGGTGATTTTGCGGCATTGGGACGTTGTTGTGGCATTGATCGCTGATGAGCGGGTCGCGCACTTCGCATTTTCAGCCACGCATCAACACCGCCCACCATTAACGATGCACCGCCATCCCCATCAAGGGAGAAGATTTCTTCCACCGTTCGGTCAATGAATGCACGGTCGTGACTAACAACCACAACAATGCCAGGCCACTCATCTAAGTAGTCCTCAAGTGCGCGAAGTGTGTCGAGGTCGAGGTCGTTTGTGGGTTCGTCTAGCAACAACACATTTGGCTGTTCCACCAGAGTGAGAAGTAATTGCAAGCGGCGACGTTCACCGCCCGACAATGTGCCAATAGGTGCAAATTGCGCATCGCCATCGAACCAGAACTGCTTCATCAGTTGAAGGTCTTCGACCGATGGATTTCCTTTGTCGCCGGCAACGGCATCTCGCACACGCTTGTTGAGGTCGAGGTCTCGGCCTAATTGGTCGTAGTAGCCCACTTGCACGGTACGACCAATGTCGATTTTTCCAGTAGTGGGACTAAGTCGTCCTGCGATGAGATCGAGAAGGGTGCTTTTTCCTGCACCGTTTGGACCAACAATTCCCAGTCGGTCGCCAGGTTCTAAGGCATGTGTAAATGGTCGAAGCACTGTTGTGCCATCTGGCCATGAGAAGCCAACTCCATCAAACTCAATTCCTTTAGAACCAAGTCGTTTGCTACCCAGGTCTAATCCCAGCTCCCCCTGACGTGCCGGGCCGTCTGCTTTTTGCGCAATAAGTGCTTCTGCTGCTGCGATACGCGCTTTGGGTTTTGCTGTGCGCGCTGGTGCACCACGACGCAACCATGCCAGTTCTTTCTTTGCTGCGTTCTTGCGAATTTGTTCTGCAGTCGCCGCGTTCTCTTCGCGTTCGGCACGCGCAGCGAGATAGGCGGCGTAACCAGAACCAGCATTGATGCCTTGTGGAATGTGGATGTAACCCTTGCCCCGGTCAAGTTCCAATACACGTGTAGTGACTTTGTCCAACACGTGTCGGTCGTGTGTGACCATAAGTAGTCCACCCGTGAATTTCGCAAGCCATTCCTCAAGAAATGAAATGGCATCAAGATCGAGGTGGTTGGTGGGCTCGTCCAGAATGAGGCAGTCCCATTCACCCGCAAGAAGTTGCGCTAGTGCTACTCGCTTTTGTTGTCCGCCCGATAACTCACGAGTGTCAGCATCGGCCATAGCGCCCATGCCAAGTTTGTCCAACATGGCTTCGGCCTGTCATGTGCCACCAATTGCATCGCGAACAGTGCCGTTCGGGAGATGCGGAATCTGTGGGAGAACTCCAATGCGCGCATTGCGTCCGCGACGCACCACGCCAGCCTCGGGTTCCGATTCGCCAGACAAGATGCGCAACAGTGTGCTTTTTCCGCACCCGTTCAAACCAACAACACCAAGACGGTCACCGGTGCTGACTGTCACCGAGACATTGGTGAAAAGCGCGCGACCAGGACGCGAGGCGGTGAGACCTTCTGCGTCAATGAGAATCATGTCAGTCGCGCCCGCCCGCAATGATGGGGGTCAACGTAAGAGCTGGCTCGTCCGATTCAAGTCGTTGAAGGCGATAGCGACTTTGGAACAACGCGACCAGCGCATCGTCGCTACGTCGAAGAATTCGAATACCACCAATTTCGCGCAGACGGGGAGATGATTCTTTGTCTGTGATGCGGATGGCTTGGTAGTCGGCATTCAGAATCTCTGTGGGAGCATTGAATTCATGCGCTAATCGATGAGCCAGAACTTCGAACTGCAATTGGCCAACGGCAGCAAGAATGGGATCGGCATCTCCCATGTCTGGATCGCGAAGAACCTGTACAACGCCTTCTTCGTCTAGCTGTTGTAGCCCACGACGGAACTGTTTGAACTTTGATGAATCAAGTGGTCTCGCCGTAGCAAACACTTCGGGAGAGAAGCGGGGAAGTGCGGGGAATGACACAGACTTTCCTGCATGCAATGTGTCTCCAATTTGCAAACCCGATGTGTTCACAATGCCAATTACGTCGCCGGGGTATGCCTCTTCAATGGTTTCGCGTTCGGAACCAAAAGCGGTGGTGGCGTACTTGGTACCTACAGCTTTTGCGGTGCGAGAACATTCAACATCCATTCCGCGTTCAAACTTGCCACTGCAGATTCGAGCGAATGCAATGCGGTCGCGATGGTTGGGGTCCATATTGGCCTGAATCTTGAAGATGAATGCTGCGAAGTCAGCTTCTAGAGGGCGCAGTTCTCCAGTGACATCGGCACGCGGTGCAGGCGCAGGGGCAAGGTCAACAATTGCATCTAACACCATTTGCACGCCGAAGTTAGTGAGTGCAGAACCAACGAAGACTGGTGTACTTTCGCCCGCCAAGAAACTTTCAATGTCTACGTCGGCACCAATGGCGTCGAGCAAGCCAATTCCATCGAGTGCTTGTGTCCACGCCGCTCCTTCTTCTTCGGCGGCAACTGCGGGGTCAACAATTTCTTCGGGTGCAATTGATGCACCACGCGCAACGCGGGTGAAGCGAATGAAGTTTCCGGTACGGCGATCGATAACTCCGCGAAAGTCGCCCGATTGGCCAACGGGCCATGTTGCTGGCGTGGGACGAAGACCAATTTGTTGTTCTACTTCGTCTAGCAATTCCAGCGGGTCACGACCAGGGCGGTCGTACTTGTTGAAGAACGTAATGACGGGAAGATTCTGCGAACGACATACTTCGAACAATTTCAACGTCTGTGGTTCAATACCTTTTGCAACGTCCAGCACCATGATGACTGCATCAACTGCCGACAGCACTCGGTAGGTGTCTTCTGAGAAGTCACGGTGGCCAGGAGTGTCTAGCAAGTTGAACACGCAGTCGCGATAGGGGAATTGCAGAACAGTGGACGAAATAGAGATGCCACGCTGGCGTTCCATTTCCATCCAGTCAGATGTTGCGGCACGGCGATCTCCGCGGGCTTTGACGGCACCGCCGGTTTGAATTGCCTGCGTCGGGGTGAGAAATGATGGCAAAGGTTCTGCGAGCAACCGCTTCGGCCAGTATTTCCCCGCTTTCAGACATTCAAACAGCCTACGGTCGATGCGGCTCAGTCCCTGTGACGCCCGAAAGAGGGAAGCGGTGACTTGAGTAATGTTTTGCACATGTCGCCCGCCACTCGTTCTGCCAGGGTGGAAGCCCTTCTCGATCAAATGACTCTGGAAGAGCAGGTGTCGTTACTTGCCGGGTCAAACATTTGGAATACGGTGCCCATCGAACGCTTGGGTATTCCAAAGATGCGAGTCAGTGACGGTCCTGCAGGCGTGCGGGGAAGTCGTTTCGATGGTCCAAAGTCCATGAACGTTCCATGTGGCACCGCAATCGCTGCGATGTGGAATCCTGCGCTTGTACGCGAGCTTGGTGAGTTGTTGGGTCGCGAGATGCATTCAAAAGGTGCACGTGTTCACTTGGCGCCCACCGTGAATTTGCATCGAACACCTGTAGGCGGACGCAACTTTGAATGCATGAGTGAAGATCCACTTTTGACCGCAATTACTGGCGTGGAATACATAAAAGGTGTTCAGTCTTTTGGTGTCGCAAGCTGTATCAAGCACTTTGTGGGTAACGACACCGAGTTTGAACGCATGACCATCGACTCTCAAATTGATGAACGCACCTTGCGAGAGATGTATCTCATTCCGTTTGAACGAGCAGTCAGTGATGCCGATGTCATTTCGGTGATGACCGCGTACAACCGCATCAATGGCCCCTATGCCGCAGACTCCGAATGGCTGTTACAAGACGTACTACGAAACGAGTGGGGATTCGATGGCATGGTCGTGAGCGACTGGTTTGGTTTGCACTCCACAGTTGAAGCGGCAAACGCTGGGCTCGACCTTGAGATGCCTGGCCCAGGGATTCATCGTGGCAAGAAATTGGTCGATGCGGTGAAACGAGGTGATGTGTCACCTGAAACTATTCGCGAGCGCGCACGCAATGTGTTGAACATTATGGAACGCACGGGAGCATTAGACACTCCGCCTGGCTCAGAATATTTCCGTGACGACGCGGATGATTTTGCAATCATTCGTCGCGCTGGTGCGGCAAGCATGGTGTTATTGAAGAACACTGACAATGTGTTGCCGCTGGACACGAAAAACATTTCGTCCATCGCTGTTCTTGGTCCGAACGCAGCAAATGGTCGCATTATGGGTGGAGGCAGCGCATTTGTGAACGCACCACACGTATCGCATCCTCTTGATGCACTTCAACAGCGATTCGGCGGTGTTGCAATTGAACACGCACCGGGGTGCAACATCAATAAGAAGTTGCCCGAACTCGATCTTCGGTTGCTCGATTCCGTTGTTGTTGACTATTTCGACTCCGTAGAAAAATTAGATTCGGGTGCTGCACCAGATTTGTCTGACACCACGGGAACATTCCGAATCTTCTGGTTTGCCGACCCCTTATCGCGCAGAGGAAGTGGTTTTGATTTTGCGGCCCGTTTCGCCATGGGCTTCACACCTGATGTGACTGGCGAGTGGCAGTTCGGTCTTGAATCAGTTGCTCCCGTACGAATCACATTGGACGGCGAACTTGTTCTTGACAACACAGACGCACCCATGGGCGGTTCATTCTTTGGCAATGGACGTCACGAAAAAGTGGAGACATTCACCGTTGAGGCTGGTCGACGTTATGACATGGTGATTGAACTGCGCCACACAGCAAACGGAACTGGTGTTGGTGGTATCAACGTGGGAGCCATGGCTCCCATTGTGGGTGATCAACTGGGTGAAGCAGTTGCGCTCGCTGCACGTAGCGATGTGTCAATTGTGGTGGTGGGTACCAATGACGATTGGGAAAGCGAAGGTTGGGACCGCACCGATATTGACCTACCCGGCAAGCAAGACATTCTCATCCACGAAGTTGCAAAGGTGAGCAAGCGCACCATTGTTGTGGTGAACGCAGGGTCGCCAGTTGCAATGCCGTGGCTAAACGATGTTGACGCGGTGATCTATGCATGGTTCCCAGGGCAGGAATTTGGAGAAGCACTGGTCGATGTTCTGACTGGTGCGTGTGAACCGTCGGGCCGTTTGCCAGTAACACTTCCGCGTCGTATTGAAGACACTCCAGCAGCAGAACATCACCCTGGTCGTAACGGTGCTGCAAAGTATTTGGAAGGGCGCCTCATTGGGTATAGGTGGTACGACACCATTGGCCGCGAACCGCAGTTCCCATTCGGATTTGGGTTGGGTTACGCAGACGTTGCCATCACCGATGCGGCTACCAGTGGCACACACACGGTGACCACAACTCTCACCAATACGTCGTCTCGCAACGGTGTACAAGTAGTGCAGGTGTACGCACACCTTGTGAACAGGGAAGGTCTGGCCAGCGACGAACCCCTGCAACGGCTTGTTGGCTTTGCTCGGGTTGAAGTGCCGGCCAATTCATCGGTGAACGCCGTGGTTCATCTTGATCGCGACGCATACCGCGCCTGGAATATTGAGACGAGCGCATGGACGCAATGGTCGGGAGACATTCAACTGCGTGTGGGAACAAGTTCACGACACGTTGTGCACACGTTGCTGCTGTCGCTGTAACTAACCGTGCTTCAAGTGAAAACTCTTGGGGCGCACATAGGGCGAAAACCCAAGCGAACTCAGGGCAATTCCTGATCCCGTGTCTTTCACGCCTGTCCACACAAGTGCAGGGTCTACATAATCACATCGATTCATAAACACAGTTCCCGTTTGTAAGTGGTTGCCAATGCGTTCTGCTGCGGTGATGTCTTGTGTCCATACCGAACAGGTCAGACCAAACGGTGAATCGTTCATGAGGGCGATTGCTTCGTCGTCGCTAGATACCGGCATGATGCCAATGACCGGACCAAACGATTCGTCTCGCATCACGCTCATAGAGTGATTCACGTCGACCAAGACTGTCGGGCCCATATAGGGAGAGTTGTCGGCACTGGCCGCAAAGTGGGATTCGTTCACTAGTGCTGTCGCGCCCGACGCAAGTGCTGCAGTTACTTGCCCACGAACAAACTGCGCTGCTGCGGTATTCACCATGGGGCCAATAGTGGTGGTGGCATCCAACGGGTTGCCAAGAACATACTGGCGGGTGAGGTCAACAAAGCCATCTACAAAATCTCCGTAGATGGATTGGTGAACGTAGATGCGTTCAATTCCGCAGCATGATTGTCCGCTGTTGAAGAATGCACCATCAACGTTTTCTGCAATGGCCAATTCCAAGTTGCTATCGGCGCGCACGTACGACGGATCTTTGCCGCCTAGTTCGGTTCCTACTCCAATAAATCGTCCAGCGGCAGCGCGTTCCATAGCGGCACCACCGTTAACGCTTCCGGTGAACACCACGAAGTTGATACGTGAATCACCAATCATCTTTTCAACATGTGAGTGACTGGCGTGAATGTGCTGGAAGACTCCAGATGGAAATCCCACTGCTTCGCATGCTTGGCTGAATCGTTCCGCACACAGCAACGTCTGTGATGCGTGCTTCATGATGACGGTGTTTCCCGCAAGCAATGCTGGAACAAGTGAGTTAATGGCTGTGAGATATGGGTAATTCCATGGTGCAACAATCAACACTGTTCCCACTGGTTCACGGCGAATGAACTTGGTGAAACCGTCTGTCTGTGGAACCGCAAGGTCTGCAAGATTCTCGGAAGCAATGCTCATCATGTGGCGTGCACGTTCTTGTGCCCCACGCAGAATCTCATTTGGTGTGTAGCGAATAGGTCGACCCATTTGCAGAGTGATGTCACGTGCAATGTCGTTCACATGTGTCTCTAGCCAGGCAACCATTGCTTCACACAAAGCGCTGCGTTCTGCAAGAGGCATGTTTCGCCATTGCTGTTGTGCGGCAGCCGCCTGTGACAACACACGTTCTATGTGTGCATCGTTGGCAAGTTCACGCTCTGCAACAACAGAGCCATCTATGGGGGAGATAATGGTGTGTACGGCTGTCACGACGTAACAGTCTGCTACGCAAACTGTTACGCGGGCACTATGGCGCGACGCACAGGGCGGTCCCAGCCTGGTTGGCCAGTGGGTTTGGGGCTTGGCCACAAGCCAGGTCCCATTTCCAAAATGCCGTGGTGCGTGGAGTAATCACCCATGAGGTTCAAGAACGGCACAGCATCGAATTGCTCTGGGCCGAGAACGCCAGTGCCTTTCCATGATCCATTCGCTAAGAGCTCAAGTGCAATAACTGGGCACACTGCTGTTTGCCACAACACCGCTTGTGAACCCCACTCACGCATTGTGGTCTCGTTGTCGGCAACGTGGTACAGATACACCTCGCGTGGTTTGCCATCGGCAATACCGCGCACCCATGTACCCGCACACGTTTTACCGTGCATGAGGTGACCCAATTTTGCGGGGTTAGGAAGTACTGCAGCAAGAACATCTCGCGGCGCAACGGCAACGTCACCCACACGAATTTTCTCGGTGCTGTCCAAGCCGAGGTAGGCGAAAGTTTTCAGCCAGTCGATGAATTCGGCACCAAGTCCGTACTTGAACGTGACGCGTTGGCAGTCGACACCGCGCGGAATAAGAAGAACTTCCTCGTGCTCTACGTTCACACATTCCACGGGGCCAATGCCGGCGGGGAAGTGGAACACTTCGGGTTCACTGAAACAGTCGGTGGTGTACAAGCCGCGTTCTTTTTCCCACACAATTGGCGGGTTTAAGCATTCTTCAATTGTTGTCCAAATGGAGAATGTCGGTGCAAAGTCGAAACCGTCAATAGACAGGTTTGATCCGTCACGTACGCCAATTTCGTGCACTTCATCGAAGATGTGATCTGCCGCGTAACGCGCGAACACATCGCTGAGGCCTGGTTCCACACCCATTCCAACAAGTGCCAAAATTCCACGTTCTTTCCACGTGTCGTGTGCATTGAGTTGGTCTTCACCAAGTGGTGTCCCTACTTGGTTGTACGGGTCTGTGGGGTGAGGCGTGCTGAGGTTCATCGCCATGTCCATGTAACTGCACTTGGCTTGGTAGCACGCTTCAAAGATTGCTTCGTTAAAGCGCGGATCGCACGCGTTCACCACAACATCGGCTTTTGTTTTTTCAATGAGAGCAACAAGTTGCTTTACATTGCCAGCATCTACAACTTCTGCGGAGAACTTTCCGGGGTCGTCTAACTCGGCGATGGCTTGTTCAGCACGCTCCCGAGAAATGTCGGCCAACACAAAGGAGTCGAAAAAACTCCTCGTTTCGGCAATAGAGGCCATTGAGGCCCCAACTCCACCAGCTCCTACGACGAGGATTTTCATTGTTCTCACGGCTCCGGACACGCGTACGTGTCAATTTGGTTACTTATTGTCAGGTTATCTCAGTCGAGGTACGAGTTGCGTTCACGCAAATACTCATCGAGTTGTGTGATGAATTCTGTTTGGGACCCTGTTTCTGGTCCCGCCATGGGGCGATGATTTCTCACGTGGCTAAGGGCCTCGGCCATTTCCATACCCAGCAACATCAGCACCGCTGTTGCGGTGGTGCCCGCACGCCCAATTCCCGCGGCGCAATGCACCAATACATTGTGACGATTACAGACTTTGTCGGCCACCAATTCCACGAATTCCAACGCACCATCGAGTGAGGGGTAGGTGAGGTCGGGAATGGGGAACCAGAGGCCCGCAGTACCCACATTCGTTTTGTGCCACGCAATGTAGGTGTCGTATCGGCCCTTTAGTTCGTGCTCTTCTACAAGACACACCACGGTTCCAATGTTGTGACGCTCGCGAACATCGTCGGCACTGGGTGCTACGTAATGCTTCCCGCAGAGCCACAAAGACCCCACTGCACTTGGAACGGGAATCTCGTGAATTCCACCATCGGTATTGAACGGAGTAGCCACCAGGAGAACCGTAGTTCGGCATCTGCGTGGAAAGATGTAGCCATGGCGTTGCCCGTTGTAGGACATATTCAGCCCTGGGCTGACCCACAGGTGGTCAGCATGAATCGGTTGCCGATGCGAACGCCGATAGTGCCATACACAGATGCTGTATCTGCTCGTACAGGTGTGCGACAGAACAGTCCGTGGTTCAAAAGTCTCGATGGTGTGTGGAAGATCAAGCGTTTCGAAGATGTCTCGCACGTCACTGCATCGTCACTCACTAGTGACACCACCAAATGGTCAAAGATTTCTGTGCCCGGCAACTGGACTCTTGCTGGGTTAGGAGATGTTCCTCACTACACCAATGTGCAAATGCCATGGCAGGGCAGGCCACCGTCACTGCCACCAACAGTAGCTACTGCGGTACACCGCACCACATTCACCGTGCCGCAATCGTGGAAACAGCGCCGCACCATTCTTCACATTGGTGGTGCCGAAAGCGTTCATATGGTGTATCTAAACGGTGAATTCATTGGGTATGGAACAGATAGTCGATTGCCCAGTGAGTACGACATTTCTGAACACTTGTCCGCTGGGAAAAACACGCTTGCAGTGGTTGTGTGTCGTTTTTCAGCTCAAAGCCATTTAGAAGACCAAGACCAATGGTGGATGGCGGGGCTTCATCGTGAAGTGTTTTTGCGATCGCAAGCGCACGTTGCAATAGACGACGTACACGTCAACGCAGGCGTCACGCCGCGTGGTGTTGGAACTTTAGACATAGATGTAAAGGTGTCTGTTCCTGCGGGAACACAGCTTGAACGTGGCTGGATGGTGCGTGCACGTTTGGAAACCATGTCGGGGAAAAAGGTGGGCGAGCCACGGTCCAGCGAAGTTGCATGGTTCGACCTTCCGTACGTGTTTGATGGCCATGTCGCACGGTTTCGAAACTGGAACGTAGACGATGTTGACCTGTGGAGCGCCGAGAATCCAAACAGGTATCGCGTGGTCTGCGAACTAGTGAGCCCATTTGACGAAGTGGGCGAAGTTGTGGCTGTAACGACGGGCTTTCGTTCGGTGCGCATAGATGGCAACTCTCTGTTGGTGAACGGGAAGCGCGTGATGATTCGCGGAGTCAATCGCCATGACCATCATCCCGATAAAGGAAAGGCCGTCAGCGTGGAAGACATGCGCGCAGATCTTGTGTTGATGAAGCAGCACAATGTGAATGCAGTGCGTTGTTCTCATTATCCGAACGATTCGCGTTTTCTCGATTTGTGTGACGAGTTGGGTCTGTACGTGGTGGACGAAGCCAATGCAGAAAGTCATGCATGGAACACCAGCTTGTGTCACGACTCTCACTATCGCGAAACATGGCTGTCTCGTATTTCACGCATGGTGGAACGCGACAGGAATCATCCCAGCATCATTATGTGGTCGCTAGGGAACGAAGCTGGATACGGGGCAGTTCACGATGCGGCAGCAGCATGGATTCGCTCGGTTGATTCATCGCGTCCGCTTCATTACGAAGGCGCGGTGTTTCATGCAGGTTGGGACACTGGCGGTATTGCAGCAAGCGACGTGGTGTGCCCTATGTATGCGCCTATTGATGCCATTGTTGAATACGGCAAGAACAGTGCTGGCAAGCGTCCACTGATTATGTGCGAATACAGCCATGCCATGGGCAACTCAAATGGGTCTCTGTCCGATTATTGGCATGCCTTCGAAAACACTCCTGGTGTGCAGGGCGGTTTTGTGTGGGAGTGGAAAGACCACGGCCTGACACAACGCGTGAAAGGTGGCGGCACTCGGTTTGCTTTCGGTGGACAGTTCGGTGACACACCAAACGATGGCAATTTTGTGGCCGATGGTTTAGTACATGCAGACCTGACACCGCACCCTGCAATGCGCGAACTTGCGTGGGTGCATCGCCCGGTGTGGGTCACGTTGGGTGGCAGTAAGGCGTCTCCACATCTAGTGGTGCGCAACAGACAATGGTTTAGCGACCTCTCGCATCTTGCCGCTTCGTGGGAACTTGTTGTGGACGGGGAAGTGCGTCGAACGGGAGTGTTGAAAGTTCCGCACACTGCCGCAGATTCGCAAGCGAAAATTGCTCTCCCTGTCACAGTTCCTGCGTCGGCGGGCGAAGCGTTTCTGTCTGTGCGATGGACATTGACACAACGCACCGCGTGGGCACCCAAAGGCCATCTTGCTGCGTGGGATCAAGTGACACTGAAGTCTCAGAAGCCTGTGCGTGTCACAGTTGGTAAAGGAAACGGTGATGCCCCGCGCATTTCTCCACGAGTGACGTTATGGCGTGCAGCAGTGGACAACGACGGCTTCAAGATGATGCCGCAATTGTGGAACGGATTCGGTCGTTCACTAGAGCGTTGGTTGGGGCAGGGAATTCCCACCGACGACGCCGATGTGCTGACAAGCAATACCCAAGTAGAGGAACGCACCGATGGTTCTGTTCGTTATGAACACACCGTTGTTGTTCCGCCAGAACTTGCAGACCTTCCACGTATTGGTGCCACGTTCGATGTCCCGGCTCGATTTACTCGTGTGCGCTATTACGGGCGTGGTCCACACGAGAACTACACCGATCGAAATGCGTCGGCGATGGTGGGCATATGGGAGAGCGAGCCAGACGAACTGCCGTATTTGGTTCCACAAGAGTTTGGTTTGCGCACAGAATGTCGCTGGATGGAACTTGTTGATCCGAAGACTGGTGATGTGCTGCGCATTCAAGCCGATGGATGTCTGCTGCACATGAGCGCTGTGCACTACACCGCATCTGATCTACATGCCGCAAACGACAGAACTGAACTCACTCGACGTCGCGCGCTGACAGTTCACGTAGACATTGCGCACAGAGGGCTGGGAACCGCAAGTTGTGGCCCCGACACTCTGGAGAAATACCGCATTGCGCCTGGCACGTACACCTTTGCGTACGTGGTGTCACAGCGCTAGTCAATTCGTTCGGCGGCACCCACGGGCAACATGCGCCACCCGTCTATGGGTGTTCCGGGAACGCACAGTGAAACAACACAACCACCAAAGCCACCGCCCGTCATGCGCGCGCCGTACACACCTGGTGTTGCACACAAATCGCGCACAACTGCATCCATCTGCGGTGTTGACACGGCAAAGTCAGCAGACAAACTCTCGTGACTATCTCGCATGAGTTGGCCTGCACTGGAGTAATCGCCTGCCGATAACGCACTAGCGAATTCGGAGACCCGTTGATTTTCGGTAATTACGTGACGTGCGCGTTGTGCAACAACTGTGTTCTCAATTCGTGAGATATCAGATAGAGATGCTGAGCGCAATGGACCAATTGCATCTTCGGCATCTGCACATTCACGCACTCGGTCGGTGTATTCAGAACCTTCTAATGTGCGATGCGCAATGTACTGCACCACAATTTCGACATCTGTGGGAATGGGAATGTGGGTCACACTTAGAGCAGCACAATCAATGAGTGTTCCTGTGCCCTCGCGAGCAGTGGCGATGCACAGCTGATCCATAATTCCTGTGGGAACGCCGGTTGCAATACGTTCTGCTTGTTGCATCAACAAAGCCAGGCTGGTGGCAGACAGTGAGTCATTCAGTGCGTACGCCACAGCAAGTTCGAGAGCCGCGCTAGACGACAACCCTGCGCCAACGGGAAGTGTGGTGCGTACATCTCCGACAACTCCGTGTTGTGGATTCACTACAGAAGCAACCGCGGACACGTATCGACCCCACGATGGTTGCATGTGCGGGTCAAACGGTGCTCCTAAAGAAAAGTGAATGGTTCCCTCCTCATCATGCGAGTGAAGTGTGACTGTGTCTGCCGCGATGTCGCCTTCCACGGTGGTCCACCTGTTGATGGCCATGGGAAACACAAGGCCGCCTGTGTAATCGGTGTGATCACCAATGAGGTTCTCGCGACCAGGTGCACGAGTTCTCA